>Ga0224495_10000339_pt1 | contig 37782 bp, 34 predicted proteins | sample SF_Jul11_sed_USG_FD_168128 | JGI IMG/M metagenome (GOLD analysis project Ga0224495, IMG submission 168128) | Sediment microbial communities from San Francisco Bay, California, United States - SF_Jul11_sed_USGS_4_1 | ecosystem: Environmental > Aquatic > Marine > Sediment | place: USA: California... | reverse complement strand
AATCAGGATTGGGTCACCAACGTGCAGTCGGGGAATTACCGGCAGTGGGTCGAGAAGAACTACGCGGGGCGGGGCTGATGAAGGTATTACTGTTCGGCAAAAACGGTCAGGTCGGCTGGGAATTGCAGCGCAGCCTGGCACCGTTGGGTGAGGTGATTTCGCTGGACAGGAGTGCCACGGATCATTGCGGCGACCTCACCGATCTGGGCGGTATCGCCGAAACGATACGCGCCATCGCGCCGGATGTGATCGTCAATGCGGCGGCCCATACCAACGTGGACAAGGCCGAGAGCGAACCGGAACTCGCGCGTACGCTCAATGCACTGGCGCCCGGCGTGATGGCCAAGGAAGCCGAAATGATTGACGCATGGATGGTTCATTATTCCACCGACTATGTGTTCGACGGCAGCGGCGACAAAGCCTGGTTGGAAACGGACGCTGTTGCACCGCTGAGTGTATACGGATCGACCAAGCTGGAGGGCGAACAGCACATCATTCAGTCCGGTTGCCGGCATTTGATCTTCCGCACCAGCTGGGTGTACGGTGCGCGCGGCGGCAATTTCGCACGGACCATGCTTCGATTGGCCCATGAACGCGACAAACTCAGCGTCATCAATGACCAGTTCGGTGCCCCGACCGGCGCGGATTTGCTGGCTGATGTTACCGCCCATGCGATCCGCTCCGTGCAACAGCAACCGGAAGTATCTGGCCTATACCATCTAGTTTCCGGTGGCGAGACTTCATGGCATGGATATGCAAGTTACGTGATCGATTTCGCGAGGGGTGCCGGAGTGCAGATCAGGGTCGCGCCGGAGGCTATCCAGCCCGTTCCTACCAGTGCCTTTCCGACGCCGGCAAAACGCCCGCACAACTCGCGTATGGATACCCATAAATTGCGGAAGACCTTCGATTTGAACCTGCCTTTGTGGCAAACTGGCGTCTCGCGTATGCTTACTGAAATCCTGGAAAAACAATCATGACTAAACGCAAAGGAATCATTTTGGCCGGCGGCTCCGGTACACGGCTGCACCCGGTGACACTTGCTGTATCCAAACAGTTACTGCCGATCTACGACAAACCGATGATCTACTATCCTTTGTCTACTCTGATGTTGGCAGGGATACGCGATGTGCTGATCATTTCAACGCCACAGGATACACCACGCTTTCAGCAACTGCTGGGTGACGGGAATGCCTGGGGGATGCACCTGCAATATGCCGTGCAACCTTCGCCGGACGGACTTGCCCAGGCATTCATTATCGGGCGAGACTTCATTGGCAGCGATCTCTGCGCGTTGGTGCTCGGGGATAACATCTTTTACGGACACTCTTTCAACAAGCAGCTGGAAAATGCAGTGGGCCGTACCGATGGCGCGACGGTTTTTGCCTATCATGTCCGCGATCCGGAACGTTACGGCGTGGTCGAGTTCGATGCCGCAGGCAGTGCAGTCTCCCTGGAGGAAAAGCCGCATAAACCCAAGTCCAACTACGCCGTGACCGGCCTGTATTTTTACGACAACGATGTCGTCGAGATCGCAGCGTTGCTGAAACCCTCCACGCGCGGCGAACTGGAGATTACGGACGTCAACCGTATCTACATGGATCGCGGCAAGCTGTCGGTCGAGATCATGGGGCGGGGTTACGCTTGGCTAGATACCGGCACGCACGGATCGCTGCTGGAGGCCAGTCATTTTATCCAGACCATAGAACATCGCCAGGGGCTGAAGATAGCCTGCCCGGAAGAAATTGCATATCGCAAAAAATTTATCGATGCTGTGCAGTTGGAGCAATTAGCACAACCGCTACTTAAAAGTGGATATGGCAATTACTTGATGCAAATACTTCAAGAGAAGGTAATGTCTACATGAAAGTCATTCAAACTGAAATTCCAGATTTGCTGATCGTTGAACCCCAGATATTCGGTGATGACAGGGGATTTTTCTTCGAGAGTTTCAATCGCGCCAAATTTGCTGAGCTTTCCGGACGCGATGTGGATTTCGTGCAGGACAACCACTCGCGTTCAGCTAAAAACGTGCTGCGCGGACTGCATTACCAGATCCGGAAGCCCCAAGCCAAGCTGGTGCGCGTGGTGCAGGGTGCGGTGCTCGATGTTGTGGTGGATATCCGGAAATCATCTCCCACTTTCGGGCAACACGTCGCGCAGGAGCTGTCGGCTGATAATAAACGCATGCTCTGGATACCTGAAGGATTTGCGCATGGCTTCGTCGTGCTCTCCGATTCGGCAGATTTCCTGTACAAGACTACTGACTACTGGTTCCCGGAACATGAGCGCTGCATACGCTGGGATGATCCGGCACTGGCGATCGATTGGAAACTCACCGCGGAACCAGCCCTTTCCGGCAAGGATACACAGGGCAAATATCTTGCCGAAGCTGAGCTGTTCGTATGACCGTAAAAACAAAATGTGTGCGGCAATTATTGGGCAAACAAGGTAATGTCTTATTACCATTACGACTCAAATACGACAGGTCATCCTGCTGGAATTTTTTGCCCTGTTCCTGACATTGACTGAATATGCAATTCACTAGCCAATTTCCGTATGCACAACTTGACAGCCCCAATGCGAGGCTGCTCTAATGCCCGTTCACTATATGAACGCACTCCTTATGTTCGACGAATCCACCAATTACGGCTTGCTCAAAACATTGGAAGACAACCCGAGTTTATCTCAAAGAGATTTGGCTAAACGCTTGGGTATAAGCCTTGGAAAGGTTAATTTTTGTATAAATGCATTGATTGAAAAGGGTTGCCTAAAGGTCGGCAACTTCCGTAACAGCGACAACAAGCGGTCTTACACCTACCTGCTTACGCCGCAAGGGATAGAACAAAAGGCGATCATGACGGTTCAGTTTCTGCAGATCAAAATGCAGGAATACGAGCGCTTGCGCCAGGAGATCGAGGAATTGAGGTACGAAGCGGAACAGAATGGCTTGCTGGAACCCGTACATGAATAGCAACCTGGCGAACATCATTCCCGCGGGGCTTCGAGCATTTGTTCTTCCGAATTTGACAGTGGCAAAATAATGGGGCTTGGATAATGAAGATCGCAGTTGTTGGCCTGGGCTATGTTGGCTTGCCCCTGGCAGTAGAGTTTGGTAAAAAAATAGATGTGACCGGTTACGATCTTTCCGAAAGCAAGATCGAGAGTTACCGTCGTTTTATTGATCCGACAAATGAGATTTCCACGGAAGAGCTGCGAGCGGCTGTCCACCTGCATGCGACAAATGACCCTGCTGCGCTATCGGAAGCGGATTACATTATCGTGGCGGTGCCGACCCCTGTAGATAATGCATACCAACCGGATTTTTCTCCTTTGATCTCATCCAGTACGACGGTTGGCCGCAATATGAAGCGCGGTGCCATTGTCATCTATGAGTCAACGGTATATCCGGGTGCAACAGAGGAAATATGCATACCAGTACTTGAAAAAGAGTCAGGTTTTAAATGGAAAGAAGATTTCCATGTCGGATATTCACCGGAGCGTGTCAATCCCGGGGACAAGGAGCGCACCATCACCAAGATCGTCAAGGTGGTTTCTGGCGATGATGATGACACGCTGGAAAAAGTGGCGAATTTATACGAGCTAGTGATTGAGGCGGGAGTGCACAGGGCAACCTCCATCAAGGTCGCGGAAGCAGCGAAGGTGATAGAGAATACCCAGCGCGATTTGAATATTGCACTTATGAACGAGCTTTCCATTATTTTCGGTAAGATGCAGATAGACACATTGGAAGTGTTGCAAGCCGCTGGAACAAAGTGGAATTTTTTGCCATTCCGACCTGGCCTGGTCGGTGGTCACTGCATCGGTGTTGACCCATACTACCTGACTCATAAAGCAGAAATGCTGGGTTATCATCCGCAGGTTATTCTGGCCGGCCGCAGAATCAATGATGGGATGGCATCCTATGTCTCAAAACAAACCATCAGGCAGATGATCCTGTCCGACTCGGTGATCAAGGGTGCGAAAGTGATTGTACTTGGCTTGACGTTTAAGGAGAATTGTTCAGACTTGCGCAATTCCAAGATCGCGGACTTGATCAGCGAACTAGAGAGTTTTGGTTGCAATTTATTTGTGCATGATCCACTGGCCGGGGCTGTTGATGCACAACACGAGTATGGTATTACGTTAAATCCATGGGAGAAGTTGCCCAGAAACGTTGATGCGGTGGTCGCAGCTGTAAGTCATCGTGAATATTTGAAAATGCCTCTGCATGAAATAACCGGGCTGATTAAAAGTGGCGGGGTATTTGTGGATATAAAATCGGCATACGATCCAACCGCGATCAGGAACGCAGGCTTTCGCCTGTGGCGAATGTAACCAAAAAGGTAAACAATGTACTCGGTAATTCTGGACAGAAAAATACGTGTGGCGGTTGTGGGCTGCGGACGAATCTCAAAAAGTCATTTTGAATCGATAGCTAAATATCCGGATGAAATTGAGCTGGTGTCGGTCTGTGAGATTGACCAGGATGTGTTGACCGCGCACACCGCCAAATATGGCGTCAACGGCCACCGATCTTTGGAGGCGATGCTTAAGGAAGAGAAGCTTGACTTGGTCATTCTGTGCACGCCTAGTGGCCTGCATTCATACCAGGCCGAGTTGGTCGCTAAGGCGGGCGTGAATGTGATGACGGAAAAACCCATGGCAACAAGGTGGAGCGACGGGGTTCGCATGGTCAAGGCATGTGACGAGGCGCGCGTACGCATGTTCGTCGTTAAGCAGAACCGTCGAAATGCGACACTGCAGTTGTTGAAGCGCGCCGTGGAAAACAAGCGCTTCGGCAAGATATACATGGTCAACGTCAATGTGTTCTGGACGCGGCCGCAGGCTTATTACGACACGGCGAAATGGCGCGGCACCTGGGAATTTGACGGCGGCGCATTCATGAATCAGGCCAGCCATTATGTGGACCTGCTGGATTGGCTGATTGGTTCCGTTGAGAGCGTGCAGGCATATACAGCCACCCTGGCGCGCGACATCGAGGTGGAAGACACGGGTGTCGTCAGTGTCAAATGGCGTTCCGGCGCTCTGGGTTCGATGAACGTCACCATGCTTACTTACCCAAAAAACCTGGAAGGTTCAATCACCATCATCGGGGAAAAAGGCGCGGTACGTGTGGGAGGTGTTGCGGTGAACGAGATCCAGCATTGGGAATTCGCCGATACCGACCCTGACGACGAGAAGATCAAAAATGCGAATTATGAGACTACCTCGGTCTACGGCTTTGGCCACCCGTTGTATTACAAGAATGTGATAGATGTGTTGCGTGGCCGGGCGGAAGCCGAAACGGACGGAAGGGAAGGGCTCAAATCTCTGGAGCTGCTGATCGCAGCCTACCTGTCCGCGCGGGACGGTAAGCGCGTGTCACTGCCGCTTGAATACTGATCATGAATTACACCGTCCATCCCACTGCCATCGTCGATGAAGGGGCGAAAATAGGGGATGGCTCTAGGGTCTGGCACTGGGTGCATATATGTGGCGGTGCCAGGATAGGGGAGCATTGCTCGTTCGGTCAGAACGTTTTTGTCGGTAACGACGTGGTGATAGGCAAAAACGTCAAAGTGCAGAACAATGTCTCCGTCTATGACGCGGTGCAGCTGGACGACGATGTGTTTTGCGGCCCAAGCATGGTCTTTACCAACGTCTATAACCCGCGTTCCGCAATCACCCGCAGGAACGAATATCGCAAGACGCGGGTATGCCGCGGCGCCACGCTTGGCGCCAATTGCACCATCGTGTGTGGCGTGACCATCGGTGAATATGCTTTCGTCGGGGCGGGTGCCGTGATCAACCGCGATGTGCCGCCTTATGCACTGATGCTGGGCGTGCCTGCCAGGCAGCGGGGATGGATGTGCAAGTGCGGCGTACAACTCAAGGGCATGGGAGAGTTGCGCTGTGACTGCGGTACGGAATACCGAATAGACGAATCAGGCTGCGCGCCATTATGAGCGGCAAAATGGAATTCATCGATCTCAAGGCTCAGTATGCCGACCTGAAGGAATCCATCAATGCACGTATCCAGCGTGTGCTCGACCATGGCCAGTACATCATGGGTCCCGAGGTTCGGGAGCTCGAGGAGAGATTGGCCGTCTACACCGGTGCGAAACACTGCGTCACCGTGGCATCGGGTACAGAAGCACTGTTGATCTCGCTGATGGCCCTGGGCGTGAAGCCGGGCGATGAGATCATTACCACGCCGTTTACTTTCGTCGCGACGGCCGAAGTGATCGTCTTGCTCGGTGCGATTCCAGTTTTTGTGGATGTTGAGGTGGATACCTGCAACATGGATACAAACCTGATCGAGGCCGTTATCACGTCCAGAACCAGAGCCATCATGCCTGTCTCACTTTATGGTCAGGTGGCTGATATGGATGAGATCAACGCGATTGCCGCACGGCACGGGAATATCCCGGTCATCGAGGATGCGGCACAGAGTTTCGGCGCCAGCTACAAGGATAAAAAGAGTTGTAATCTTTCCACCATAGGCTGTACCAGTTTCTTTCCCAGCAAGCCGCTTGGCTGCTATGGCGACGGGGGGGCTATATTTACCAGTGATGATATGCTCGCGCAGATTATGCGGGAAATACGCGTACATGGGCAGGCAAAGCGCTACCACCATACCAGGGTTGGTGTGGGGGGGCGTATGGATACCCTGCAATGCGCTATCGTGCTGGCAAAACTCGAGCGTTTTGATTGGGAAGTGGCGCAGCGCATCCGCATAGGGAAGCGCTATAACGACCTGTTCACGGGTAAGATACAAACTGTGGTGCAGCGTCCTGATCGAACCAGTGTATTCGGGCAGTATACGATTCTTGTCGAAAGCCGGGAGACTCTACAGCAGAAGCTGAAAGATCTGGGGATACCAACCGCTGTGCACTACCCCATTCCGCTGCATATGCAGCCTGCGTATGCTAGCATCACTTATGCGGATAACTTTCCTGTGGCTGAAGCAGTGTCAGGGCAGGTCATGAGCTTACCGATGGGGCCGTATCTATCGGATAGTGAAATTGATCAGGTTGTCAAATCAACAATAAATAACATCTAAGGCGGTTCGCTGTGCATAAAATGGGTTCGCTGTGCATAAAATGATAGAAAACAAAAAGATATTTATCACGGGTGGGGCCGGGTTCATAGGTTCTACCCTGATAGGGCGGCTGATAGAAAAAAATGAGATTGTGGCCTACGACAATCTTGAGCGAGATTCATTAAAATCCACCGGTTATGCCAATCACAAAAACCTTCGTGTGATCAAGGGAGACGTACTGGATGGAGAGGCGCTTAAGGTGGCTATGCAAGGTGCCCAGATCGTTGTTCATGCTGCCGCCATTGCAGGGATAGACAACACACTGAAAAACCCCGTGCGCACGATGCGAGTGAATATGCTTGGCACAGCGAATGTATTGGAGGCTGCAGTAGAAGCAGGGACGGTGGAACGACTTCTGGACTTTTCCACCTCGGAAATTTTCGGTAGTTATGCCTATAAGGTTGAGGAAAGCAACCAGGCCATATCCGGCCCGGTAGGTGAGGCGCGCTGGACTTACGCCGTAAGCAAGCTGGCCGGTGAGCATCTGGTACATGCATACCACCGTCAGTTTGGCTTGCCAACTGTGACAATTCGTCCCTTCAATGTCTACGGACCCGGCCAGATAGGCGAGGGTGCAATCCAGATTTTCATTCGCAAGGCGCTCATGAATGAGGATATCTATATATTTGGTGAAGGCAACCAGATAAGGGCCTGGTGCTATGTGGACGACATGGTGGACGGATTGATGCTTGCATTGATTCATCCTGATGCGATAGGGGAGTCCTTCAATATCGGCAATGCCAGAGCAGTGACGACAATATTTGGATTGGCTGAGGCGGTCTGCAGGGTCTTGAATTCAAAATCAAAGATCGTTTTCAGGGATGCGCTTTCCGCCGATATAGAGTTGCGCATCCCCAGCGTACAGAAGGCAAAGGACAAGATTGGTTTTGCTGCAAAAGTCGATTTGGAGGAAGGTGTAAATCTCACAGCCGACTGGTATCGGCAGAATATGCAGATTTTGCCGGAATTACCGGAGATTTTTAGCGCCGCCAAGGGTAAGTGATCGTGATCAGGTTGACCGTTCCGGAAATCTCGGATGAGGAAATAAACGCAGTTGAAAAGGTATTACGTTCCGGAAATCTGGTACACGGTAACGAGTGTGAGTTGCTGGAACAGGAGCTTGCGGAATATCTGGGTTGCGAAGATGTGGTGGTCGTGTCTTCCGGTACGGCAGCTTTACACCTGGCTCTGCTGGCGCATAGGATAGGGCCGGGCGACGCGGTCGTCGTACCCGATTTTACCTTTCCGGCCACCGCGAACGTGGTTGAACTGGTGGGAGCCAGACCTGTGCTGGCTGATGTATCCCCACATACTTACAACATTACCCCTGAAACGTTGCAATACGCGATAGCCAAATGGGCTGGCCCAGAGAAAATCAGGGCAGTCATGCCAGTGCATGAGTTCGGGTGTCCTGTGGATATGACTGGCCTGACGAAAGTAGCCAAAGAGCACGGGTTGATTGTTATCGAAGATGCGGCCTGTGCAATGGGAGCGGTTCATGCGGGTAAAATGGCGGGCACGATCGGCGATCTGGGGTGTTTCTCCTTTCATCCGCGCAAGGCCATGACCACTGGAGAAGGCGGGGCGATTGTTGTTCATGACCTGCAACTTGGACAAAAGCTAAGGCAATTGCGAAACCACGGAATGCAGCTTACCGATCAAGGTATCAGATTCGTGGTGGCCGGCTACAACTACAGGCTTACAAACTTCCAGGCCGCGATGGGCCGGGTGCAGCTCAAGCATTTCCCTAGGTGGCTGAGTGCCCGAAGCACTTTGCAAAAAATCTATCGCCGCAGACTTTCCGCTACCACGGGGATCAAGCTCCCGGCAGAGGTCGAGGGGCATTCATGGCAGACTTTCATGGTGACGCTTCCGGAGAATATTGAACGCGCCGGGGTGATTGCGCTGCTCAAGGAAAATGGAGTGGAATCGAATCTGGGCGCATATGCCGTGCATGCCCAGCCATACTATGAAAATAAATATCCGCTAATGACCGGGGAAATGAGCGATAGCATATCGCGCCGATTGTATGAACAAGGCTTGGCTCTGCCTTTTTATGCGGCACTTAAGGAAGCCGAAATCGAGATTGTTGTCGCTGCACTTGGCAAGGCAATAGGATGAACGCCGATCCAATAAACATATCAAAACGGCATCGAAGTTATAAACGGGCAACAAACGATTGGGAGGCGGGAATCGAAAAAACGCAACATGAAGCGGTATCAGTGCTGCAGAAAGCGGGTTTACAAAACCCGCAGCGCGTAGTGCGCCTGATCCGTGACACCATCGAGTATTTAGAACTGGATCTCCGCGAACTGACTGTGTTGACAGAGGCCGCCAGCGGACCCTATGTTGTCACGCCGGTTATTGCCGCCTTGGCCGGCGCAAACCGGGTTGTGGCGATGACACGAAATTCACGATACGCCACAATGGCAGAGGTGACATGTCAGACCAGCGCACTTGAGTTGCTGTGCGGAATAGAAGGCCGTGTTGACCTTATTGATGCTGACAACCTTCCTCCTGCTGTGTTGGCCAAAGCAGACATTGTCACCAACCTGGGGTTCGTCCGTCCTCTTAATCGTGCCAAATTGCAGGCTATGCGTCGTGGTGCGGTTATTCCGCTGATGTGCGAGGCATGGGAGATACGCCCGTCTGACGTGGATGTTGCGGCTTGCCAAGAGCACGGTATTGTCGTCGCAGGGACAAACGAGGATTTTCCCGGGGTTGATGTGTTTCATTACAGCGGCTGGCTGGCGTCGTCGTTGCTGCTTGGCGCCGGCATTGAGATGCACAAGTCGCGAATAATCGTGGCTGGCAGCGACAAATTTGCATCCGTGATCCACAAACATCTGGTGAACATCGGTGTGGATGCCGTGTTGATGAAGACTCTGCGTGCCGATGCCATAGTCGGTGTGGATGCCATCCTGGTGGCCGATTACACCCGTGACGAGGAAATCATCGGGGCTGGGGGTGATATTGTTTCAGCTGACCTTGCGCGGTTAGCGCCGGGAATAACAGTGGTGCAGTTCGCCGGGCGTGTCGACCTGGATGGGTTGCGGGCGCTGGGTGTGAACGTCTATCCCGGCGAGAAACTGCCCTCACATCGCATGGTGCGCACGCTGGCGGAGATAGGGCCCAGACCGGTAATCGAGTTGCACGCTGCGGGCCTGAAAGTCGGGCAGATGCTGGCGCGACCCGGTCAGGCACCGAATGTAAAATATGCAGCTTTAGTACAAAGTATTTTTTAGTTTTAATATTCAGGAGGCTTCAATGGTAAATCATCCCGCTTCAGCAGTACTCGACATCCAGCAGTATTATCGTGATCGGGCGAGTACTAATAAATATGCGACTTCCCCGGACTTTAATCTGCGCGAAGTTGAAAATGAGTATCTGAGCCGTCAACTGCGCGACGGCGTCAAGGTGCTGGATGTAGGCTGCGGCAATGGTTACTCGACGCTAAGCCATGCGGCACGCTGGGATGCACAATTTACGGGGGTTGATTTTGTGTCAGAGATGGTCGATGCAGCCAAGGATCTGGCCGCACAATTCAAATTGCGTGGCCAAGTCGATTTCCGGACCGGAGATGTCACCGATCTTGACTTTCCGGACGAGAGCTTCGACTTTGTCATTACGCAACGTTGTTTGCTCAACCTGACCAGCCGTGAAGACCAGTGGAAGGGCATGCGCGAGATTGCACGTGTATTGAAGCCGGGCGGCGTGTACCTCATGATGGAAGGCACCCTTCAGGGGTTGAGGGCGTTAAATGAGTTGCGCGTACAATTCGATCTTGATCCGATACCTGAGGCGGAAAATACATACAACTGGTTCAGCAACAAGTTTGATGAACCGGAGATGCTCGAAGTCGCACGCTCGTTGTTTCGTGAGCATATGGGAATACAGCGGTTCGGGATGTATTATTTCATCTCGCGCATCGTTCATCCCTTGCTGGTGAGTCCCGAAGCGCCAAAATTTGACGCGCCTATCAATGCGGTGGCACAGATGCTCTGTCGCAAAATACCTGACTATGATCAGATCGGCCACGTCGCCCTTTTCATGTTCCGCCGCTAGTAAGCGCAATGAACATCGTCATCGTCTCAGCTATGTTCCCGCCAGTCAGGACGGGGACATCGTTTTACACGAGCAATCTGGCTAATGCCCTTCAGCAGCGTGGCCATGCTGTTACCGTGATCACGCTGAAAAATGAGGCTGATGCTCCCGATGAATATCCTTACCCGGTACACCGGTTGCGCGCGATCCATTTTTCCACGCTTAGTTTTTTCAAACACTTCCGTATCGCGTGTTTTTTTCCCGGCAATTATTTTGAAATGCGGCAGATTGCAAAAGAACAGCAGGCGGATGTGATCTTTGTGGTCAATCATTACCTGGATATCGTGTTCCCGGCGATCTTCGCCGCCAGGTCACTGGGTGTGCCTCTGGTGTGTTCCGTCGGCACCCAGTTGCAATCGGGAATCGCATGGAGGCATCGGGTACTGAACGTGCTTGACCGCATTATTTGCGGGGGGCTGGTTTTTCCGTTCTGTACCTGGATAGTCGCATGGGACAATGAGATTTTGCGGTACCTGGGCGATATACATGGTTCGCGCTTGCTGCGTAAATGCAGTGTCGTTAACTATGGTGTAAATGGCGATTCAACCGAATTGCTTGCGCATGTGCATGACTATGCTCGGCATAACCAGATATTGTGCGTCGGGTCAGTTATTCGACAGCGCAGTTATATTCCACTGATACGCGCATTCGCCCGGATAGCAGACGAGTATCCCGAGCTTCAATTGAAGATTATCGGGCACATATACTTCGATGAACCGATGCGCGTGGCCCGGGAGATGGGACTTGAAAAACGTGTGGTTTTTTTCGGTGAGTTGCCACACAATCAGGTGCTTGAGGAATTCAAGCGTAGTGATTTGTACTATGTCTCCCTCACGGGGAGATATTTCGGCCTGGGAACGGCGACCATAGAATCCATGCTCATGGGCATTCCTGTCATTGCAAATGTCCCGCTCGACATACTCGGCAAAGCCAGGCTGGAGAACGGGCACCACATCGTAGCGGAAGATGGCTCCCCATCGGAAGGTCTTGCAAATCAACTTAGAAGCATGCTGCGAGAGGAAACAATGCGTGCAAATGTAGGTAGAGGCGGGCGTGAATTTATTCTGCGTCACATGACCTGGGATCGTGTTGCGGAAGACATGGAGCAATTGCTGGCCGCAGTGATGCGGAAGGCATGATGTTCCGATCGACGCAGCTGGATGTCAGGGTAAGGGGGCGGGGTGAAGTTTAAAACGGTATTGGGATTGATTCTGAGTGTGGGTCTGGTAGCCTGGATCGTCTCCAAATACGAACTAAGCGATGCGCTTGCCCAGCTTGAGCATGCGAATCTTTCATATCTTGCACCCTTGCCGGTATTGTTCGCTTTCGACTATATAACCCGTGCGATACGATGGCGCACATTGTTTGATGTCGATGTCAGGCCGAGAACGGGCACCCTGTTGCGTGCCTTGATGGTAAGCTATCTGATGAATAATATCTTGCCAGCCAGGGCGGGTGACATCGCCAGGATCTATCTCCTAGGTCGACGTACCGAGATATCAAAGAGCATCATATTGGCCACGTTACTCGTGGAGAAAGTCGGTGATCTGATCGTTACTGGATGCCTGTTGTCAGCGGTGTTAATCGTGCTTCCTGCAAACGAGTGGATACGGGCAGCGGGTTATGGCACATTTGTCATCTCATTGGTGGGCGCACTTATCTTGTTTTTGGTGCCGGTATTGAGCAAACATACACACGAATGGATAAAACGCTATTTCGGATTTTTGCCTCAGGCCTTGTATCAACACCTGCTTGCATTTATCACCAATGTATCTGGTGGCGTCAGAGACGGGATCAGGCTGCCTGGATTATTGCGTTTCGCTGCCTATTCGATTGTCATATGGGCGATGGAAGTGACGATAATGCTGTCGATAGCGCGGTCGCTTGGTATACAAGCTGGCCTGATGCCGTTGCTCTTCGTCATGCTGGCGATCACGGTTGGTACCATGATCCCATCATCACCCGGTTATATTGGTACCTTTGAGTATTTCGCGCTGAGCGCATTGGCACTCATTGGTATTACTGGGACCACTGCGCTGGGTTTTACGCTGTTATATCACGCGATAGTACTGATCGGAACCAGTCTCGGCGGGGTTGTGTTTGTAATATTGCCGGGCCGTGAGCAGATTCTTTTACTGTTAAACAAGAATCGTGCTGAGCGCAATAAAGCCGGTCTGGAAGATGCGGATGGAATATCAAAGTCATGACCGAGTTGAAAGCACCGACTACCATCGTAAAAATTCTGCTTCTTGCCTGGATAGTTGTGATTCTCTACGTGGCGACGAGGGGCCCCGGTGTTTGTACCGCAGCCACGTCCAAAAATGCGGTAGTGGAATTCGTACACCAGATTCTGCGTCTGATAATAATATGCCCCACTGTTTAGATATATTGTGACTGGAATTCTCATTACTTTTTTCTATGCGCTGAATTGCGTTGGCGCCGGGCTGATGACCATACGGGCGTTCGCCAGCCACCGGTGGCCGGCAACCTGTGTGAGTGGGATGCCACTGATCGCCTCCGGTTTCGTTCTAGGTCAGGCTCTGCTGGCTGCTCTCTGGATGTTATTGGCACTCGGGGGCTGGTTCCGCCTACCGGTTGTTGCGGGGGTGTCCCTGTTGTTGTTTGTTGCGGGCCTGCCACTGCTATTGCCTTTGATCCGTGCCAAATTACGGGACTTTAGCTCATGGGTGCAGTGGCTGGCGGCAGAGCACATCCTGCTGCGCATCATCGCGTTTTCACTCCTGTTGCTGGTGCTTGGATTCGGGTGGACTGCATGGGTCATGCCGCCATTCGGGGATGCAGAGGCATTCTATATTACCTATGCCCGCATTATCGCAGCGGCTGAGAAACTGGAACCGATGCAAGGCGAGTATGCGTCATTTTCCTCCATCGGGTTAATGGGGGAGTTGCATTTTGCCGCCCTGATCAAGCTTGCAAGCGTGCCAGCGGCGAAGCTGTTTGTGTGGTTGCTGGGTTTGGCGGCGGCGACGTTACTGACAGCCATCAGCGGTGTGGCCGGGGTAAAGCGCATAGGCCAGTTATTAGTATGGGTACTGCTGTTCACCTCTACCACGTTCACCAATTTCCTGTTTGACGGCAAGGTTGACCTGTTTGCCGCTACATTGGGGCTTGCCGCAGTGTTTTGGATATTGGTGTCAACAGGTAATGGTTTAAGGGGCTTGGCGTTGGCAATTGGCGGCCTCTGTTCAGGTTTTGCGGTAGTGGCAAAGTTCTCCTATGCACTTGGTTTTGTGCCCGCGATAGCCGCTTTGATTGCCATGCGCGAGATGGCGGGTGACAAGGGCAGTCCTGGCAAGATGCGAAACGCTGCCTTGCCGATCATGGTATTCGGTTTTTGGGCTGTACTTGCGGTGGTGCCGCACCTGATCAAGAACGCTGTTTTGTTTGATACACCGCTGGCCCCTTTTATTGGTGGCGGGGGAGATCAGAACTGGCTTCAGCAGGCGTGGGTAACCCCAGACGTGACCCGCCGTATTATGTTGACCTATCCTTTCGCGCTTGTATTCGCCCAATACCCGATGCAGGGAGGAAACCTTTCCTTGTTATGGCTTGCATTGCTACCGTTTGCCTGGCTCTTGCCCAGACCGATGTACTGGAGCAAAAGCGTCGTCACGCAATTGTGTACTGCGGGTGCAGTCGGGATCGTGATGTGGATGATATTCCGCTCCTCGGTCTTCGCGCCGCGTTATCTGCTGACGACGTTGCTTTTGTTCTATCCTTTGGCCGTCAAGGCTGCCGAACAGGCAATTACAAATGAGACAGGATTTAGATGGCTGGGAGGATCTATCGTTATTATTGCGCTTCTGGCACTTTGGGGTTCGGCTCAATACCCAATAAGAATTATTGAGGACAGCGCTATAAGGGGTCTTGACAGGCCATGTGCCTTCGCAAGTACCTATTGCGAGCCTTTATCAAGGCTTAGCCGTGAAGCCGAGGCTGGTGACCGGGTATATTTCGCCGGCTTCTACTCCTATTGGCTGCGGGATGATCTTCTGCAGTGCATTTCACAGGGGAATAATGAATTGAAGCCCACATTGAGTTGGGAACTCTTGTTTGACGGCGGATTTCAGTGGCTGGTGTTGGAAAAGGCCAGTCGCGCCGAGACTTGGGCAAAGCTTTCCGCCATGCCCAAGCCGGATGGCCTCAGAGTTCAGACTACCTGGGATGACAAGGACATGCTGATACTGAAGCTGGAAAGCACCCAACAGCCACCGGTAGTTTGCCGGCAAACTGCTCCACCGGCTTGGGCACCAGTTCGAATCGGTTCAGAATGAACGACGGCTTTGTCATTGTTGCAGTCGAATTGATTGTGTGCATGAAAAATGGTTAAATAGCCTTTGTTCATTGCTTGAACGCAGCCGTATTTTTTCAATTGAGGCCGGCCCTCATTCGAGCGGCATGAGGTTACAGAAACCTGAAAGCAATTATGGCGGAAAATTTTATTAATTCTATTCCATTCGATATATGCAAACTTTAATCCTTGAAGCAGGCAGGACAGAACGCCGCTATTGGAGGGACTTGTGGCGTTATCGTGAGCTGTTCTTTTTTTTGGCTTGGCGTGACATATTGGTGCGCTACAAGCAGACAGTTTTCGGTGTGACGTGGGCGCTGGCACGCCCTATTCTTACCATGGTGGTGTTCAGCTTTGTGTTTGGCACGCTGGCGAAGTTGCCATCGGATGGCGTACCTTATCCAATTCTTGTTTTTTCTGCATTATTACCCTGGCAATTTTTTGCCAGTGCTTTTTCTGGTGCAGGCGAAAGTCTGGTTGGGAACGCCAGCATGATCTCAAAGGTATATTTTCCGCGCTTGGTGATGCCAGCCAGTGCGGTAATAGTAAGCTTCGTGGATTTTCTAATCTCGGGCATCGTCCTGGTTGGCCTGATGGCGTGGTATGGCTTCGTGCCAGATTGGCGTATCGTGACCTTGCCGCTTTTCATTCTGGTCGCACTCCTTGCGGCGGCTGGTGCCGGATTGTGGATTGCGGCATTCAACGTCAAATATCGCGACTTCCGGATTATCGTGCCATTTGTGGTGCAATTTGGCTTGTATATTTCCCCGGTCGGCTTCTCCAGTGAAATTGTTCCAGAAAAATGGCGGTTTTTGTATTCCCTCAATCCCATGGTTGGGGTGGTAGACGGCTTCCGCTGGGCAATATTGGGTGGCGATACGCAGCTATACCTGCCCGGTTTTTTTCTTTCTATATTTCTGGTTTTGGTGATTCTGGGCACAGGTATATTTTATTTCCGCAAAACGGAAAAAATCTTTGCGGATGTGATTTAGCATATGTCTTCCATTATCGTCGTCGAGAACCTCTCGAAAAAATATATCATCGGCCACCAACAGCAGGAACACTATTCCTCGCTGCGCGACATGCTTGTCGGCAGCGCGAAAAAGGTCATGAGCCGGCTAGTTGCCCAGCCGGGCCAGGAGGCAGGCGATCCTTCGCATGAGGAATTCTGGGCGCTCAAGGACGTGAGTTTCGAGATAAAACAGGGCGACCGCGTTGGCATCATTGGGAGCAACGGTGCGGGCAAGTCTACGCTGCTAAAAATACTCTCACGCATCACCGAGCCCACCTTGGGCCGCGTCAAGATCAAGGGGAGGGTGGCCAGTTTGCTGGAAGTCGGCACCGGCTTTCATCCCGAGCTGACCGGGCGCGAAAACATCTACCTCAACGGCGCAATCCTAGGTATGAGCAAGGCCGAGATCAAGAGTAAATTCGACGAGATTGTGGATTTTTCCGGAGTGGAGAAGTTTCTGGATACCCCGGTCAAGCGCTACTCCAGCGGCATGTATGTGCGCTTGGCATTTGCCGTGGCTGCACATTTGGAACCCGAGATACTCATCGTTGATGAAGTTCTTGCTGTCGGGGACGCGCAGTTCCAGAAAAAATGCATGGGAAAATTGAAATCGGTAGGACAGGACGGGCGTACGGTTTTGTTTGTGAGTCATAACATGGCAGCGATCAAAACACTCTGTACCAATGTAATCAGTCTTTGTGATGGCCAGATTGTCAACTCAGGCCTAGCGTCGGTGGTTATTGATGAATACCTGAACAAGGGATTAAGTAACAAGACAAAGCAAGTTTGGCCTTGCGATGACATGGCACCAGGTAATGAAAACATACGGCTAAGCTCCATGCAAGTCCTGTCCGAAAATAATGGTGCAGATCACTTCACTATTCGTACCCCGCTTCGCATTGAATTTACCTATAGACTTTTACTCAAAGAAGCATTTTTTTATGCGAGTATTCATTTTAAAACTCTATCAGGCGAATGTATATTTGTTACAACTTTAACCCCACGCAAAATTAGTAGTGGAGCCTACCGTAGCGCTTGTCATATCCCGGGTGATTTACTAAATGTCGGCACTTATTCGATGCACATATATTTTGTTAGGGACGGCAACAGCGTTCTTTTCGAAATGGAAAATCCGCTAATTTTTGAAATACATGATGTTAAGCGAGATGATGGGGAATGGATGGGTGCTTATCCTGGTGCCGTACACCCTAAACTCTTGTGGGATTTTGAATCTATTGCTGCGTCCAATTAGAGTTCATTGCTAACGCCAGCGAGAGAGATTGTGAGCAAATTCACTTGCCGAAAATAAATGCAGAACAAAATGACATCACAGAAAAATCACCCTATCTATGTCACGCAGCCTTATCTGCCCCCTTTAGAGGAGTTTATCCCTTATTTGGAACAAATCTGGGAAAATAAAATCCTGACCAATAATGGCCCATTTCACCAGCAACTAGAGCAAGAAGTATGCGATTACTTGGGGGTAAATCACATTTCGTTATTCACCAACGGTACGATCGCACTGGTTACAGCTCTGCAAGCTTTGCGCGTTACTGGAGAAGTAATCACCACGCCATATTCCTTTGTCGCCACAGCCCACTCTTTGCTTTGGAACGGAATCAATCCCGTGTTTGTGGACATTGATGCGGTTACGCTAAATCTAGACCCGGAAAAAATTGAAGCGGCCATCACGGCGAAGACCAGCGCCATTATGCCGGTGCACTGCTACGGTCACCCATGCGATGTGGACCGCATCCAAAACATTGCAGATCGCTATGGGCTAAAGGTTATATATGATGCAGCTCACGCCTTTGGCGTGAAATATCATGGGTGCAGCATACTTAATCATGGTGATTTGTCGGTTTTGAGTTTTCACGCCACCAAGGTTTTCAATACTTTTGAAGGTGGCGCGATAGTTTGCCCTGATGCCAAGACAAAACAATATATCGACCAACTAAAAAACTTTGGCTTTGTCGATGAAGTGACAGTAGTAGCATCCGGCATTAACGGCAAAATGAGTGAGCTAAATGCCGCCATGGGATTGCTACAGTTAAAATACATCGACCGGATAATGGCAAGGCGAGAAACAATTGATGCAAATTACCGGTTGTTGCTCAAGGATGTAAAGGGTATCCGTTGCCTGGGAGATATGTCAGGTGGAAAAGCAAATTACTCCTACTTTCCAATATTGGTTGAGCCTGACTATCCAATTAGTCGTGACTCATTATATGAGCGCCTTAAAGCAAACAACATTTTTTGCCGCCGATATTTCTATCCATTAATTTCAGACTTTCCTATGTACCGCGGATTACCGTCTGCGCACAAAGAAAATTTACCGATTGCGGTGGATGTGGCATCAAAAGTGTTATGTCTTCCAATTTACCCCGGGTTGAATGAGCTTGATATTAAATTGATAGCTTGCTTAATTAGAGGCTAGAGCTTTGTGACATACAAAATGAAAAGACTGCTGGTAGTCTCTGATAACCCTTCATTGGTTCGTTTTTTTATGGATGAGTGCGCGAGTCAGGGGGTGAATAGTATTGCTAATATCAAATACCACTACTCGATGGTAAATTCGAGTCCATCTGCTATGATTCAACTGGGTGCGATGCCCATTGATATTAAATCCCCCCAGATCGTTGAGGCGGTCAAGAATTCTTACGATTTGATATTTTCCATCCATTGCAAACAAATTTTTCCAGCAGACCTGGTTGAAGCGGTTACATGTATTAATGTTCACCCAGGATTGAATCCCTATAACCGAGGATGGTACCCGCAGGTTTTTTCGATAATTAACGGGGAGTCGATTGGTGCTACTATTCATTTAATGGATAAAGAAATTGATCACGGTGAGATAATCGATCAGGTTGAGGTTACGGTGCAATCAGCAGATACATCAGCGGATGTATATGAAAGAGTCATCGGTGCAGAGAAAATATTGATTGCGAAAAACCTGAAAAAAATAATATCAGGGGGATATTCAACTACCAAACCACGGTCGGAAGGCAACTATAATTCGATAGGGGATTTCAGATCCTTGTGTAAATTAAATCCGGATGCGATGGGTACATTGAGAAGTCATATTGATTTGCTGCGCGCTTTGACGCATGGAGAGTTTAAGAATGCTTATTACTTTGATGAGCAAGGAAGAAAAATATATATCCGCGTCTCTCTGGAGTATGGGGAATAAAGACTGGTCAATGATAGAAATTTGATGAGTCACATTTATTGGAACGACAGTTTGCATTAGGTTTTTCAATATCAGGTGGCTTGCGCAATATGGTTTGCGCCTTGCTTCAAGATACTTGCAAGCGTCATAATTAACATAGGTACTGGTATGAGTTGTGATGAGTGGTTTGATAATCTGTTTCGGCAGTTTTTAGTTCTTTCGCAACAGACCGTCGAAGATAATTTCGATTCTCTGCGCTTTGATAACAAACTCGCCAGCACTTTTCTCCTTGACTATCATTTGCATCACTTAAAGTTCGTTTTTTCCCACAAGGAGCCTTTGTTTGGTGCTCGCAGTCTATTGGCGAATTCCAGTTCACAGTTTTTGTTTGACCAGCTTCTACTTTACCGCATGTTGGGGCAGAAGCACGTTAAGTTGCCAACCAATACACTTGCATTTTGGGAAAAGAGAGAGCTCGAGAAATCACTATGCTCTGGCGATGCAAATGAAGTTGGATCGCTAGGTAGCTTGAAATATTTTGATCTCGAATTTTTGGGTTATGCGATTCGATTAAAAGCCTGGCCAATTAATATCTCGGCGACTTTTTCGGAGTTGCAATATTTCTATCACGATAAGGACGTGGTTATTGCACCGAAAGAAGGGGACTTTATTCTCGATGCAGGCTCATGTTTTGGTGATACTGCGTTAGCCTTTGCCGCCTCAGTTGGCTACACTGGTCGCGTGTACACTTTTGACATGGTTCCTCTCCATCTGAATATTCTGCAGCAGAATTTGAAAATGAATCCGCAACTTGCATCACGTGTCGAAATTGTTGGGTACGGGTTGTCAGACATATCGAACGTCCTGCCAGAGGCCAGACCATCCGAATCGGCGATAAGCGGATCCATTCAGCCTGACGCTCGGTTGGAGGATGGTAATTTCCCTGTTCGTTCAATTGACGATCTGATGAACGACGGACGGGTTCAACACGTCGATTTTATTAAAATGGACATCGAGGGTAGTGAGCTGGCAGCACTGCATGGCGCCGAGCAGACTCTGCGCAAATTCAAGCCAAATCTGGCCATATCTATTTACCACAAACCCGAGGACTTCTACTTGATTCAAGAGTATCTGGGCAAGCTTGACCTTGGGTATAAATTTTATTTGGGTCATTACACCATTCATGCGGGAGAAACTATTCTTTATGCCAGTCTCTAAACAGGTGCTAATAATTTACTTGAATGTGGATAGCTGGGTAACTCCAGCGGCTGTCGTCAAAATAGACCAGGGTCTTTAGGAAGCTGAAGCGGTTGTAAATGCAAAATTTTGAGTCGCGCAAGGTAAAAGGTTATCACGACGATGGTTGAATCTAAATTCCGTCTCTTTCAGGTGCAGGTAAAACGTGTGCTTGGCAATGCTATTAATTTGGACAAGAGACGTTTTTCATAACTCCAGAAAGACTTGATGTCGTTGATATGCTTCTCCCCGTTCGCAAACTTATTTTCGCCATGGTGAACTCGAAAGTGTTTGTCACAAACGATGGCGACCAACCCTTCGTAACCGCGCCACCTATCAGAATGGATCGCCGTGCTGGGCACAACATGTCTCCTGATGATGTATTACAGCGTGGCGGCCTGTGTGTAATCTGGCACAATCTCTATGTAGGCCTTTTTATGCAACTCTGCGGCGCGTCGACGAATCGTCAAGTAAATGCTGTTGACCGATCACACAGAGAGCCCGGCCAATTCAGCCGTGCTCATCGCAGTGAAATCCAGTGCAAAATATCGCACCAAGTGCCTGAATTTGGCTTCACTGATTTTAGAACGGCGATAGTGCCTATTTTATTAACTATCTCATTAAGCTACCACATTCCAAAATGTGTTTAACTGCCCAAGATTCTAGGGTTTTAATCCCCGCTGGATGATTGCATAAATTTATGAAAATAGGATTTCTTGGGAATGCCAATAATTATCCATTCTTGGTCGCGAGATCGATTAGGGAACTAGGTCATGAAGTAATCTTCGTGGTGGACAGCACATCGATACTTAACCGGCCAGAAGGTCGTTATAAAGAGATTGCCTTGCCTTATCCATCATGGGTAGTTGATTGCAGTCCATTAAGCTTATGGGACTACCCACCCAAGGAGTCCGAAAAGGTTGAGAAGGTGGTGCGTATTCTTAAAGATTGCGACGCTTTGGTGCTCAACGAGTTTGGCCTTTCTTTGTGGGGGCGTATACAAAAACCAGCATTTGCGTTCCTTACTGGAACAGACCTTGAGATACTGGCCGATCCAAAGTATGTTGATAAAGCTGCTGGTACCATGGATGAGTCTATAGACTGGCTGAGAAAAATTCGGCTGTGGCGTCACCGGAGTAATCAAAGAAAGCGTCGGAATCACTTTTTGCATTTGGTGAAAGAACAACGAAATGCAATAAGCCATTCCGTTGGCGTCCGCTACTTCCCAAAAGGAATGCTTCCCAACGCGGATCGAATATTGGACGACTTGGGCGTGGATGAGAAAAGACGGGTGTTTTTTCTACCTGCGGAGATTGAGCGCTACGGATACGCCCCATATCCAGATAATCGGATGTTGCGACTTTTCAATGTTGCCAGACTTCAATGGCGAAAACCATCCAGCGATTTGATCTGTGAACTTGACTATAAAGGAACAGATGTCCTGATACGAGGACTCGGATTGTTCGTCAGACAAAATAAGATTCCAGTTGAAATACGCCTTGTAAAAAAGGGAGTGGATCTCGATATCACGCGCGAATTGATCGAAGTAGAAGGTATCGCATCAAACGTAACTTGGCTGGAAGAAATGGACCAGAACAGTCTGTATGACGAATACAAGAATGCAGATATCGTTTTCGAGCATTTTGGCAAAGGAAGTATTGGAATGGGGGCTGTAGATGCCATGGCCGTGGGCAGGCCGGTAATCGCGAATGGAAGTCCGGAAATTTTCCGCACGGCTTTGGGTGAGGGCACGCCAGTTTGCCATGCGACAACACCCGAGGAGGTGCGTATCCAGTTATTGCGATTGGCTGCAGACCGTGATTTGCGGGAAAGCATCGGCAAGCAGTCACGCTTGTATGTCGAGAGATACTGCACTCCTGAACTAGCTGCCAAAATAATTTTGGAGAAATTTGAACATGCAGAATGAATTGAATCTGACGTTACCTCAATTGGTATGCCCAAAGCATGGCTACCCACTAAAAAACCGTAAGCAGGTACTTGAATGCGCAGATGGATGTACATTTCAATTGGTGAATTCGATCCCGCGTTTTGTTTCTGTTGACAATTATGCATCATCGTTCGGGCTGCAGTGGAACCAGTACCGCACTACCCAGCTTGATTCCCACACAGGACTGACAATTTCCAGAGATCGCTTAACCCGACTTTTGGGCGGCTCACTGGATATAGTGAAAGGTAAGAAAGTCCTTGAGGCAGGATGTGGTGCCGGGCGTTTCAGCGAGATATTGCTTGAGGCCGGAGCACATCTTAATGCGGTGGATATCTCAACGGCAGTTGAGGCGAATTATAAGAACTGTAGCTCATTTCTGAATTATTCCGTCTGCCAAGCGAGTATCCTGGAACTTCCTTTCGCTCCTGAACAGTTCGACGTTGTCATCTGCATCGGCGTTATCCAGCACACCCCGAATCCTGAGCAGACCATGGATGCGTTATGCAAACAGATAAAGCCGGGAGGATTGCTGGTTATAGACCACTATACTTATGGTTATGCAGCTACACCATCACGTCGGCTGCTGCGTTCATTGCTGTTGAAATTACCGGGCAAATTTGCGTTACCTTTCTGCACGGTGCTCACTGCTCTGTTGTGGCCATTCCACAGGTTATTCTGGCTGTGTCGGTGGGTTCCCGGTCTTAATCGAATTCGTCAGCTGTTTATTTGGCTGTCACCGGTAGTCGATTATCATGATGCTTACCCTCAACTTGGGCCTAAATTACTGAAGATCTGGGCGACACTGGATATGCACGATACGTTGACGGATTATTACAAGCATCTTAGAAGTGCCGATGAGATACAAGCTCACTTGATTAAGCGTGACATGGAAAATATTGAAGCATATTATGCGGGTAATGGCGTTGAAGCGCGCGCCAGAAAACAAGCATATAGAGAACGATCTCCCGATCAGCCAGAAGTCGTATCCGGGTTTCTCTGATGTGCGGGATCGCTGGTATTTACGGGCATGCACCGCCTGAAAGCATCTCGAACATGGTCGCGGCCATGCATCATCGCGGCCCCGATGATAGCGGGATCTACCGCGACGAGGGCATCGCACTGGGGATGGCGCGGCTCGCTGTCATAGATATCACCCCCGCGGGGCATCAGCCGATGCACAGCCATGACGGTTCTGTCTGGATCGTCTACAACGGCGAAACCTATAACTTCAGGGAGGAGCGCGCCGTACTGGAAGGTATGGGGCATCACTTCGAGTCACACTCGGATAGCGAAGTCGTGCTGCACATGTATGAAGAATACGGCGATGACTTCCTGCTTCGCATGCGCGGCATGTTCGCGCTGGCCATCTATGACAAGCGCAAGGGCGCAGGGCGTGAAAGGCTGCTGCTGGCGCGCGACCAGATGGGTATCAAGCCCTTGCTCTATTGCAATACCGGCAACAACTTTTTATTTGCTTCCGAGTTGAAATCCATTTTGGCGAGCGGACTGGTTGAGCGTCAGGTGGATCCGGAGGCGCTGCGCTTGTTACTCACCTTCGGTTCGGTGACGCAGCCACGCACCATGATAAGTGGCGTGAACATGCTGCTGCCGGGGCATCGACTCATCATGGAAAATGGCCGCGCGCGCACCGAGCGATTCTGGCGGCTGGACGTGGGTCGGCGCACAGAGGTGGCGGGATTGCCTTACCCGGAACTGGTCTCTCTGGTGCGCGATAGTCTGGAAGAAAGTGTGCGGCTTCAGATGGTGAGTGATGTCCAACTGGGGGCATTCTTGAGCGGGGGGGTGGATTCCTCGCTGTTGGTTGCGCTAATGGCGCGCAACAGCAGTCATCGTATCAAGACATTTTCCGTCGGATTCGGGTCGGAAGGCGCTGCCATGGACGAATCGGGGGACGCAGAGAATACGGCGCGCTTTATCGGCACCGATCATGCGCGTGTGGTGGTAACAGGTCAGCAGGTGCGTGATCGTATCCTGCATATTGCGGGTGCGCTGGACCAGCCTTCGGTGGACGGGGTCAATTCTTATTTTGTCTCTTTGGCAGCGCGCAAGGCGGTCACTGTTGCAATCTCCGGCACGGGTGGCGATGAGCTTTTTGCCGGCTATCCCTGGTTCATTACCATGGTGGCCAATGCCGAGTGCGAGTTGCGTGACACGATGAAATCACGCGTGAGCGGCCTTGTTTCCTCCGTGGCGAGATGGCCGGTGTTCGACCCCTTGGCGTTTGGCAGGTTAGGTACGCGACTGGATCTTATACGTGGCGCGCATGGCTTTGTGTCGCATTACGCGCGCATCTACCAGATCTTTGGCGTACACGGCGCGGCCCGATTTCTTGCTCCGGGCATCCGGTTAGCCAGTTCGGTTGGCCGTGACCTTGGCGTCGACATAGCTCTGTCCGATGAGATTCCAACCGCAACTGCACTGGAGCGGGTATCGGCTCTTTGCCTGAGAGGCTATACCCAGAATCAGCTGCTGCGCGACATCGATGCGGTTTCCATGGCGCATTCGCTGGAAGTCAGGGTTCCGTTCCTGGATCCGGTGCTGGCGGACTTGGCGCTTTCTCTGCCGCGCTCTGCCAAGCTTGGTACCCTTAAGGGGGTGAAAAACCCGGAGACTGCCAGCTACCGCGATACCGGAACGAAGAAGATCCTGGTGGATATAGGCATGGGTTTGCTGCCGCCGGGTATGGATAAACAGCCTAAACGCGGATTTGGCATGCCATTCGACACCTGGCTGAAGGGGCCGCTACGCGATGTGTTCAACGATGCCTTGTCACCGATTACGGTAAAGAAGCGCGGTCTTTTTGATGAGGACGCGGTGAGCCGGCTCAAGGAAGATTTTTTGGCGGGAAAAGGCAGTTGGCCGCAACCGTGGTTGCTTATGATGACGGAACTTTGGTGTCGTGAAGTACTGGACCGGCCACATAAGGCGGGGGTGTAGATGCAGCAGGGCACGCAACAAATAACCCGGGTGCTGTTTATTGCATGGGGCGACTCTATCCATGCGCGTCGCCGTATCGGGATTTTTTGCGGTGATCCATCATTTGAAGTTGGCGTTGTTTCCAACTTTCCCTATAACTTCAAGAACGCAGAAAATTTTTATCTTTACGAGCCTCGTGAAATTAGTGAAAAACAGAATAAAACTTTGCACTTTCTAATTGGAAAATTTCAAGCAGCACTTGTAAAGACGCTTCATTTTTCCTTGCTTTTTTTTAGCGACATGTCACTTGAAGATTGCGAAAATCTGGTGAGGGATACTCTTCTCGTACGCCGCTATATTCATGAATTTAAGCCGGATGTAATCTTCCTGCAAACGCTGATGTACCCATGCTATTTGTCCTACTTTTGGCTGAACAAAGTTCCCGTGGTGGTTACTTTCTGGAACGGAGATGTGACGTGGTGGGCAAGGTGGACGGGGATTGAGCGTGCATTCAAGAAGAAGATTGTCCAGCATGGTGCAAGGAGAGCTGACGCAATAACGGTCAATTCCCGAACAGCTTTGCAGGCCTGCCTGGAATATGATGTGGCTGAGGAAAAAGTGAGATTAATCCGCTATCCCGGCGTTGATCTGCAGATGTTCAAGCCGTGCTCTGACAAGGCTGAAGCTCGTGAGCAATCAGGATTGCCTGGCGAAGGTAGGCTGGTATTCTGTCCGCGCGGGCTGGGAAGCTACCTAAACAGCGACATTATCATTGAGGCTGCCGCTGAGGTTGTCGGGAAATTTCCCGATACACGGTTTATATTTCTGGTTCCTGACAGGGCGAGTGATGAGTGGCAAACCCACTTGAAGCGGGCCGAAGAATTGGGCATTGCCAAAAATTTGATGCGTGTGGGTAATGTGCCCTGGGAGAGCATGCCGGTATATTATCAGGCAGCCGATGTGATGGTTTCGATATCATCGAATGATTCGCTGCCCAACTGCATGCTGGAAGCGATGGCATGCGGCGTCCCGGTGATTATGGGCGATATTCCCCAGATTGGGGAATGGGTCGTGGATAACAAAAATGGCTACAGTGTTCCACCCCGTGATCCCTCAGCACTGGCTGACCGGATCGTACGAATATTCACGGATCAGGACGGTGTTATCGAAGGATTTATACGGGATAATATCGGGCTGGTTCATCGTGAAGTTGATAGCCGGGTGGTTGCTGGCACAGTGAAAAACTTAGTGCGAAGTCTTGCGAAAACCAACAATTAGGTAAAAATCCGAACATGGCGATTGATCCACGAAAATCACGAAAGACAAAAAATTGAGACATTATGAAGATATAGTCATCCCGCGCCTTCTGGCAGAGTCCCGAACCTGGCTGATCACCGGTGTGGCCGGTTTTATCGGCAGCAACTTGCTGGAGGCATTGCTCAAACTGGACCAGCGCGTGATCGGCCTGGACAACTTCGCCACGGGTTTTCGGCATAATCTGGAAGCGGTTCGCAGCCTGGTCGATCAGGAGCAGTGGGCCAGGTTCGATTTTATCGAGGGAGATATTCGCAACCTGGCGGATTGTCAACGGGCCTGTGAGAATGCGGACTATGTTTTGCACCAGGCTGCGCTGGGTTCCGTTCCGCGTTCGATCGCCAATCCGATCAACACGAATGCCACGAACATAGACGGCTTCCTCAATATGCTGGTGGCGGCTCGTGATGCGAAGGTAAAGCGGTTCGTTTATGCCGCTTCCAGCTCGACTTACGGCGACCACCCCGCATTGCCAAAAGTAGAGGAGAATATCGGCAAGCCGCTCTCGCCCTATGCGGTGACCAAACTGGTAAACGAACTCTATGCCGAGGTGTTTGCACGAACCTATGGTTTCCAGTCGATAGGCCTGCGCTATTTCAATGTGTTCGGCAAGAGGCAGTCACCTGACGGCGATTATGCGGCGGTTATTCCAAAATGGATCGCGGCCCTGATAAATGGCGATCAGGTTTTCATCAATGGCGACGGCGAAACCAGCCGCGATTTTTGCTACGTGGATAATGCGGTGCAGATCAATTTCCTTGCGGCTACGGCAGACAACCCGGAGGCGGCCAATCAGGTATATAACGTGGCCGTGGGCGATCAGACCACACTGAACCGGCTTTACGAGTATTTGCAGGAATATCTGAAAGATGCCTATCCCCATGTGATCGACATGAAGCCGGATTATCGCGACTTTCGGGCGGGTGACGTGCGCCACTCCCGGGCGGATATCAGCAAGGTGCAGCGATTGTTGGGCTACGAGCCGAAATATCGGATCAAGGAAGGATTAAGGAAAACCGTGAATGCTGCGCTGAACAGGGAGGCAAAGTGAGTTTTACCCCCAAGGTGTCGATCGTTATTCCGGTATATAACGGCTCTGATTATTTGCGCGACGCGATAGACAGTGCGCTGGCGCAGACCTATCCGAATATTGAAATCGTGGTGGTAAACGACGGTTCGCAGGATGAGGGCGCCACCGAGTCCATTGCCCTGTCTTACGGGGATAAACTACGCTATTTTTTCAAGGAGAACGGCGGCGTGGCCTCTGCGCTGAACCATGCGATTGCCGAGATGACTGGCGATTATTTCTCGTGGTTGAGCCACGACGATCTGTACTATCCGAACAAAATCGAGGCCCAGTTTCGGGCGTTGGCCGGAATGGATAGTGACAATACGGTTATTTACAGCGATTTTGCGATTTTCTCTGACAACCCGGATAATGTGACCGAGGTGCGTCTCACGCATGTTCCGCCGGAGCAATTCAGATATTCCCTGGCCGTTGGTATTGCCCTGCATGGTTGTACGTTACTCGTTCCGAAAGAGGCTTTTTCTGTTTGCGGGTCATTCAACGAAAAACTTCGCACAACCCAGGATTATGATCTATGGTTCAGGCTGGCTGAAAAATACCGCTTCGTTCATATCCCGGAAGTGCTCGTTAGGGCCCGTCAGCACGAGGCACAAGGCACAAGAGTAATGAGGGGTGTTGTGCTGGACGAGTGCAATGCTTTACTGACCGGCTTTGCCGGAAGACTGTCCTGGGCAGAGTTGACATCAGCCGGGCACAAAACGGCAAGTCTGGCTTATGCTGAGATTGCCGACAGTTGCAGGCAGCGAGATTTTGATACGGCGGCACGATATGCAACCGACTTGGCTTTGAAAAGCATGGTTGACGGGAACCTCACGAATGCCGCAAGGACAATATTCATGTTGACTGGCGTTAAACCAGCCTTGCTTAGATGGATGCATTGGCTACGAAGACTATTTGGATTTATTTGGGCTGGAGTGAAGAGCATGTTTCGACGAATCATAAAATTATTGAATCCACCCGGGAAGCGCAACCTTAAAGACAAATTCTCGCATATTTATTCCGAAAATATATTTGGCGGAGCGGAGTCAAGGTCTGGCGGGGGGTCTGATATGGAACAGACTGCTGAGATCCGCAGGGTGCTCCCCGACCTTCTTCGGGAGTTCAATGTTAAAAGCTTCATGGATGCGCCGTGCGGTGATCTGTTCTGGATTCGTGCTACGCAACTTGGTGTAGAAAAATACATTGGGGTGGATATCGTTGAGAAATTGATCGAGAAGAACAGGCTGGAATTTGGTGACGAGGCGCATGAATTCATATGCCGCAACCTGGCACAGGACGACTTGCCATGCGTGGACATGATTTTTTGCCGGGATTGTCTGGTGCACTTGAATTACGAGGACGTAAAAAGGGTTCTGTTGAATTTCAAACGCAGTGGCTCACGATATCTTTTGACGACTACGTTTACCGGGCGAGTCAAGAACGTTGATCTGATCGGGGACGATATATGGCGAACGTTAAACTTGCAGGTGGCACCATTCAATTTCCCGCCACCTTTAAGGTTGATCAATGAACAGTGTACGGAAGTCAATCTCGGATTTACTGATAAATCATTGGGACTGTGGCTGTTATCCGATATTGAAGTGACCTGAACAGATGGCAAGGATGTCGAATGGCCGCATGAGAAAAACCATTTTGCTGGTGGCAATGCCGACCAGCATCCACGTTGTTCGCTGGATCAGGCAATTTGACAATAAAGATTTTGATATTCACTTGTTTTCGAGTATCGGTGGAGCTGTGATTGACCCGCATCCCGAAATGGAGGGGGTCACTTTTCATCCTCCTTTCTTTTCACTGCCCACCAAGGTCCGCAAGGCTCAGCCCGGTAAAACGAAACCTTCCATATTTTCCAAGGCGATCAATTTTTTAAGGCGGCGAATATTTGAAGGCCAGATGCCTGATATCAGGACCAAGCAGCTGCTAAAAGTTATTCGCCGGATACGCCCTGATTTAGTACATTCTCTTGAAATTCAGGCGGCCGGATACTTGACGCTGGATGCAAAAAAACGATTTAAAGGAGTTTTTCCTCCATGGCTGGTGACCAACTGGGGGAGTGATATTTTTTTGTTCGGCAGATTGGCTGAGCACAGGTCGACAATAAGTGAGGTGCTTGCGAATTGCGATTATTACTCGTGTGAATGTGAGCGGGACATCAAGCTGGCAAGGCAATCTGGTTTCAGCGGACAGACTATGCCGGTATTCCCTAACACGGGAGGATTCGACCTGACTAGGCTGAATGTCGAAAGGCATCGTATTCCTCCATCAGCCCGCAAAGCCATCATGCTCAAAGGCTATCAGAATTGGGCTGGTCGAGCCTTGGTTGGACTCAGGGCACTGAGACGTTGTGAGGATATTTTGGCGGGCTACTCGGTGGTTGTTTATTCGACATGCCCCGAGGTGTTAATTTCTGCTGAATTGTTTACCAATGAGACGGGTATTCCTGTTCGGTTTATTCCGGATAATACATCGCATCAGGAAATACTGTCATTGCATGCGCAGGCCAGGATTTCGATAGGGCTGAGTATCAGCGATGCGATCAGCACGTCATTTCTAGAAGCCTTGGTTATGGGGTCCTTTCCGATCCAGAGTTGCACGGCATGTGCGGATGAATGGATAGAACATGGCGTAAGCGGGATGATCGTCCCGCCGGAGGATCCGGATATTGTCGAGATGGCGATACGCAAGGCGCTATCCGATGATACCCTGGTGGAAGCGGCGGCAGAGATCAACTGGCGGACCGCGCAGAACAGACTGGATGGGACTCTCCTCAAGAAAAAATCCAATGATATGTATTTCGGCATTTTGCCGGAGAAGTGACCGGTATTCTCGAATGCTGGCGGTATAGCACTGAGTCAGAACAGCCTGTTGTTAAGCCATCCCGGGTAGTCTGAACATTGATGCTCAGAGACCGTATGCGAAGCTCACTTTTTCATATCCCGGCACGGTATCAAAGGTGCCAGTCGCAATCGGGTTGATCTTGTTGGCAGCAAGCATGAGCGTTATGCGCTGCCAATGTACATAAGGCCGATAGAATGCCCGGTTGGAAGCATCTAACCCCGGATGGTTAAATTCGAGAACTTTTACTGGCCTGTCATCCGGCAATATCTCAGCAAAGCTGCGCGAGAAGGCGACGTTGTAGGTAGCGTCCCATGTCCATGGTCCGTTGGGGGTCGAAATTTCAACAGTAACATGCCCCGGAAGGGCAACGACCTGCGAAGTCATCCCGGCACGCCTTAACAAAGCATTCAGTAGCAGGGCATAGTCAGAGCAGCAGCCGACAGGGCTATCGAGATAAGTGCGAATGTTGAAATCGGCAACCGTTATGTTGCTGTTCCGGTTCTTCGCCTTGGTCAGGACACAGCCTGCGTGATCTGCTGTCGATGCGTCGCCAAAGGGTAACAGGGCGGCAACGGTCGTCATGTAGTACAAGCCGCGAATTACCTCACTGTCCTCGACACCCCACTCTCCACGGTAGTTCTTGGCGAAAGACTGATATCTGAGATCCACCGTCTGGAAGAAATCTTCAAAGTGCCGGATTAGCGCTTTTTCCTCGGGGCTCAGTGCCGGTGGTGGCACGTTTTCCGTGACCAGGATACGGTTCAGGGCTGCGGGAATCGAAGTCGGACGGGCGATATAGGTCGCCTGCACCATCTGATGCAACGCAAGATATATCGGAGCAGTCAGGATTAATGTGAGTAGTACTCGCGGCCGGTGCTGGCGCCATACGATAACTATCAGCATGGCTATCTGGATGAAGGCGCCGGCGACGATCAGCAGATCTATGAATTGCTGTTTGTGCAACGACATTTCGCTCACATTTCCCAGTTGGGCCAGCAGGTCAAACCCGGTCAGGTCAGCGGCAAACTGTGACAGGAAGAACATGCACATCACCGCTGCGGCCGGTAGAACGCCGAGGAGTGCAGCGATCGATGCAGATCCTTTTATATTTCCAACCGTCATATTCATGCGCCTTAGCCTCAAGTTTCTTATGCAACCTTAAGTTTGCAAGAATACTTGGCATGGGGCTTGGCACGCAAGCCTATTTTCGGGAAGCGAACAGTTTCGCACCCAAGACCTTTGGTACGCGACGTTTGTTGACTGCTACAATACGGCGATTATTTTGTTTTATGGCAAGTTTTACCGTTATTTTCAGAGTGCCTTGCAGTTGGTCTAGACAGCATGCGTCGCACAGCCTGGGCTGCTGAAGTTCAATTTAAAGCGAAAGAGAATTTTTTATGAGCCTTTATTGTGGTCTGGATGTCGGGATTGTGGTTGCAAGCGATGTCCCGTCGTCCGGAAAGGGATGAATATCATGTTTCAGGATAAATATAACAATTCGTCATATTGGGTAGATATTCATGAGAACTATTCTGGCACGCTGAGGGCCGTTGGCTGGCCCACGTTGTCTGAGGAATTCAACAAGCTGAAATATTTCAGCGAGAGCGCTTCTTTCTTAACGGTTCTGGATAGGGTCACCGATAGTAAAAAGGCTTGTGCGATATTGGAAGTCGGTGTCGGGACAGGCTACTGGACTGCATTGCAGGGGGAGTACTTCCGGAATGCAGGGGTAGACATTCGTGTTACGGCGCTGGACATGTCCGCTTCGGCTTTAGCGCAGGTAAAGGGAAAATTTCCGGGCATAAGCACCATTGAGGCGGATCTGAAGACCATAGACATCAACTCCAGCAACAGCCAATATGATCTGGTGACGGCGATAATGGTGCTTTTGCATCTGACGGATATCGAGGATTATCTGCATGCGCTCACCTTTTGTGCGCACAGTGTCAAGGAGGGAGGGTACTTTATTCTGTATGAACCCCTGCTCTACAAGGGGTATTCTCCCTTTATGTCGATCGAATACGACAAGTTCACAGGTAACAGCATCCCGAGAACCAGCAGCATGGTGGACAACCTCATGCAGAATAACGGGTTAAGCAAGTGCTTCGTTTTGCCGGGGGCTTCCTGGGTGTTGAATTCACCCATCCAGGCCAATTCAAAATCGGCCTTCAAACTCAAACAGCTGGTATGGGCAGTACTTGTAAAGTTCCTGTTCAGAAGCGACAGGTTGACGGGGACGTTCTCAAAACTGTTGCTTGTATTCGACAGGATTTCCAAGCGGAGAGATCCCGACAGTGGAACGTTTGTGCTTTATAAAAAACAGGGTAAAGCCGATGCATCCGGCAGGGTAGTATGAACGTATTGGTTATCCCGTCCTGGTATCCCAGTCTGACACTGCCGTTTTCCGGAATTTTCATCAAAGAACAAGTTGGGGCGATTGCCTCTTTATGTCCGGATATCAGGATGATTGTCAGCACCTGGGGGTTTGACGACGGGAGCGTCCCTGTTCGTCAGCCTCGTCGTGTCATAGCGTCACTAAAGTGGAGATTGGCGCAAAAGCATGACCAGGTCAGGGAGCATGATGGCGTGTGGGAGGTATTCAATCCCTGCTTGAATTGGTCCGGCAGATTAGCCTGGGGCGGAATGCGGAGGCTGATCGAAGTCAATCGCCGCAACTGCCGGCTTGCCGCCGCCAGATTTGGCAAGATAGACCTGATTCACGCTCACGTCAGTTATCCGGCTGGTCATGTTGCGCGAATATTGGCCCAGGAAATCGGGGTGCCATTTATATTGACAGAGCATATGGGGCCGTTCCCGTTTCCATCACTGCTGGATGTTACGGGAAAACCAAGAAGGGAAATCGTCGGGGCATTCAATCAAGCGGCGGCAAGGATTGCCGTTAGTCCGCCCCTGGCTGCGAGCATCGCGTCATTTGATTTGCCGCATCCGATGGTGATTCCCAATCTGGTAGATGAAAGGCGTTTTGTTCCCGGCAACCCGTCGGGTGAAAAATTCGCATTCCTTACCTTGTGTGGCATAACCGAACTGAAGGGGATCGATCACCTGATCAAGGCGATCGCTGTATGGGATCCCCCGGCAGCCCGCTTTGAATTTCGTATCGGCGGCGCTGGCCCGATGCGTAAGGAATATGAGGAGCTTGCAAGGCAATTGGGGGTGGCTGACCGTGTTCGCTGGATAGGGGCTGTCAGCCGCGAGGAGGCACCCGCTTTGTTTCGCGATTGCCATGTGTATGTGATGCCTTCCAGGCATGAAACGTTTGGGATCGTATATGCGGAAGCGATTGCATCGGGGAAGCCGGTTATCGCCACCCGGTGCGGCGGGCCGGAGTCTATCGTGAATGAAAGTAATGGCCGCATGGTGGATGTCGGCGATGTTGATGCGCTTGCCAGTACGATGCAGTGGGTGGAAGAAAACTGGTCTAGCTTTTCCCCTGCCGCGATACGTGAGGACTTTGAAAAGCGGTTTTCGCGTCGTGCGGTGGTTGAGCAGTTGAGCGCCGTGTATCGATCCCTGGTGGTTAAATGAAGACCATTCTGATTATTTCATTTTCGGATATTGCGCGCGATCCCCGGGTCAGCCGGCAGGCGCAAATCCTTGCGAGGCACTACGACATCACCGTGGCTGGAACCGGCAAAGAACCGGTGGATGGCGTTACCTCGGTTTTTCTGGATGTTCCTCCGCGAAGATTACCGACCAAGTTGCTGGATGCTGCATTGCTGAAGATGGGGATGTTTGAAAAGGTTTACTGGCATCGTGAAACCGTTCGTGCGGCGCTGCAATCGCTGACCGGTCGCCGGTTTGATCTGGTGCTGGCTAATGATATTGATGCGTTGCCGGTCGCCTCGCGTCTGGCGGGGACGGCACCGGTGTTGATGGACGCACATGAATATTCCCCGCGTGAATTCGAAGAGAGTCTGGTTTGGCGTATGATTATGCAGCCATACAAGGATTATCTATGCCGTACTTATTTGCCGAGGGCTGCAGGGATGCTGACCGTATGCCAAGGGATCGCGGACGAGTATGCGAGAGTCTATGGAGTAACGCCCAAGGTGGTGATGAACGCGCCCATGGAACAGGATTTGCGTCCAGTGATGCCCGAGGATGGACGGGTGCGTTTGATCCACCACGGAGTCGCAATGCCATCAAGACATCCTGAGAAGATGATCGAGATGATGCGGTTCTTGGATGCGCGCTTCACTCTGGATTTCATGCTGATCTCTGCCCGGCGGGACTACCTTGATCATCTGGCGAAACTGGCAGCAGGAGATGGCCGGATCAGATTCGTTGAACCCGTTGCGATGCCGGATATTCCTAGGGTGTGTAATCAATACGATATCGGGGTTTTTATATTGCCGCCGGTGAATTTCAATTACACGCATGCCCTGCCCAATAAATTCTTTGAGTTTGTGCAAGCACGCCTGGGAGTGGCTATCGGCCCGACACCGGAAATGGCCTCGCTAGTTAAGCATTACAAACTGGGCGTGGTGGCTGATTCCTTCGATCCCGGTGCATTGGCCGGAAAGCTTAATGCGCTCACGACTGACGATGTGATCCGCCTCAAGGAGAATGCACATCGCGCGGCCGGGGAGTTGAATTTCGAGCATAGTGGCGAAGTGTTGCTGTGCGAAGTGCGGCGTTTGCTGGGGGAACAGGAAGTATGTGTGGAATAGCCGGATTGTTGACCAGTAGCTCCGTTGTGCCGGCCCAGTTGCTGGCGATGAACAACGTGATTCGTCATCGCGGCCCGGATGACGAGGGTTACGTGTTCTTTACAGAGAATGGTTTTCGCTGTCTGGCCGGATCCGATACACCGGCGGCATCCATGGCGGAAAACGTCCCATGGTCTCCGCACGGGCGGATTGAGGGGGAGCAGGCTGTCTCGGGCCGTTTGGCACTGGGCCATCGCCGGTTGTCCGTAGTCGATCTTTCCCCGCTGGGTCACCAGCCCATGTGTGATCCGACCGAGCGCTACTGGATCACCTATAACGGCGAGGTCTATAACCACCTTGAACTGCGGGTGGAGCTGGAGACGTTGGGCTACCGGTTCCGCTCGCACTCCGATACCGAGGTCATTCTTGCAGCCTATGCGGCGTGGGGAGAGCAGTGTCTGCATCGCTTCAATGGCATGTGGGCATTTGCGATTTATGACCGTGAACGGGATGTGCTCTTCATGGCGCGCGACCGCTTCGGTGTGAAGCCTTTCTACTACTGGGTGAACCCGGATAACCAACTGGCTTTTTCCTCCGAGATCAAGCAGTTTTGCGGCCTGCCGGGATGGCAGGCATGTATCAATGGTCAGCGTGCCTATGATTTTCTGGTTTGGGGAACCATCGATCATACCGATGAGACATTGTTTTTTGGGGTCTATCAATTGAGGCCGGGACATAGTGTGACGATCAACGTGGGCGCGTGGCCCGGCGGATCGCTGATCGACGGGAGATTACCAAGCACTGCCTGGTATCATCTTGTCGCACGGGATTTCACCGGATCGTTTGAAGAGGCCGCGGTCGAATTCAGGCGATTGTTTACCGATGCCGTCTCGCTGAGGCTGCGCGCAGATGTGCCTGTCGGGTCGTGCCTGTCCGGTGGTATGGATTCCTCATCAATCGTGTGCGTGATGAACGATTTGTTGCAACAGCAAGGGGCGCATTCCCTGCAGAGGACTTTTTCGGCTTGCTCGGAGGTGGCGCGTTTTGATGAGAGGAAATGGATTGATGAAGTTGTGCGAAAAACCGGGGTCGACGCACATTATGTTTATCCCTCCCTGGATCGGTTATTTGAGGAATCCGAACAGATAACCTGGCATCAGGATGAACCCTTTGGTTCGACCAGCATTTTTGCACAGTGGAATGTTTTCCGACTGGCGGCGGAAAACGGGGTCAAGGTCATGCTTGATGGTCAGGGTGCTGACGAACATCTGGCGGGATATCACGGTTTCTTTTCCCCACGCTTGACCGAATTGTTCCGTTCCATGCAATGGCTGTCATTGTTGCGCGAGGTGAGAGCGATGCAACGGTTACACGGGTATTCACCGATAACGGCAGCGAAGTATCTTGCCAATGGCATATTTCCAGACTCGGTGCGGAACCTGCTGAAACGCTCACAGGGAATGACCCATCGCACCCCGGAGTGGCTGGATGCCGGAATGCTGGGGTGCAGTCCGGAGAATCCTTTTGGTTCGCTTGACGAGATAAAGGGGGCGTCCGTTCAGGGTTTCTCCCGTGTGCAGCTTACAAGCTCTACTTTGCAGATGTTGTTGCACTGGGAAGACCGGGATTCAATGGCACACTCCATTGAGTCCAGGGTTCCCTTCCTGGATTACCGCCTGGTCGAATTCGTGCTCGGCCTGCCGGACGAGTTTAAGCTTGCCGAAGGTGTGACGAAGAAGGTGTTGCGCACGGGCATGAGCGGCGTATTGCCGGACGCCATCCGCGATCGAATGGACAAGCTTGGTTTTGTCACGGCAGAGGAGGTATGGGTACGGGAGAGCGGCAAGCAAGAGTTTCGCGACAGGCTGGAAGCCGCTATCGATATCGCCGGCGGCGTGTTACGCCCATCCGCAAGGAAGGTGCTGGAACAGATGATCGGCGGGGAGCGGCCTTTCAACTATCTTATCTGGCGGATGGTCAATTTTGGTGAGTGGCTCAAGCGATTTGACGTCAGGATTCGTTGAATGAGCACATTTTTATGGTGCTTTCCGGC
>Ga0224495_10000338_pt1 | contig 37802 bp, 28 predicted proteins | sample SF_Jul11_sed_USG_FD_168128 | JGI IMG/M metagenome (GOLD analysis project Ga0224495, IMG submission 168128) | Sediment microbial communities from San Francisco Bay, California, United States - SF_Jul11_sed_USGS_4_1 | ecosystem: Environmental > Aquatic > Marine > Sediment | place: USA: California... | reverse complement strand
CAATAGTCATATTTGAACATCCCGGGGGGACGGTGTTTTGTTAGAGATTACGTAAACGGGGACAGGCACCTTTTAGAGTAGAGGTGCCTGTCCCCATTGTTTTATTTCATAAGCAGTATTTTCTGTGTTTCGGTACATCCATCGGTTTCCATTGTGCAGAGGTAGACACCATTCGGGAGATTCTTGCCTTCCCAGGATACAGAATAAGAGCCTGCTTCCTGTGTAGCATCGACCAGGGTCGCGACACGCTGGCCGACGGCATTGTAGATGGTGACGCTTACATGTGTTTCACTGGGAATTTCGTATAGAATCGCGGTCGTGGTGGAGAAGGGGTTCGGTATGCATTTGTACAGGATCCCGCCTGTCTTGTAGGCCATTTCATTGCCCTGCGGTCCAGCAGTGCCGGTTACGTTGAGCGCACCAATATCATGGAAGGGGATACCATTGGTGAGTTCGCCGGCGACGACGAGTTCGACCGTTTGCTTGCCGGTGATTCCTGCTGTATATAGATGCTCGATCACATCTTGGCGGTTGAATTTTGCCATCAGGCACAATTCGCCGCGGTACTCGCAGATCTCGATCGGTCCTTCCCGGTACAACGGCGGGTCAAGAGCGATTCCATTGATCTCATTGAGCACGACCGAGTACGGGTCGATGTCAGTGATCAGATAATCACCTGGCAGCCCGATGTGGCAGGTGATCCAGGTGCCAGCGCTGCCAAGGTTCAGGATCGTAGGTTGGAAGTAAACATGTGCCTTGAGACCGACTAGAAATGCGATACTGATAGGAAAGCGTTCGGGTAGTACCGAGGAGTGATCGCCAACGTATTCCTGGAACTCATGGTCGATATTGAGTTGTGAAAGGATGTCTGCGAAGACTACATTCTGAGGATAGCAGCCCATCTCATCCATGGTACCACAATCGAAGTATATCCCCAGTTCTGTATTTGGCGGTAACCCTGCGGCATATGAGGGTGGGTTGTGCTGAAGCCATAGTTGCCATATGGGTTCAATTATTTGTGCATTTTCATCGAGGGGGAGATCGACGTAAAAAGGTGGATTGAGGAAATTGGGTGAGAATGCTGCTCCCAGTGAGAAGAATACGCCTGAAAAGAATCCGGCAAAGGGGTTCCAGATGTAGGGTGGTCCCAGAGGGTATTCTGCCAGAAGTGCGGGAAGGGCGGCCACGATCAGCACGTTGAATTCCAGTACACCGCTGTGAGCGGCAAGTCGCGAATATACATCAGGATGCTTGAGACCCAGGGTCATTGCACCGTAACCTCCTGCCGAGTGTCCCATGATATAGCGGTATTCCGACTGTGGTATTGCATTGTAGTTCGTTTCAACGAAATCCACGAGGTCATTGACGAGGTAATCCTCATATAGTCCATTGAGTATTGAATTTGTGGACCAGCTGACAACATATGGTGTGCTGCGTCCGTCCGGCTTAACGACAATTACCGGTTCGATTATTTGCCCTGCAATCATTATGTCGAATATGTCGAGAATGAATGAGTAACCCATGTGGTTATCAAGCGCTCCGTGTAAAAAGTATACAACTGGATATTGGGTGCTTCCCATAGGATCATAGCCATCTGGGAGATATATTTGCACCGAACACTCTCTGGCTAATGATGGACTATAGAAAGTCGTTTCATATACAGTACCTGCAGCATATGCCGCATTGGTGAAACATATACATACTACGAGGGCTGAAAGGACCCTTTTCATTCTACACCTCCCATGTATATACTAGTATTTCTACGGTTATCCTACCACTTTAGACATGCTGTCAATCGCTTACATTATACAAAAGTTGAGTTTTGTGACGTGCACCTCCTTTCTTAGACTGCATTTACGTGAATGTGAATATTCCTGTGCGGTAGAATGGACAAGGTGACTGACTTCTTCAATTTACACTCCGGCTTTACAGTCCTTCTTAATCATGCACTTCTACTTTATTATAACTTTTATATGCGATATGTCAATATCTGTTTTCCTTCATTTTACCCCTTGACAAATCGCAAATTTTTATTACAATATAATTGAATATTCAAAATAATATGAATATTAACATGTTGTTGAATAATGGGGACAGGCAACTTTTCTTGGCACGGTATGTTCAATCCCTCTGGAATCAGAGTTAAGTGTCCTGAATGGCGAAGTAAGAATTTGGAGTACTGAAAAGTAGCCTGTCCCAGTAAAGGAGGAAGGATGAGAGATACGGTGATGCTTAAAGATCTTGAACAGATTAAGGTCTTTGCCCATCCGTTGCGGGCGAGGCTCGTTGAGGTATTCGCCGACAAGCCCAGGACGGCAAAGCAGGCGGCAGAGGTCATCGGACAGAAGCCCACGAAACTCTATCACCATGTGGAAGCGCTAGAACGCGTTGGTCTGATCAAACTCGTAAAGACCCAGAAGAAACGCGGCACTCTTGAGAAGTACTACCGTACCGTTGCGAAGCGCTTCTCGGTCGATAGCAGCCTATTTGAGATGATGAAAAACGGCAAAAAGGCAATCGGTGAATTCCGGGCCATGTTCACTACGATGCTCGAGAATACAATGCGGGAGATCAACGAGAGTATTTCAGAAAAACTGATCTGTCCGGAGAAAAAGCAAGTCGAAGTCAGCCTTGCACGCAAGCATATCCGCACAACACCTGCTAACTTGAAGAAAATGCAGGAAAAAATCCATAAGATGCTCGATGAATTCGAGGCTGCAGAGGACAAGAAGGGAGATGTAGAATACAGACTCGTGTTGGTTTTCTATCCATTGACCAAGAAGAAAAAAAGGAGGTAGTCGATGTTTGAGTACATAACAGATGTTAAGGATATTGATATTCTGGATCCCTACAATATGCTGCCCGTTGAAAGGGTGGTAACATATCTTGGTGAAAGGAGGTAATCATGCGTTTTCGAATATTGGCATCAGCAATCATGCTAGTTTTGTCCGCTTTTGCAGCACCAGTGTACAGTCAGACAAAACTGTCCGACCCTTATCAGATCCTCGAAAAACATTTTGAGGCAGTTGGAGGTCTGAACAACTTAAAGGCACTAAAGACAATGTACAAAGAAGGTACTATCGTCAACCTAGGTGCTGGTCTTGAGGGTACATTCAAGGAGTGGAGCGAACGTCCGCTGAAATTGAGACAGGAAACAGATCTCAAGGTAGTGAGTGAAGTGTCAGGGGATGATGGTGAAGTAAGCTGGCATGTTGACGCGAACGGAAAAGTGTTGATCAGAAGAGATGAGCATACCTTAAAAGAACGTGAGGTCAGAAGACTGATGGAGGAATACGAATACTTGAACCCCGGATCAGAATACTTCACATTGACATTCGAAGGTGTCGAGAAACTGGAGGGCAGTGATTGCTACGTGCTGAAGATGACGAATAAGATAAACGAAGATATTCAGATGAATTTCTACGATAGATCCAACTTCTATCTTCTGAAAACGATGATCCTAAAACCCGATAACGAAGTGCATATTTCATATTCTGATTTTCGTAGAGTCAATGGCCTTGTTTTTCCATTCCGGGAAGTCATTAGACAACTTCCAACTGACGAAACAGTTTCGGTTGAGTATTCCACGTACAGGTTCGGCGTCGGTTTGGACGCTGCTCTCTTTGAACCACCGGCAGAGGATGTCGAGGATTTTGTTTTCGCAAACGGTATCAGTGCAGAGAATGCTCCAGTTGAATTCATTGAGAATCATATCTATCTGCCTGTTAACATCATGGGCAAGGAGCGGCTCTGGGTGCTCGATTGCGGCGCATCGGTCAACGTCATCGATTCGAGCTTCGCCGCGGAAGCAGGCTTGGCGTTTGAAGGCCCGATAAAAGGGCGGGGTGCCTCGGGCATCGTCGATTTATATTTTGTCACCATACCGGCGTATTCAGTTGGCGGAATCCTGTTCAATCAGCAGAAGGTGGTTGCTTTCAATTTCCGTCACCTGTTTAAGAAGGCTCTCGGGCTGGATGTGGTAGGTATCCTTGGTTATGATTTTCTCTCGCGATTTGTAACGAAAATAGATTACGCCAAGCAGACGATCTCCTTTTATCATCCCGCGAAATTTAAGTACACCGGCAAAGGTAAGGTTTTTGACTCGCCGTTACAGAGCAATATGTTGAATCTTCAAGTCACGGTTGATGGCAAGTATGCGGGCAAGTGGACATTGGACATAGGAGCGCCTGACCTTGATTTTCACTATCCTTATGCAGAAGAACATGGTCTGCTGGATAGATCTGGTTTTGACATAATGGCCGGCGACGCGGCAGGTTTCACTACCAGCAGGATATCAAAATTCAAGACGGTCGAGGTCGGTGGATTTGTTATTAAAGATCCGTGGATTGGCACCCCCCACGAAGAAGGGACAGGCGTGTTTGCATCTGAGACTGTCATAGGGAACATCGGCAACTCATTCTTGAGCAACTTTGTGCTATATTTGGATTACAATGGTCAACGAGTGATACTGGAAAAAGGCAATGATTTCGGGGTGGAATTGCCGAGGCCAAAGAGCGGGCTGCAATTCTATTATAACGATGAAAATGATGTTGAAGTGGTATTTATCTCACCTGGTACGCCAGCAGAAGATGCTGGTTTTCAGAAAGGCGATATCATCAAATCCGTAAACGGAATCGGTGTCCAGTACTACGATGGTGTTATCGCGCTCCGTGAACTGATGAGAGCAGATGCGGGGACAACTTATACGATCGAAATATTACGTGGAGATAAGTCTCTTGTGAAAAAATTGACATTAAAAGATCTTCTTTGAAAAGGATATTCGTTACCTGAATAAACCTTCATCAATACCTGGAAGACGCAATGGCGGGGGAGAGGCCTAACTCCCCCGCCAGTAATTTTCTATCTCACCAGCAGTACTTTCTCCACTGCGCTGTCATCGCCTGATGTGACATGGACAAAATAGACGCCGCTGGGTAATTCTCGATTAGACTGGTCCGTACCATCCCAGCTAATCTGCATAGCGCATGGTGCATGGGGCATGGCGTCATACAGAACTTTCACTAATCGTCCAGCAATATCATAGATTTTCAACCCTATGCGCTCTGCATTTTGCCCGATGCTGAAGCTGACCGTGGCCAGCCCGGTGAACGGATTGGGCGAAAAACTGAGTAAGGAAGTTGCTTGCGTCTCCCCATCGTGCTCAGTGATTCCCAGTTCCGGATGGAATTTGCCCCATATACGCAGGGCGTTTGCCGGATGTGCATTGATATATTCGGTCCACCCGCTGTAAGTCAGGAGTGTTTTGGCGCCTGGGCCGTGGCTGAGCTTGGGATTGCTTTGAGGTCCTGGTTGCGCGATGGCTACGAAGCTGTCGATCACGGCACCGCTCGTATCTATTGTCGCTCCATAGATGTCGGAAGGGAGTTCTCGGCGATCTTCCCATACTACGATGTAGTCAACGCCATCAAAAACGACTGAAGGGTTGATCTGATCGTTGGGTGCAGTCGATATGGCAATGCCCGTGGGATCGAGTACAGCACCGCTTTGTGCGACACGCGCGCCGTATATGTCGTAATCACCATTTCTTTTGTCCTGCCAGACGAGAAGGTAATTTGTACCGCTAAATGCCATCGCTGTATTGTCCTGTAATTCAGCATCGTTCGTCACAGCAATACCACCGGGATCGAGGATGTTTCCGCTCGTATCGATCCTTGTGCAATAGATGTCCTTCAGTCCGTTGCGCGTGTCTTCCCACGCCACCAGATAGTGGACTTCGCCGAAGCATACCGCAGGTCGATATTCGAGCCCACCGAGATTTGAAATTGCAAACCCTGCAGGGTCAAGAACATAGCCTGCCGAGGCGATACGCGCACCATATATATCAGGGCTGGTGTAGCTATTCCGGTAATCGACCCATACCGTGAAAAAGCCATTGCCGTGCGATGCTATTTGCGGCGACATAGCATTGCCCGCGGATGAAACACTGATGTAGGCTGGATCCAGGACCGTACCTGCCGGCGAGATGCGCGCGCCCTTGACACTCCACGCACCGCCAATGTTATGGGTCCAGATTGAGCAATAGTTCGTCCCGTCGAAGGCAATATATGGAGAATACTGTCCGAATTGCGCTGTACAGATCGCAAAGCCGGGCGAATCGAGAACCATACCGGTTGCGTCCACACGAGCCCCGTAGATATCGGATAGATAAAGTCCGCTCCGGACGTCAGCCCATGCGGCGAGGAAATTCTCGCCGCAGTACGCGACGCCGGGCTCGACATGGAATACTGCAGAGGTGGTGATATTGAGGCCTACAGGGTCGAGCACGGAACCTGTAGCACTCACCCGGCTTCCGTATACATCGCCCGAAGGGAAATCGCGCTCATCATCCCAGGCAACGAGAAAGTTATCGTCGTCAGTTGTCACACAAGGCATCCATTTCATCCCATTGGTCACCGAAATGGGTATGTTCAGTGTATCCATAAGAATACCACTTTGGTTTACGCGTGCGCCATAGATATCGGGATCTATTCCATTGCGGTCATCAGCCCAGACAACCAGATAGTCAGTGCCATTGAACGCCAACGAGGGGTGCCATTCCATCATTGACGGCATACCGGAAATACTGATACCGTTTGGGTCAAGTACGTTGGCCAGACTGTCCACGCGCGCACCCATGATGGCCAGCACCTGCGCGCGCCAGTCCTCCCATACAATGAAGTAGTCCGTACCGTCAGAAACGATCGACGGTTCAGTCTGCTGGCCTGTATCTACGAAGATCGCAACACTGTTCGTATCGAGTAGGATTCCATCTGCAGTTATCCTGGCTCCATATATATCATATTGCGTGTTTGTACTGTCTCGTGCGTCGTGCCATACGGCGAAGTAATCTGTTCCATCGGAAGCAACCGAAGGGAACTCCTGACTTCGTGGTGCACTGCTGACCGCGATGCCGTCTGGTTCAAGAACAATGCCGTTATGGTCAACCCGTGCGCCATATATGTCCGGCGTTCCCGTGCGCAGGTCTTGCCACACAACAAGAAAATCGAAGCCATTGGATGCAACGCAAGGATGCCATTGATATCCCTGCGCAGTTGAGATCGGGATACCGTCAGGATCGAGGACATTGCCCGAAGGTGTAACACGGGCACCGTAGATATCCGTTTCCACGGAACTACGGCGGTCCTGATAGACTACAAGATAGTTTGTCCCGTTGTAGGCGACTGCAGGTGTTGCATTGCAGTAGTACTGGAGGTTATCAAAAGTGATGGTCGCAACATGTATGCCGGCAGAATCGAGAAGATGACCCTCGGGATCTATTCTTGCACAGAAAACATCGTGCTGAGGGTAGAAGCGTGAATCATGCCAAACGACGAGATAGTTGGTTCCGTCAAAAGCGGCTGAAGACCACCTTTGATTACCACGTGCTTGTGTGTACATCACGGTCGTGTCGAAGAGAAAAGCATCTTCCGTCCAGAATGATCCCACCTGGGATTTTGTTATGGATTGGGTAGCATGTAACATGGCAGCTGCGAAGATGACTATCATGACACAATGTACTTGTCTGCTAATATTTTTCATCTCTACCTCCCATTTCTCCACTAGTATGCTAAATGGGATTGTCACAGCAAAATCACAAAAAAGTCGCATTTCTGCCAAATATCATGTTTTTATTCTTGTATTATTATATATCAATTGTGGGTGATGGCAAGTCACTATGTTTTAGCGTCCAACTGGTCTAGTGTCTGGTCGATTCATTTCTACCATTGACATGTTCCTGCAGGCTCCTATAATATAGCGAAAGGGTATGGCTTTGGGCATGGCCATTTTCCCTGTTGCTTGGATGATAACAGTTGCATAAAATTGCATCACTGGAGGCATTATTATGGGCAAGAACAAGATGTCGCGAAGGGAGTTCCTGCAAGCATCAGCTGCTGGCTTGAGCTTCGTCTACTTGCCCGGTGTCGGTCGTGTAAAGGCAAACCCGTTTGAATTCACAGAATCTGAAGACACATTTGGCCGCCTCTGCTACAATGAAAATCCTTTAGGACCATCACACCTGGCTCTCGAGGCCATGAGAGAAGCGGCATATGAAGGCCATCGTTATCCTGATTGGTTTAGCTCGACACTGGAAGCGAGGATTGCCGAGCATCATAATGTGAGTTCGAACATGATCTGCGCAGGGACTGGCGCGACCGAGCTGATCCGTCTGGTCGCAGATACCTTCCTGTATCCGGGAGATGAGATGGTAACAGCAACGCCAACCTACTCGCAGATGGCTTCGGAAGCCACGGCTAACGGTGCATCGGTTGTACATGTGCCGGTAAATGAGCGTTATGTGATAGATTTGAATATCATTAAGGCTGCAATAACAGAGAACACCAAGCTCATTTCTTTGGTGAACCCGAACAATCCTCAGGGCACGATTTTTACCATGCAGGATATGAGGATTTTCATGAACTCGCTTCCACCAGGAGTCATTGTCGTCGTCGACGAAGCCTATCATCATTACATACATTCACCTTACTATGAGAGTTGCATCCGTTACGTTACTGGAGGATTTCCCATGATAGTGATACGAACGTTCTCGAAGGCGTATGGTTTAGCGGGTGTGCGTATCGGATATTCAGTAGCGTCGGGCGGGTACACCTCGATGATACAATCCTCCCAGAATATTGGAATGGTAAGCAGGTTGGGGCAAGCGGCGGCAATCGCGTCTCTTGACGATATCGATCATGTCGACAATACGGTCAGTCTCAATGATCATGCAAAAGAAATTTTGATGAACGGGTTAACTGCGCTGCAGCTCGAGTACATTCCGTCTGAGACCAATTTCATGATGTTTGATACCGGAATGAGCGCAACTTCTGTTGCTTCGCAGCTCGCTAATAGAGGTTATCAAGTGCGCGTGGGTTGGGGTATGCCGAGGCATATTCGCGTCTCCACCGGTACGGTAGATGAGATGTATGGATTCATCAATGCACTCCAGGAAATATTAGGACAGAATTTTCTAAAAGACGGACCGCCGACGTTTGGTCTTAGCCGGGTGCATCCCAATCCCTTCACGCGGCAGTGTACCATTCAAATCTCAACTTCAGGTACTGAGAGGGTACGCCTGGCAATATATGACGCTGCTGGCAGAATGGTTCAGTCTTTGCTCAATGGGGTCATGGCACCAGGATTGCACGATATTGTTTGGGACGGTAGGGATGTTCATGGAAGAACTGTAGCATCTGGATTGTATATAATCAATCTCATGCAGGGGGAGTTTGCGACAGGCACCCGGGTCACTTTGATACGATAGAAATATTCTTTCTCACTGTCCATTCGATTGCTACAATATTCGGCATATTTTTGGTGCTGTATTCCGTACTGTTAAGTATATCTTTTTTCTAGTACGTGGGTTTATTTGTAAATAACATAGGAGAAAGAATGATAGAATCAAATTGTATCGGTGATGAAGAGATCCAGACTATCCGTACGCTTGCTAATGACTTTGATAAAGCGTGGAACGCACGCGATGCCAAGTTGTTCAGTACCTTCTTCACGATGGATGGCGATATGCATTTTATCACCCTCAATATGCGCATGCAAGGCAGAGACGAGGTAACTAGAGCCTACACTAAAATTTTCTCTGAAATGGCGCCAGAAATAAAACATAAAACTACAGCTAAAGAAATTCATGTACTGACTCATGATGTAGTATTGCTGGACACTACGACAGATATCATGACACTTGATGCGCAGGGTCAAGAGAAAATTCTGAGGAGACATACTGCTGCTGGTATCCTGCTGAAAACAGAAGAGGGATGGCGGATCCGAGCATCAAGAATCTGGAGTGAACAAATTTCTGCGGCATGATCGGTCAGAAAGCCCGGTTCAGTTTGCCAAATTATAGATGAGATGCGTAAAATAGCCCAAGATTTAGTGCTATTCTGTAAAATTTGAATTGCTATCGTTTAACTTCTGCAAATCGTATGTAAACAAATGATACTGTTGATTGTCCAAAATATAGATTGATGATGACTCGAATATCGATAGGGGTCGATTGGAGGTTCTCGATGATTTTTCAGAAGTATATTGTTTTTCTATTAATATTAAGTGTACTGGCGTTTGCCTGGGGTTGGAACCAGCAGAATTCGGGCACGAACAAACCACTTTTTGATATTCATTTCGCCGATGGTCAAAACGGATGGATAGCAAGTATCACTAACAGCATTTTCCATACAACTGACGGCGGTGCCAATTGGGTCGATCTCGAGCCAACACCGTCTGTCAACTACTATGCAATACATTTCGTCAGCACACAGGAAGGCTGGGCAGTGGGGAATTTTGGGCAGATAAGATATACTACCGATGCTGGGACTACTTGGGTTGATCAGAATTCGACGGTGAACGGTTATCTGTGGGATATGCATTTCATAGACGAGGATCACGGCTGGATTGCTGGTGGCAGGCCCGAAGGCTTTCCCGGCCCGGACCCAACGCGCTATGTACTTTACACGAGTAATGGAGGAGCTACCTGGAATACGCAGTTGTATGAGAATGATGAATATCCGCTCCACGGCATACATTTCTTCGATTCAAATATAGGCTATGCAGTCGGTGAGGCAGGAGCGATATTCAGTACGACTGATGGAGGAGGAAACTGGACCCCGCAGACATCTGGAACCATACGCGAATTTTCGAGCGTAAGCGCTGTTACCCCGGATACGGCATGGGCGGTCGGCGTCAACGGATTAGTGGTAAGGACGATCGACGGTGGTTCGACATGGGATTCCTTGTACCTGGGTACTCTGTATCATTTCAGTCATATTCAATTCGTCGATGCTCTGACCGGCTGGATTTCTGGTGGTGACAACACGCACGCGGCGATTCTGCACACGACGGACGGCGGGGCCACGTGGGTCATGCAGGATGCCGGGACAGCAAACTATCTATACGGGTTTTTCTTTCTCGATGCGGATTTAGGCTGGGCAGTCGGCTATGATGGCACTATCATCCACACGACGACCGGCGGCACTGGTGTTGAAGAGTCCGGTGATTTCGAGGAGCTAAGCACTGATGTCATCCTGGCGCAGAATAACCCAAATCCTTTCAGTAGTGTGACTTCAATACGTTTCAACATACCGCAGGCGGCATATGTGAGACTGGCGGTTTATGATTTAATCGGACAAGAGGTGGCTAAACTTGTTGACAGGCAAATGCCCGTTGGTCAGCACAGTATTACGTTTGACGGAAGAAACCTGCCTAATGGAGTGTATTTTTACCGGTTGAACACCGGTGCTGCCACACGAACGAAGATGTGCGTGTTGTTGAAATAAATCTTCGTTTCTGCTGTTCGGATTGTTTTTTAGTAAGGAGGCCAATCGTCTTATGGCCTACTCTTTCTTTCAGTGGTACTGAATCTCAGCCTGTCTTAGCTTCTGCTTCCATCAGCGATTTTGCACTTCCTTCAATGCAATAGTATCCGTACTTCAATCCCATCTTTGCTGTAACGGGACAGTCAGGACAGATGCAACCTTTTTTCTCCTTGATGCAGGTACTCTTGCCTATAAGGCAGAATCCTCCCTTTTCTCCGCATTCTTCCCAACTCGGACACTTGCCGCAGATACAATTGGCAAGTACATATTCACGTTTCTGTTCTTCGGTCATTTCGGATTGTGTTGTCTTTTCTTTTGGGGTCTCTTTCATGCCGCAACCAAAATCTATTAGTCCAGCGAAAAAAGCTACAGTGCCAGTTGCCGGGGATTTGATAAAATCTCTCCTTGTCATACATCCTCCTATTACTGTAAGATTATAACTTGTGTTCGAGTGAAGTCAAGTAGTAATCTACGAAAAAAGTCGTACCGAGTTCGATCGGTACGACCTTTTATTGTGCGAGACAATTACTGACTTACTTAACTAACTTGCGATCCAATCCTTCCCAGGCGTATACGCCACCTTCAACTATCCACGCATTGCGTCCGTGCATACGGAGGACCGCAACACCGAAAGCGGAATTAGTATCCAGTGAACATACTACCGCGACCTTTTTGTCAGTTGGGGCAGATTGCATTTTCTCGACAAGCATAGGGAGAGGTATGTTAATTGCGCCTTCAATATGACCGGCCGCGTAGTGCTGCGGCGGTCTGATGTCCAGGATAACGTAGTCGGTCTGACCGCCGTCAACCATTTCAGCAAGTGTTTCGATTGACATCAAGAACATTTCGTTATTGGGAACGGATTTCACGAACGTGTCGGCCGCGTTTTTCAAGCACGATTCGTCGCATTTGCCCGTACACTGGGCAGTCATAAGTGCTGGCAAGACAAGAATCGCCAACATAATTGCTGCTAATTTCATTGTACCCCCTTTATTTTCTTTAATTTGGATTACCTACGCCCTATAGCATAGTCATTTTCCTTACGTTGTCAACATCCAGAAAATCGTGGGATAATTGACATAGCCTTTAAAATGTCGATAATATCAAATGCCGCGCGGGAACCGTTCTGTCGGAATCGTCTTCGATATCATCAAATACGCAATACACGACGGACCAGGCATCAGGACGACCGTTTTCCTGAAAGGCTGTCCACTCACGTGTTTGTGGTGCCAGAACCCGGAGAGTCAGAAAAAAGAGCCCGAAATAGTCAACGATGTGCAGGGGCGTAAATATTCAAGCATTTTCTTTGCCAAAGACAAGAATACCATCGGACATGAAGTCACGGTTGAACAGGTCATGTCCGAGGTAAAGAAGGATGCGATTTTCTACGAACATTCAGGAGGCGGTGTGACTTTTTCAGGCGGTGAGCCTCTCATGCAGCCGGATTTTCTGCTCTGCCTTCTGAGGGAATGCAAGAAACAAGGTATACATACGGTAGTAGACACATCAGGGCAGGCACCCTGGTCGACATTCAAGCACATCATTAGATATACTGATCTTTTCCTCTACGACCTCAAGCTGATGGACGATAGTGAACACAAAAAACATACCGGCGTGGGTACTGAGTTGATTCTCAAAAACCTCCAGAAACTCGCCATGGGAGGCGCGCCAATTGTGATTCGCTTTCCATTGATTCCGGGCATCACCGACAAACCTGATAACGTGCGGGCCATCGGTTCATTTTTGAGGGATTTAAAGCATGTTGATACTTTACATATATTGCCGTATAATTATCTCTGCAAGGACAAATATAGAAGAATGGGAAAAAAATATTCACTTAAAGATTTAGCGCCACCATCGAACAATGCTCTGCGTGCAATTGGCAAGAGATTCAAGGATTATGGTTTACAGATCAGGATAAGGGGTATGGAGTGAATGAGAGAATAGCGAAGCTCAGGGATAAGAGTCTGAACATCAAACCGTATGTGTCGGCTGAGCGCGCCTGCCTGATCACTGAATTTTATGAGAAGGGTAATGCGGAACGGGTTTCAATACCGGTTGCGAGGGCGCTTGCTTTTGAGTATATACTGAGGCATAAGAAAATATTCATTGACGACGGTGAACTCATCGTAGGTGAGAGGGGTCCTGCGCCGCGCGCGACACCTACATACCCAGAGATATGCATTCACAGTCTTGATGATCTTGATATTCTGGATTCACGGGAAAAAGTCGCATTCCGCGTCAGTAAGCGCACGCGGGATATCTATGAGGAGCGCATAATTCCGTTTTGGCGAGGTCGTTCAATACGGGAACATATTTTTCAAGAGACCGATAAAGACTGGCAGCAAGCTTACGCGGCAGGAGTTTTTACGGAATTTATGGAGCAGCGAGCTCCTGGTCACACGGTTCTCGACGACAAGATATACAGGTATGGGTTCTTGGATTTCAAGGTCAGAATCCGGGAAGGAATTCTTGCACTGGATTTCTATAATGATGCCGAGGCATTTGACAAACGTGAAGAACTCAGAGCGATGTCCGTTGCTATTGATGCTTTGATGGAGTTTGCACACCGCCATGCATGGAGGCTCGGGCAGTTAAGCAAAAAGACCAGATCGCTGGCCCGAAGGAAGGAGCTGAAGGAAATGGCAGGGATGTGTGACTGGGTACCGGGTCATGCGCCGCGTACTTTTTGGGAAGCGCTGCAGTACTACTGGTTCGTTCACCTTGGAGTGATCACCGAATTCAATACCTGGGATTCGTTCAACCCGGGAAGGTTAGACCAACATCTGTATCCTTTCTACAAGAGAGATATTGCGTCCGGGATACTGACCAAAGAACGGGCACGTGAGTTGCTCCAGGCATTCTGGATCAAATTCAATAATCAGCCCGCCCCGCCCAAGGTTGGTGTGACGGCGCAAGAAAGCAATACCTATACTGATTTCTGCTTGATCAATTTGGGAGGTTTGAAACCAGACGGGTCCAACGGTGTGAACGAGCTGTCATATCTAATCCTTGATGTTATTGAAGAAATGCGAATATTGCAGCCGAGTTCCATGTTACAGGTGAGCCACAAGAGTCCAGACAAGTTTTTGGAACGGGCACTCAAGATAGTCAGAACCGGATTCGGGCAACCGTCGATTTTCAATGCTGATGAGATAGTTCAGGAATTACTCAGGCAGGGGAAATCGGTCGTTGACGCGCGTAATGGCGGCGCAAGCGGGTGTGTAGAGACCGGCGCTTTTGGCAAGGAGAGTTATATTCTAACTGGTTACTTCAACCTCGTCAAAATTCTTGAGATCACGCTCAATAATGGTAAAGACCCGTTGACCGGCAAAAAACTTGGATTGCACACTGGCGATCCAGTACGGTTCAAAACGTTTGATGGGTTATTCTCGGCGTACAGAAAGCAGCTGGATCATTTCATTGATATCAAGATAAAGGCTAATCTTATCATCGAGCGTATATACGCGAAGTACATGCCAGCCGTATTCTTGTCGACAGTGATCGACGATTGTATTGCCGAAGGTAAAGACTACCATAATGGCGGTGCTCGCTATAATACTTCTTATATTCAAGGTGTAGGACTGGGAAGCATCACTGATTCACTGACCGCGATCAAGTTCCATGTGTTCGACAAGAAAGATATCAGCATGCGCAGGTTGTTGACTGCACTGCGTAATGATTTCAAGGGTTTTGATTTGGTTCGTGGAAAATTATGGGATGATACTCCCAAATACGGAAATGACGATGACTATGCAGATTCGATCATGAAACGGGTTTTCGATATCTTCTTCGAGTCGGTCGATGGCAGGCCCAATACGAAAGGTGGACATTTCAGGATCAATCTTTTACCAACGACCGTACATGTTTATTTCGGGAGCAAGGTCGGTGCAACACCCGATGGCCGCAGAGCGTGCACCCCGCTTTCCGAGGGTATTTCTCCGGTGCAGGGTACGGATAAGAACGGGCCCACATCGGTCATCAAATCCGCGGCGAAAATCGACCATATCCGAACCGGCGGAACGCTGCTCAACCAGAAATTCACACCGCAATTACTCGCAGACGCGGAGGGATTGAAAAACCTTGCAGCGTTGATACGTGCTTATTTCAGTATGAACGGTCATCATATTCAATTCAATGTCGTCACCACCGAGACGCTGAAGAAAGCTCAAAAAGATCCGGAGAAGTATCGTGATCTCATCGTTAGGGTGGCGGGATATAGTGACTATTTTGTCGATTTAGGCAAAGACCTTCAGGATGAAATAATCCGGCGGACCGAGCACGGACGGTAACCCTCGCGGAATTCTTTTATCTGTTCAATCGGACGAAAAAGCAAAAGGAGTCCAACGGCAGAGAAAAATACTGCCAGAGATTACTCCCCGCTCTGATCTGCCACCAATATGCAGCAGTGTCTTCAACCAGAAAACTGTATGAAGTATTGTAGATATTGCTGCTGTCAATGAGTAGGGTATCCATGAAGATTTTTGCTTCATAGAATTCTTCGTCAGATACAGTATCCCACTTCAGTTCGACGAAAGAAGGTAGTGAATCTACAGTGATCATTGAGTAATTCGCGGGAAATAATAACTCGGGGCCGGATGGCCGCCAGCGCGCCTCAAAGAACCATCGCTCAGACCAGTCGGTCATTGCCTCCCACCGTGAATTTCCAGCACGCACACGCCAGTTATATTCACACAATCTTGTTTCATCGTCATGGATTATGAGAAACCAGGAGTTATCCTGGCAGTGTATGATGTTCGGCGGCAGGCCGTCAGTCACGAGTTCCAGTTCGTAGATCTCGGCATTCTCGACAATATCCCAGAACAGCTCCACCTCGATGAAGAATGACGTTCCGGGCATCGCATCGGGGTCCATAAAGACATAGTGATTTGCAGGGCTCAACAGATGGGGTGGTTCGGGCGGCGGGTATAATGTATCAATTGGTGGTTCGTATTCGGATGGGTCTTTACAGCCGTTAGGCGAATACACAAGCAGCATTGAACACAGAGCGACCATTAAGAGTGTTGCTCTGGTGGTTTTTTCTACTTTGTACATTTTTCCCTCCACAGAAACACGCGCAAGGTTATTATAATGTCCTAACGTCAAAGTGCAAGACCATCATAATATACTTATGACAATCTTTCTTGCTGATTTCTCACATTACTGCTCACAGCGAACGAGGGAGTTGAGAACGCCGTATGATTCTGCCATATTCCAGCAGTACTTGTGGACCTGGCAGCACTGCGCTGGCGTTCTACAACCAAATATGATGTCTATCTTCATTGAACCTTGACAGCGAAACCCTCCGTTCTATAATATGTCAGAAGTGGAGTGTGGGTAGCTTTCACCGCAATATACTTTGTATGTGTATTTTTCTCCCGGCTATTCCTGCAGGCTGGCACCAGACCGTCAGTGATTTGTGAGCGCTGTGTGAGAGCGGTAATTATAGTTGAATAGGGCAGTCGTAGAGGAGTCTCTGCCCTGGGGGATGGATCAGGAGTGGAACATGAGTAGCTTATTGCTTGCTGCATTGTTACTTAATACTGCCGGAGGTAAGATCCAGGGTATTGTCAGAGACGAAGATTCAGGTGAGCCCATACCGTATTCAAATATCATCATTCTGGAAAACAAGATAGGTACACAGACCGGTGAAGATGGCGATTTTTTCATTGTTAACGTTGCTTCTGGTGCCTACACGATAGAAGTCTCCAGTATTGGATATCAGACAAAGATTATCTCCGGCGTATTTGTTGAAACCAACCAGATCGCTCGTCTGGAAGTGACCCTCAAACAGTCCCCGATTCAGATTCCTGCCGTGACCGTGGTAGGTGTATCACCCGTTGTGAGCAAGGAAATGACGGGCACCACATACATAATCAGACAGACAGAACTTGCAGCATTGCCAGTAGACTATGCGATTGATTTTATCGCTTTTCAACCGTCGGTGGCTCGCTTCGACACTACCCTGCACGTGCGTGGCGGCCGGGCAACTGAGGTATTGTATCTTGTGGATAACGTGTCGATCATAGATCCTCACACGGGTGATCCCGTGATCGGCATTCCTAAGGGTGTTGTTAACGAGGTTATCTTCTTGCCCGGCGGTTTCGATGTTGAATACGGCAGGGCAATGTCGGGCGTTGTGAACATGATCTCTGAGCGTCCAGGGGACAAGATTCGTGCCAAAGTGTACCATAAGACCGAAACGATCATGCCCTTACACTATGACTTTGGCTACCAGAATTATCAGGCAACGGTACACGTGCCGGTTTCTGAGAGATCCAAGGGACTGCTATCGTTCGATATGATGCACACGAATGATTGGAATCCAAGGCTTTTTGCTTTGCCGCACAAAGAACGTGATGACTATACACTCTATGGGAAATGGTTGTTCGCTCCGTCAGGAAAGTGGAGACTGTCATTGAGTGGGGCGAAGTCGCGGTTTCAATTCGATCGTTACGATACAAAATGGAAATTTAACTTAAGCCGCTACCGGTCTGATTTGAATGAAGGAGACCTGCAAGTTGTGAATCTGGATTTACTGCCGGATGCGCACAAGTACTTCACAGTGACTCTCAGCAGGCTGCATGCAAACAAGACGTACGGGGTCAGAGAAAGGGGTTCCTACGGTATTTTTGAGGATTTTGCTTTCAAGGATTACGGGACACTACAGTGGCCAGAGTTCAGTGTCAGAAATCCTTACGGGGCCAATTACTACATTCTGGGATTTATCCCATATTACGCATATCCTGTGACTTCTGGTGATTTTCCAGAATATCGTGATATGTCTTCGAATGTGATGACCGTGCGGGGTCAGGCGAACATACAAGCTAATCGATATCAGGAGATCAAGGCCGGGTTTGAATATTCCACCTTGGAATTCGGCTGTTTTAATCACTTTGTTCCCAGTAAATACATTTTCTCTGGTGATACTGGCGTTCTTATTGATGAGTACCGGTATTATCCAAAAGAGTATTCGATCTACCTCCAGGATAACATCGATTACAGAGGTATGTACGCAAAAATTGGCTGCAGGTTAGAGCGTTACGTCATGAACATGGACGACGTTGAACCGAAAATAATGATCTCGCCGCGGCTTGGGTTTTCATTCATGGTGACCGACAGGTTTCTTTTCAGGACAAACGTCGGTGTGTATGTTCAACCGCCGCTTTATGATTATGTGTACAGGTACCACAATATCTTACCGATCCCTGATTACTTTGACAGATACTTGCCGTTGATCGGTAACCCAGCTCTCGGGCCGGAGAAGACGGTGAGCTACGAAATCGGCTTGCAGGGAATGGTAAATGACAATCTGGGGACGACGGTCAACATATTCTACAAAGATGTCAACGATCTCATCGGTACGCGTTTTATTGCAGCCGTACCTCAGGATCACATACGGTATGAGAACATAGAGTACGGCAATATTAGAGGCCTTGAGGCGATCGTAGAAATCACCTATCCTATTTTCTCGGGACGAATATCCTATACGCTGTCGTGGGCTCGTGGCACAAGTTCTTATGCTGAGGAGGTGTATGATATTCTCGATTGGTATGAAGATTACACCACAATAACCTACATCCCAGAAGAGTATTATCTCGATTTTGATCAGCGCCACAGGATATTCGTTCAGGGCACAGCCAATTTACCCCTGCAAACAAACTTACACCTATTTGGTTACTTCGGGACCGGTTTTCCATATACACCTTGGGGTGAAGAGGGAAAAACCGAAGAGCGGAACGTATTGCGCTTTGAATTTCAGAAACAATTGGATTGTGTGTTGAGCAAAACATTTCAGATCGGCAGCATCGCTTTGAATATTAACCTGGAGGTAATCAATGTCCTGGGTGAAAGGTTCCAGATCAGGACGCATGGTCCATTGATCAACTGGAGAGATATTCATTACATAGAATTTTTCCGCCAATATTATGAACACATCTATGATATTCCGAACAAGAACTACAGTCCTTCGGCAGACATGAACCACGATGGATTGGTCACCGCCAGGGAACAGTATGATGCCTTCATTGGCCTTGTCGCTGAATCTGATGATTATGTCAATGCATATAGCGCACCCCGCAGGGCAAGGCTAGGTATTTCTTTTGCATTTTAAATTTTGGAGGGTATATGAAATCAATCTTTGATGGCACTATTCAGAATCTTGCGTTGGTATTCGCTGTTACTGTGTTTCTTGCAGTCGCAGGCTGTATGGACCCGGATGAGTATAAGCCGGAGGGGCCGCCAGAAAAGACCGAACCACCAGATGGCCCTAGTGTGTTGTTGCCTGTGCAGGACGCAACGTTTCGTTGCGAATACTACTATACAGTGATGCTTGATTGGACCGGCGTGGACGGTGCTCAGGGATACGAATTCCAGGTAAATACCGATTCAACATTTTCTTCAGCCTTTCCATATCAAGGGTTTTTTCCGCCGTATACCTTTCAAGCGGTGTGCTTCCCCCCGATCACAACGTACTACTTCAGGGTGCGGGCCTACAGTGATGCGTGGACTTGGTATACTGACTGGTCAGATACGCGGCGATTCCATCTTGTTCCGGTACAAGATGATACGATATTCAACTAGCAAAGACGGGTGGGTAAGGTGGGGAGAATAGCATAGTCTATCCCGTGGAGGACCCGTGAAAAAGAGCAAGATGTTTTTGTTGCTGTTTCTGGTTTCAACACTATCCTGGGCTGAGGAAAACGGGATGGTGCCGTTGAGTGATGGGATTCGCGAAATGTCAGCTTGTGGGCAAATTCCAAGAATTGTGAGGGCAGTCCCGGATACAGTCATTGGTGATGTCATCTTTGAGATGGATGTTCAGACACCGACCGGCGACTTTCAACTTCTTGGTGTTGAGTTCGATGGTACATATTTCTACGTTACGGGTGCCAATAGTGGATGGCATCCAAACAAAGTGTATGTCATTGATACACTCGGGAATGTGATGCTAGTTCTGGATCAACCAGATCTTCCTGACTATTGGGGTTGGCGCGATCTTGCATGGGACGGTGTCTATGCAGGGTCAGATGGGATTGACACTCTGTATGGCAGTTACGGCACTATGGTCCACAAATTCGGTATCAGATTCTTGGACAGTACGCTCGTCCATTATGGGTCTTTCCAAGGTCCAGCTCATCCGCTCAATCGCGCACTCGCGTATATGGAAGACAGTGCTTGGTTCTTTACGAGCAGCGGCGATACGCTAGGGTACAACCACAAGTTCAGCAAAACCGATCTCCATATTGATTCATGTATTAGTGGCTGGTTCATGTACGGTGCGGCGTACGATAGTGATGTATCAGAGGGAGGGTATGTTTGGTGGCATTCCCAGGATAGTACCGGAACACCCTTTTATTGTCTTATCGAACAAATGGACGCGCTGACTATGAATTATACTGGTATCGTCTTCGATTACGTGCCAACAATAATCAACAGTGGTATTGCCGGAGGCCTGTGTTTCTATGAGGGTTTCAGGGGTATGGATGTTCTTTTTGCCCTGGTGCAAGGTGATCCAGTAGACATTATCGTAGGTATTTATGTGAGATCTCATCAGCCCGGCATCGCCGAAGGATATGATGTTACATATCTTGCTTCGCAGAATGCTATTTCCATTTGGCCAAGTCCGTCCAATGGCCAAGTTACGATATCGTACTCGATTATGACGCCGGGCAAGGCATCACTTCGTATTTATGATAAGAATGGGTGTCTGGTCAGAATACTGAAAGACGAGAACGATATTGCCGGTGCAAAGATGACAGATTGGGATGGCAGAGACGAACAGGGCTGCATAGTGCCGTCTGGCGTATATTTCGCGGAACTCGAGACGCAGAACCGGTGCGAAGCATCCAAAATGATTCTATTAAAGTAGTGCCTATTTTCGGAGTAATTGAGAATCAAGTAATATAGTGTGCTGCCGAAGGTCGAATTTCGAATTGTCTTTGGTCTTAATCGGGTTGTTTGAAACCCTTTTCTCTCAACTGGTTCCTGCCAGCCTTTTTCGCTTTGTAGAGGGCTTGGTCCGCGAGCTTGAGAACCTCCAGGGTACTTTCCATGTCTTTGTGAAACTGGGTCAGACCAATGCTGCACGTGATCTGAAATTTCGCGGCGCCGTCAACGGAAAATACTTTTTCGGCGATCTCCTTGCGTATCTTTGTTGCCACTGCCCTTGCTTTTGACACTGTTGTATTCGTTAACGCCACGCAAAACTCATCCCCGCCGTAGCGCGCAATGATATCGCTTGAGTGCAAGTGTCTTTTGATCATTTCGGCTGTCGTCAAGAGTACGTGGTCGCCAACTAGATGGCCGTAGGTATCATTGATACGCTTGAATTCGTCGAGGTCGAGGATCATGACACTCAGCGGCGAATCAGAGTGAACGGCCCGTTGTGCCTCAGACGTGAGTTCTTCCATAAAGTGGCGATGGTTGTTCAAACCGGTGAGTGCATCTGTTCGTGCCAGGATTTCCAGCTTATTCTGCTGTTGTTCAATATGCTTTCGGTGAAGGTTCAGTTGATCAACCATCTGGTTGAATGTGTCTGCAAGTTCACCGATTTCATTCTTCGATTGAATGTCCACTTTGAAAGTAAAGTTTCTGTTAGCTACCTGGCGTACGCCGTAGATCAATTTGGCGATCGAACGAGTGATGTAGCGCGAAATCAGAAAAGCGAGAAGAACAGCAAAGCAGAGGGATAAGACGCCAACCAGAATAGATAGTCTTCTCATCCTTCCCAGATTCCAGTATACAGTATCGTAGGGCTGCTGAATGAACACTGCCCAGGAAAGTTGGGGGATGCTGATGAGGGCGCCGAGCATTTTGCCCTTTTCCTTATCCGTATAATTACGGGTGGCAATGAAATCGCCACCAAAGAAAAGGTCATCTGCCTCTGAATCCGCCATTATGAATCCTTGACTCAGGACACTTGCGAGAAACTCCTGCCGTCGTTCATCCAAGGGAAGGATAATGTTGCCGGTTCTATCAAAAACACAGACCAGGTCATCTGAACCGAGTCTCGATAGAGAAATGTCCTTTATGTACGCGGAGATTGGAGAAAGGTCCATTTCAGTATATAGATAAGCAAAAATCTTGTTTCGGCGCCACCAGGGGAGTAGAATCCCTAGTTTGCCTGTGCTGCTATCTCCTTTGACCAGACCATAATGCCGGCCTTGCTCAACCGCGGTGTGACGTATATTCTCAGGAAGTTCGTCAGGAACAGCAACCGGGCCTGAAGAGATGACGTCCTGTTTTCTTCCACGTTCATCGAACACAGCGATGAAGTTGACTGATTCGAGTACCATTATTGCCTTTGCCATTTCAACCTTGTCTTCAGTCGAAAAACTAGGGCTGCTGAATACGTTTATTATTTGATCTACGGCATTTTCAAATCCATCAAACTCGTCGGAAATCCTATAAGCAACGTTCTCTGCAACGGAAACAGCATACTCACGGGCCGAGCGTCTGAGTGCATCGGCGTTGACGTTTAGCAGCGCATAGGTGATGCTTAAAACGGCAACGGCAGCAATAGCTATCGTGGTTATGGCTATTTCCTGAAATGTGGTTCGCCTCCTGATCATTTAGCTTCCCCCCCTACAAAACATTCTCTAATGCTGCTCATAGCATCCTGTCCTGAATTCCAAATCCTATCCTTGTGAACGTTTTGGTATTATCTGAATCATTGCTATCTCTGAAGACATGCATGTAGTCGGCATGCAGATTCAGGTACCAACGCCCTCCGATATGGAACCAGCCGCCTGCACCGAAGCCAATTGTTGGATCAAAGGTTGCACCGCTGTAATTGATGATCCCGGGGTGTGTTTGACGTGCCATGCTCATTTGTGACCAAGCGAAACCTGATTGGATATGCAAGAACGGCGATACTCGTCCCACGTAGAAATTCTTCCTGAGACCAATCTCAATCGCGACGATGTCTGTCATATTGAGTATATCACCAGTTTTTCCATTACTCATCGCGATTGAGGCGCTCGTAAAAAGACTAACGCTGGGCCAAAGCATTCTAGACAGCCTAACACCGTACCAGAAGCCCTTCTCTGGTCCAGCAACTTTATCGTTAGTGACTAAACACATACCCGCATTGATTCCCGTTACAAACATAGGATTGCCCGGAATCCTACAACTTTTTTCTGTAATATTTCCGGCGGGGTCAATTGCGCGGGCTATAACGTGATCGTGGTATTGATCTCCGGGTAATGTATAAGAGAAAGAGCCGTCGGTATCTGTTTTGATTTCTTCATCATCTATGAATAACTCTGCATCTACTTCTGTACGACCGGAAGCGATCAGACTGTTTTTCTGAATACCTCTCGAAATCGCGATTTCAAGCTGCGGCTTCAGCGTGTCGACCTCGACGACGAATGTCCAATAGTCCGTAAAATCGCCTTCCAGACTATCTGTGTTGATTCCGCTCACGCGCCAGTAATAAAGATTTTCCGCCAACGCAGTGACCAGCGATTCACTTGCAGCATAGGCGTCGAAGGCTATCTGCTCGAACAAAGAATCCTCGGCAACTTGCAGATGGGAAAGTACTCCACTCGGTTGCCAGACGAAGGTTATTTCATTCGGGTAATACTTAGTTTCGTTCATCCCCGGAGAAACAAGCGTTGGTGCTGCAGGTGGGATACCCAGTTCGCCGGTTACACCTTCGCTGTCTTTGGCAGTGTCTGCTGGAGTTTGCTGCACAGGTTCTCGACCCAAGTCTGTTACCTCAGCATTCCGTTGGTAAACAACCACGAGGTCTTCGAGTTTTTCGGCCACCACCGTATCTTGTATCTGAGATGCAAGTTCTTTGTCGGCTTTCGTGCTTGTACCTGTCGCTGTTTGCGTGGTTGCATCCTCCAATAGTGATGTCAGACTGCCCTCCTGTAGTTTGAGATTTCTCAGAAGCGGTTCTTCCTTTCGCCGCAGGCTCAGGCTGTGGATGATAACCATGGCATCTTCATCCATTCTCAGCATGCCTTTACCCGGATATAAGATATTGGCACTCGATTTCTTACCCGTGGTGACCTTATAACCATGGTAGAGATAGTAGTCGGGCAGCGGATCGAGCCAATTGGGCCTCAATGCTGGAGGTTGTACCTTGACATCATTCTTTAGCAATGTGAGGATAGCATCTGGTCGACGAACAACGACGTCTACCCATTGAGCTTCGGTTTCTGTTCTCTGGATCAATGATCGAGTTGTTGTGTAGCCCGGAGTTTGAATCCTGTCGGCCAATACGGCGAAATTGTCCGCTAAGTAACTCTTAACCCGCTCCGCCATTTCTCCGGATGTATCAACATTGGGCGCAGTCCGACCATAGGTATAGCCATACACGTCGATCATAAGATTTGGTTCGGCGTGCATTTTGTTTGCAACTATTTTTAGCACTGTTTCTGATTCTCGGGTGAGAGTGGTATCGGTCATGTCAAAATACACCCTTCCGAGGTGTAGTGTCTCAGTCTCGGGGCTGGACAACGTAAAAAGAAAGATAATAATAGCCAATATTTCGCTCACTCCTTCGTTATTTAAGTACCATAGTAGTCCTCAGCCACTTACAGGCATTCAATAAATCCGTAACAAATGGTTTTATTACTGTTGCTTCCCAAATAAGATGGGTAGGCTCCGCCAAGCCTTCGTATCTATTAACTAATTATATTTCAAATTTGCATATTGTCAATACTTAAGTCTAACATGCACTTTGATCGAAGGGAAGGCTGATCCAGTCTTATTCAGCTGTCTCTCCGGCTCTCTGGAGTGCGGTTTTAGAGAATATCGGCCCGATGATCTCATGTACCACAGTCGCGCCGATGATGATGCTAATAATCGTGTTCGAAATGGAATCGAAGGCAGGATTTTGTTTCAGAATTAGTGCCAGTCCGATAACGATACCCCCTTGCGGGATCAATCCTCCGGCAGCGTATTTTCTTACACTGGCGGACGATCTCGAAACGGCTGCACCGGCCGCGGTTCCCAAAAACTTGCCGGCAGTTCTGAACCCTACGAACAAAACAACAAGAAGAATTGATCGTGCCAGAACAGAGAATTGAAGGTGCATGCCGCTTATAGTGAAGAAGAGTACAAAGATCAATTCTTCTGTGTAGCGCTCCAGTATCTTGAATATCTTTTCTCGGTTTGGATTAAAATTGACAACGACAATGCCCATTGTCATCGTAGCAAGAAGTTCGTCAGCTCCCAGCACTTTGGATACGCCAAAACAAAGCGATAAGATACTCAGTATCAAAACGATAAAAACACCTTCGGTTTCTCTTTTTATCAAGTTATTGATAAAATTGAAAATGAATCCGAATGCTATTCCTAAAATCACTGCTCCGAAAATAACTATTAAGGGATAAAAAATGGCAGATTGCAGGGAGAATTTAGTATGTTCAATTAGTATCAATGCCAATGCTGTAGCAATACTGTAATTGACGATACCAAGTGCATCGTCAAAAGCAGCAACTCCCATTATTGTCGATGAAACACTACCTTTTGCTTTGTATTGATGGATAACCGCAAGCGTGGCGGAAGGGTCTGTTGGCGAGGCAAGAGACCCGATCAGCATGCTCATCGGGAGATACACCGCCAATAACGTTGCGCCTTGTGAGTGATGTATCAAAGGGGTGAATATCAAGAAACCTATGGTGACTGTGAAAAAGGCAAATTCCGCTTCAAAGACAGTGATTGATGATATCGTTTTGCCAAGGGTCTTCACATGCGAGTAGAGGAGAGTACCGCCAACCGAGAAAGTGATAAAGGAAAGGGCGATGTTTGTTACAATGTCTGTATGCCCAATGAAATTTGCCGGCACTATTCCGAAAAGGCCCGGGTTCAATAGTATACCTGCCAGAATGTATCCGGTTACTTTGGGAAGTTTTATCCTGGTGGCTATTTCTCCAAAGATGAAGCCTGTGAAAACGATTATACCGACAAGTAGCGGAGATTGTATATTCATCTTACTTCACCTAGAATCTTATTCTTTCTCCATTACATTGAGTTCTCCGGGTTTTTCACCGAATGCAAGTTTGATGAAGTATCTGCCGTCGACGAGCAGGTAGACACCGATCACTAACGATAGAAATGCTCCCGTTATTACACCGATCATGTGGGGAATGCTGTAATAGTACAGATACCAACGCATAATCAATTCACCAACAGCTTTTACAAGATCGGGAATACCTCTGATCAGCCATATTAGACCGATGATTTTCATCGATAGCGAGAAAATACGCCTCTCCCAATCATCTGTGTGCGTCATTTGAATCTGAGTATCGTCACGAATTAGTTTTGCGGCAATACTGTCACCCCATTTCAGCAGCAAAAAGCCAAACAGAAAAGTGATTGTCGGAAATAGTATTGTTATGAAAAAATGCCACCTTACCGCATAACGGGCGTAATCACTGTCTTGTTGTCCCAACAACATACCGATTGCCATGCCGATGTTCGGGATCAGCACGACTGTGTACATTATGCAGACAACTCCGAGTATCTTAAATGAAATCGACAGAATATCTCGCTTGGTCGTTGTTGTTCCTCCTGCCTTTGTCCTTTCGTCTGAAGACTCAGAACAACTTGCTTATGCGTTCCGCGACCTCAGCGATCATCTGTTCCCGGTTTGGACTGCTCCAGATTACTATCCCTGATCCGCAGATTGTTCCGTCTTTGGATGTGCAGAATTTTTTCATCTTGTTGATCGCCTGATTCCCGCCGGTCCAGTTGAACCGCAGCTGTTTGGTTAAATACAGGGCAACCTTCTTGTTCTTTAATGATGGCAGCTGCTTTAGATACCTAGTCATGACCTGAGACAGGGAAAATGCCTGTACCGGGGCGCCGAATACTATCCTGTCATATTGTGCAACATCGGGCAGCGTTTCGAACTGTATATCTTTTTTCCCCGGCTTGAATTCACCGGCTATCTTAATCCTTTCAATATTCACTGAATGTCCGGCTGCGTCGAGTTTTTCTTTTATTTTTTCAGCAACCGAATAGGTGTTGCCTGTTTGTGACCATAGAATAATGCCAATGTTCATATATTACCCCTTTTTTCTCTCTCACTTCTGCAGTTACCAATTCGGTACATTATAGTGCTCGACACAGACGAGTCAAGGCGTATGCCCGTTTACAATGAACGCGGGAATTTCGAGGCTGTCCTCAGGGTGTCAACAAGGTCTTATGCCATTGTTGACATGGTTAGTTGCCCGTGTAGAATAAATGAGTATCAGAAAAAAGGGGGTAACAATGAAATTAAGCATACTCGATTGGATTGCACTCATTCTGTTGATCGTCGGCGGGTTAAACTGGGGGTTAGTTGGATTATTCGGCTTTGACCTGGTTGCTGCGATCTTTGGCCCGATGTCGATCATCTCACGTATCGTATACACACTGGTCGGTCTTTCTGCGATCTACCTGATATTCTTTGTGGCAAAACTGAAGAAGAAGTAACGAGGCGGAAGAATCAGGAATCAGAACTGGGGACAGGCATAAACTTTTGAACTTCCCGGTTGTATTGTATCGGGTCACAAAACTCATGCAAAAGTTTAAAAGTTTATGTCTGTCCCTAGTTGTCTTCTAGATCAAGTCGGTCGTAATCGTCTTTTGTTATTTCTGCCTTAACTTTGCCAGTGTGAGCAATCCCGGCGGGTTCGAACAATATTAGCTTGACATAGCCCTGAGGAATAACCCGGTGTTCCTTTCCGTGGGGGACAATACAAAACTCTCCTGGGCGCAGCGTCACTTTCTCGTCTCTCTCGTGGACGTCGAGGACTCCCTCTACCACGAAGAACATTTCATCTTCATTGTCGTGTGTATGCCACGGGACCTTGTCGCCTTCCAACCGTACGACCTTGACATGCTGCCCGTTAAGTTCTCCTACGATCTTCGGTGAGAATAGGTCATCGAACTTCCCGAAGCATTCATCGATATTAACAACTTTAGCCATATGCTACATCCTTTCGGTTAATGCCAGGATAACTACTATGCTCTGTTGATCTATCAAGAGCGCATTACTCCAATTTATTATATGTATTTTGGGCACGTCATTCAAGAAGATTCTTGAATATCGGATCCCTCGTAATTCCGTAATACTCATCATTTGACTTGCACGGTGATATATGATATACTTGTATGCTTAGAAGGAGAAAGAAGCATGGGAAAATCCGCTGGTAAAGAGATATGGGATTCAAGATGGTCAACATTGACGCCAGAAAGTGAAATTAGGATGTGGGATTTCTTCGGACTTAGGCACTGGATTCTGAAATACACCCCCCGGCATGGAAGCGTATTAGATGCAGGGTGTGGTTTAGGGCGAAATGTCTTTTACCTCACTGGACTGGGCATCGATTGTATCGGATTAGACCTCTCTGAAAAAGCAATGGCTAGAATACAAGAATATCGACAGAAGGGCAGGCTCAAAGGGAAATTCTGTCGCGGTGAGGTCAAATCTTTGCCATTCGCTGATAATTGTCTGTCCGGATATCTCTCGGGTGGAGTGATGGAGCATTTTGTAGAAGGACCGCAAATAGTACTGGCTGAGGCATTCAGAATCCTTCGTCCGGGCGGAATAGCGATCATTTCTACACCATCTCTCTCTTTTTCACAAGTCTTGCTGCAGACTAAGACCAAAATGAAAAGAAATATAACGAAGACTATGAGAAGGATTAAGGGATCACAGATTTCTCAGTATAAGTTTTTTCAATATTGGTATACACCCCGGAAATTGAAGAGCTTCATACAGAATGCAGGATTCAATGTTGTGATAGCAAAAGGAGCCGGTCTTCTTTATTCGTTTTATGAATTAGGTTACATTCCAGAGCGCAGTAGTCTTTTCAACAAGGCAATATCTAAGTTAGAAAATACATTTATCGCCAATATAGGTGCTCAGGCAATTACAATTTCGTATAAACCCGCGTCAGAAATGTATTGTTTTTTATGTGGAGAGTTAAAGGTTAAGGATGATGGTAAAATGAAAACCGCAGTTCCAATATGCGGTGAATGTTTGGACAAACCATACGCAAAATATTATATGGAATTTGATCGTCCTCAATTGCGGTATACCTATCTCGTAAACCCTGTCTTTAGCACAGACGATAGGGTTACGTGCGAGTATTGTGGGAGAGAATACAAAATTCATGAGATTTTTGAATGCTATGGGTTTGCGAGAAGGGTATGTCCAAGCTGTTTGAGGGACTCTAAGATAAATATAGAACTTTCTAATAGTTATGTGCAGCCAATTTGGCGGGAAAGAGGAAGGTGGTAGAAGGATATCCATAATGTTTGCTCTGAATCATCTGGTATTGTTGACTTGTCCCATATGGTTGCATAAAATCGGTGTGGAGGGATGCTGGATTTCCACTGAAGCAAAAACTTGAAGGGAGGTGATAAGGACTCATAGAAATGTTAACTGTAGGCTGAAAGCCTTGGTTGATTATTCTGAAGAACCGTTAACGAGAAACATGTGGAGGAGACCATGAACAAATTGTTCGTTATCTTGGCATTAGCTTGTGTTCTAGGGCTACATGCCTCAAATACTACCTATACAACGGAATTTGGAAAACAGTCGAAAAATACAAGTGACCGGCAAATAACACGAACATTATTTCACATTTGTGATTTTGAAATGCCAACGGAAAGATTCGTGCTGTTTTTCGAGGATTTTGAATCCGGAATGCCTGCCACCTGGCAAGTCATAGATGGCAATAGTGACGGCTTTACGTGGGAGGTTGGTACTACGGACGACCTTTTCTTCACTCCACCAAACTATGGTACAGCATATGCCTACTACTCAGATGATGATGCTGGAGTTTCAGCACCAGCCGGGACAGAATACCTTATATCACCCGCCGTGTCATGTGCAAGTATCGGTAACCTACGATTTAGCTATAGTTGGGCTTTTACTATTTTTGATCCTCCTATTGGCGCATCGTATATCAGATTCCATAATGGAAGTGCCTGGGGCAGCTGGAATCAATTGGCGACTTATTATGTTGATGCCGGTGCTGTGGATACATTTGATCTAACGGGTTATCTGCCTGCAGATTCTCTGCAGGTCCAATTCACCTATGAAGACCCAACAGGTGGCTGGGGTTGGGCATTCGGAATCGATAATGTACTCATAGAATCCCCGGCAGACCACGATGTTGGTATGGCTTCAATCGACATACCGGTAAATCTGCCAACTGACACTACATTTTTCCCTGAAGCGACGGTGAAGAACTACGGGTTGAATACCGAGAGCTTTGATGTTACTTGTGAGATCAATCCCGGTGCCTTTAGTTCAACTGTATCTGTATACAATCTTGACCCTGACAGTACAGAATCTGTCGTATTTCCTGATTCCTTCACCTTCGCAAGCGGGCTCTATACGGTGACTGTCTACACACAACTTGCAGGTGACGAGAATCTGTTAAATGACACGATGGTTGTTGAAGTGACGGTAACTGACTGGTTGATCTATGATGACGGATTTGCTTATGGTAACGCGTACTGGTTCGATCCGGGCAATGGTTGGGGTGTGCAATTCCCTGTAACTGAAGATTGGTGGGTCGATTCGATCGCGTGTTTTCTCCAGCCGGCCGGTGCTAACAGTGCCACTTTTAGAATATATGACGGTGCTTCTGCGCCCACAAATATGCGATGGGAGCTCGCTAATACGACGATACAGACTAATGTGTGGAACTATATTGGCGTCGACACAATGCAGACGTGGTTTACTGTTGGCAGCAATGTCTTTTTCATGTACTATCAGGTCGGGGCGGGGGGATACTGTCCGGCATTGTCCTTTGATTATGAGGCCGACTATCCTGATTACATGTGGTACAGTATCGGCGGCAGTTTCACTAACGGCACGGTCTGGGGCGGCGATTGGATGATGCGGATCCATATTACCAACCCTACCGGTGTGGGTGAGTGGGTTTCACTAACCCCGAACGAGGCAATTTTCAGAGTGCCTACGATCGTCAGCGGCAAAGCAAGTGTCGCTTTCTCGTTGCAACAAGCGACAGAGGTAGAACTCGCTGTGTACGATGCGGTCGGAAGGAAATGCATGACACTGATCAACGTCGATCTACCTGCCGGGGATTACCAGAATACCTTTCTACTAAACCTTCCAGCGGGAGTGTACTTCTACAGTCTGAAAACCGAGGCGGAAGCCAATATCGTCAGAAAATTCCTATTGGTGAGATAAGATTCCGTTGGGGACAGGCCTGGCATTTTGGACATTTGCTGATTGCGGCTTTTATCCAGGGACTAACAGAAATGTGTTGGTTTTATGTGAGATGCTGCAATAAAAGTTATAAAAGTGTATGCCTGTCCCCATGTATCATAGGTGACCCCATCGTCTTCTTTTGTAGAATCCCGCATCCATTATTTGCTTCATGATATTGCCGCCCAGGTTTCTCTTCACGGCATCTGGTTTGATAATTAATAATGTTCTTTCCATGGTCGAGTAGACACAGATCATTATGGTTGTCAATCATGAACGTTCTCAATAATACTTTCTATAAGAATTTTTTGAATTCAGTTCTTACCAGTAACCAAGTTTAATCGCCCGATGGGTCTTTGAGCGTGCGGTCCAGAAACCCTGACCATTACCTTTCACATTTCCTTCATCGCCGGGTAATAGACTAGCACCGTTACCGGCGATAATGAGCACACTTATGCCACCGTAGAAGTTTATTCTATCGCCAGGTATAATAATGGTTGAGGTATCAGTACAGATGATTGAAGTATCCCACATGAGTTGGTAAAGTGTATCAAAGCAGTTAATATCTAATTCATACCATTGTGCATATTGAGCGTGCTGCCAGCTGATCTCACAATCCTGACCCGGGGTTATCCATAAACTGGGGGGCTTGAATATTTTAAAAGGACCGGGCATCGAACAAACCGCAAATGCATCACCAAAATCAGATGTGATCTCTAACCAATATTCAATAGTCGCGGTCGTGATCTCTTTGGTAAAGATTATGCTGTTTCCTACAATAATGGGGTTGGTCAATACTTCACCATTCAGTCCTACGATTATTGAGTTCCAGGTAGTGTCCGATGAAATCTGAAGCGTTAATGTAGAATCATAGGTACCGAGGGTATCGATTGGAAAGTGGTGAGTGCGAAAAATAGTTGGTCCGCCATCAACATAATAGATGATCTTATCCTCTTCTTGGACACAACTGAAAACAATGACCATTAACATTATTATTGGAACAAATTTTTTCATGTCGTTCCTTATTTTATGAAAACAATTTTGGTTCCGGCTCCTCTTTTACCCTGCCGGATTGTCTTCACTTTTTGACCCAAAATATTGTATATATTAATGCTGAATTCCCTATTCTGTGTAATTCCTCCAGAATCCCGATTACTGGCATCGTTTCCTCCTCAATATCGCTATACGTTGACAGAATATAGCCATAGAAAGGCGCTTGTCAACATCTCAGTGTTTTATTCTGAAATTACCCATCATTAGGTCCATTTCAAGCCCTGTTGGCCCTTTGGGTGCTAGTTACCCCTATTTTAAGGAATGAAAGCGTTATAGAACAAAATACAGGACCTGGACAAAAAAGTGCTTCACAAAGCCTTATTTTTCAACACCTCCAGAGATGCCAAAATTCAGATTGAATTTGGGTGGTTCTCGCAGGGATATTCTCAGAGCATCTATATTTCTGACAGATTTATACCGTCTAGCAGGAAACTAGATTGCTTTGATTTGCTCAATATCAATAATGGTTGTTGAATCTTCGGTTTTGGTGTACGGTATGGTATTCCTTTGTAATGTTATGCCAAACCACGGATAAATCTGTGAAATTACATCGTAAGTAGTCGCTCCGACGTCAAAATCAGACATGTCAAATTATCATGTCACGCAGGCTTACTCTCAATTTCCTGTTTCTTAAGCCAATCGAGCAACTCTTGCTCAATCTCACGTCTTGTTTGTGATTTCCTGGTTTCAGAAGGCTGATTAAGATAGTCATCAATACTGGAAATGAAGAATGAATGCCCGAGGTTTCTCACACACGCTCTCAGATATTTCCTTACTGCAGAACCGCTACTTCGATTCTGTTCGATCCAGCTTGACGACAGAAACCAAATTGCATTGCACAGATACCTTAGAACACGCGAATCTTCAGTTGAATTTGCTATATTACTTAGTGCTTCAAGAAGTCCTGCGAAAAACGAAATATTTTTCAGTTTGAAATCTGTTACAATGTTGTTGGCTAGTTTATAGATTTGTGTGGGGAACTCCTTATGCCTTATTCTTCTTATGGGCATCATACTTAGCACCTCACAAAATCTTTCCATTGTAGTAACCATAATTTCGTCATTTTTATTGACTCTTCTAACCCAATATTTACCCAAATCATACATGTATTCATGGCAATATTCATGGACCCGATAATTAGTGCCTAAGGATATTTTGACCAATTTTACCATGCTATTTATCATTTCATAATATTCGTAACGGTCATTCATCAGTAACGCTTGTTTGGCATTATCGAAGCATGACTTAAGACCGACATTCAACCAGACGTTATTTTTCATACGTAAGAAATATGGGAGTATTAGAAATACAGATAGAATGCATAATGAAATCGACACATTCGTTCCTGATCCGTACCACCCAATTTTCAGAACGACTAACGGAACAATTATTCCAACAGCCATGATAATTGGATAGAGAGCGTTGAATTTATCTTTAAAGAAATCACCTAATAAGCGAGGTTCCTTATGAGAGACCTGTAACATAATCAAACTAATCGTAAATGTCATTCCGAGAAGTGCGGCAAGTCCTTGAGATATTGCACTCAGTACATAGCGTTCACCATCTATATTGATTCTCGTTGGCACCAGATACTCGATTACCAAGAATACGAATATTGTCAGATAGATGACAATATCTATCAACCACCGGTAATTCCCAATCCAATCTCTGATAAATTTCTTCACATTCATCCAATTCACCAGGTAATCGCAACTATTTCAGATTTGATTCTCTCAACTATGTTTCGTTCACCATCTGTTGAGTATTTCATAACTTTATTGACGCCATCGATTATGTTGCCAAATGAGCAAAACTTCGGAACCGCAATTTTGCCAAAACTATCGAGTTCATGAATTTCCTTTTTGAAACAGATTCTTTCCTTCTTGTATCATCTGTACATACTAGTCTATATCGTGATATTGTATCAATAACCCTTGGCATGTCAACACTATATGGTTATTAGAAATTCTTCATAGGAATTGGTCACTTATAGAATCTTGGCAGATTATTCTAAATATAGAAGTCTAATTCTAGGTTGATTGGATGATTTTCGCCGGTTGTCTTTCGTTGGGAAGATTTGTAAAGATGATCTCACCCTCCCCATTATCCCCTCCCATCCGAGGAAAAAAAACGACTAATTCCTTGGAAATTTTTGAACCAATACGTTATGAATACTAGCGGGAGGTTGTACGTCATAGCATTATGTAGTTGTCGGCGTGTCTCTCCCAGGTAAGACCAGATGGTTATACCCGTTACTACGGTAGGTAGTAGTCCATTGGTAGGTGCTTGACATCAAGAGGAGATAACTGATCGGTAGTTATCTCCGCATGAACAATATATGAGTTGATAATATTTGTTAACAATCAAAAAAAAACATCCTGTTGCATGTTTGTGGTCCATTAGTATAGTCAGAACATAGATTCGTTTCCGCAAAAGTAGAATTATGGGTTTCGAGTTGCGCCATAGTCAAGTGTCTGTTGCAGCTGGAAACCTACAAACGAGGTGATATTGGATTTGCGTGGAAAAATGCACGGGACGAGTATATCTTTAGTCACGAATCTACGGGCAGAGCACTATTTCATTATCGGTAGGATTGTCAAAAATATCGATCATAGATTGATAAATCTAAGTGGCGAGGTTAGAGCTAGTTCAATAGCCTTGTGGGGGATGTTCAACCCTATCGCCCACAAGGCGAACGCGGAATACTGTATGTGCCAATTTATAATAGTATAAGGAGGAACAATGAAGTATGTGCTTGTATCTTTGTTGATTTGTATAAAACTATCGTTTGGGGCATGGGGATATGTGGAACAACCGTCAGACACCGACTACATTAAGGCAGAAGTCACGCAAGGACTTGGTGGATATTGGCTCTGGGCTGTTGCTTACGATAATACGAACAATGAAGCGCTTATCCTTGGTTCTACTTACGGCCCACCATATAACTGGACGCGGTATTCAACACCCTTTGACGAGGATTACATATATACTGATGTAGTCGGTGGAGGATATGGACCAAGCATCTTTACTTTTGTTGTTGGTTATAAGAAAAATGAGCCCGAAAGACACAAGGGTTTGATCCTGCGGGGCGATGGGTATCAAGGATTTGATGATATTACTTCCAATATCCCCCCAGATTTCCCTTGTCAGCAATCGCCTACACCTTTTCTGTCAGTCTCATTAGACCCTTTTGATGTTGAGAAAGTCGTTATGACCGGTGGTTTTGGTGCTATCCTAATCTCAACAGATAATGGAGAAAACTGGAATTATACAGAAAGTCATCCAAATCCCGACTCCGATTCGCTACTATCTGACTGGTACTATTCGTCAGATTGGAGCGACGTAATATATCCTGCACCAATTCTGGTCTGTTGTGATAACTCCGGTCTGATTGCCATGAGTACCAACGATGGCGCAGACTGGGATGTAACTTACTACACGGAACCCTACACGATTACTGATTACGGGTCTCATAGTGGAAGACTAACGCCGCTGGACATACAAGATTACGCCTGTGGAATGTCCTTTGGGAATGTTGCAGTATGGAAGCAGAACCAAGAGGAAGGGCAGTGGGAGAAAGGAGCTATTGCTTTTGACAATAATGGTCAATCCCAGAAATGGTGGTGGTGGCATGGCGCCGCCTGTCATACTTATGGGGAGTATAACACGTTTCCTGCTCAATGGTTTGTCGGTGCTGATGGCGGTATTCTCCGTTGCGATAATGCAACCTTTGATCTCAACAATTGCCACTGGGAACGGCAACCAGAGAACGATAGTTTCTATAAGCTCAATACAGTTGATTTTGGCCTCTGCAACCCAATTGGGGAGCAATGGTGGAATCATGGGCATGCACTAGGTTCAAGGGGACGCAATTTGCACGCACAATTCAATTACGAACCTCCAGGCAACGTTCCATATCCGTCCATACCGGATACCCAGGTAGCACCAGGGGCGCCGGAGAACTTCACAATGGTATATGATGCTATCTATGCTGGCTATAGAATGCATTGGGATCCGCCACTAAATTACGATGCCGCAAAAGTTGGTGGCTACTGGATATGCCCTCCTGAAGACAACGTTGACATAGGTTTCATTGCGAACGTATCTCCAATTCCAAGAACCACATACTTTCTTGCGAGACCGGTCGGCTCATACCTGATTGCTGGTGCCTGTCCTATGCGACGTGATGGTCTGTGTGGCTCTTGGTCCAATTTCGAGTGGTGCTGCACAATCGATAAGCTGGTCGATGATGAAGCTACCGGCAAGAATAACGCACGGCGTCTGCTATATGGCAACAACACCACATGGTCTTTTTGGTCAAAGGATAAGGAGGTATACGTTGCGTATTCGGCCGACAGTGGTAAACACTGGACATACCGGGCGGCACAAGCTTCTTTAGGTAGCGGTTATTGGCCCGCAGCCGACCTTGGTAGTGATCACAATCCCGCAGTTTGTTGGGTTGAGAATGTTGTGAATGGTTCGCAGGTAACCGCGCGCATCTATTATCGCAATTATAATGGCAGTGAATGGAATAGTGCTCGAATAGTGAAGGAGGAAACTTTCACCGGCGTAGGCTATCTTTATCCTTCGGTTTCGGTAAGTGAGAACGGTAAACTACATATCGTATACGGCAAAGTCTACAATGATGAGCAAGACTGGCAACTGTGGTACGGTGAGTTTGCATTGGGTGATCCGGAATCTGTTGAGTGGTTCCTACTGGATGATCAATCGACGCAGCCGGCAGACCTGGGGAAGCTTCTGCCAACGATCGGGACTGATACAGATTATCAACCCATGGTTGTCTGGAATCGACCTAACTCAAGTACTTTCTACTTTGCCTGTCGCGATAGAGAAGGCGAGTGGCAATATAAGACCTTGAGCTTCACCGGCACAAATCCTTGTATTGAAGTGAAGGGGACCACTGCCTACGTTGTTTACGAGAACAATACGGATATCTGGTATTGCGTGGGCGGGACCGGTGGTTTTGGCAAGGCCAAGCGGATCTCGAATACGCCTGCCACTTCGTCGGCACCGGTTATTGCCAACAATGTCATTATCTGGGAGGAACATGCTGACGGCGACTACGAAATCTACTATTCATATCTCGGAGCCAATCTCAAATGGACCGCACCGGCCAAATTATTCGGCTATCCGTATCTGCCTGACCGTATGCCCCAGATTACCTGGGCATATCCGTTTGCGTTTGTTGACTGGACCCAGGGAGACACTTACAAGAT
>Ga0224495_10000337_pt1 | contig 37803 bp, 35 predicted proteins | sample SF_Jul11_sed_USG_FD_168128 | JGI IMG/M metagenome (GOLD analysis project Ga0224495, IMG submission 168128) | Sediment microbial communities from San Francisco Bay, California, United States - SF_Jul11_sed_USGS_4_1 | ecosystem: Environmental > Aquatic > Marine > Sediment | place: USA: California... | reverse complement strand
TAAAAAGGTGAGGGTATGAGAAAAAGTTTTAAACAGGATTACAAAGTTCTCTTAAAAAAAGAGCTTTCCCCAAACACATTTTACTTCAGGGTGCATGCCCCATTTATCGCAAAAAAAATTGAAGCGGGCCAGTTTATTATTGTAAGGCCTGGCTCCCACAGCGAAAGAATGCCGCTGTCTATCTGTGGGTGGAACCGGGAAGAAGGATATCTTGAAATTATTATTATGGCCGCTGGAGTTACATCTACCGAAGCAACGCAAAAAAATGTGGGCGATTGTTTTGAGGATATCGTAGGCCCTCTTGGTCAGCGATCGCATGTGGCCAAATATGACGGAGCCTGTGTGGTCATTGGCGGCGGGTATGGAACTGGAGCAGTAATCCCTACTGCCCGGGATCTCAAAGATCGAGGCAATAAAGTTTATGGTGTTGTAGGCGCCCGAAACAAAGACCTGCTTCTAATGATCGATGAATTAAATCAGGTATGCGACGAAGTTATAATAACCACCAACGATGGGTCTCTGGGAATATCGGGAATGGTAACCGATGGATTAAATTTTATTGTAAATCGGGAAAAGGTCTCCATGATTCTGGCCGTAGGCCCTGTTCCCATGATGAAAGCCATTACCGAAATTGGGGTGGCAAAAGAAATTGAAACCTGGGTTTCCCTAAACGCAATCATGGTAGACGGAACTGGAATGTGCGGAGCATGCAGAGTTACCATTGCAGGGAAAACGCGATTTGCCTGTTTTCATGGCCCCGATTTTAAAGGCGCCGATGTCAATTTTGACGAGCTGATGAAACGACAAAAAATGTTTGTGGTAAAAGAAAAAGTTGCCTTTGATATGCTGAAATCAGTCCAGGCCAATTAAAAGGAATAATATGAGCGAAACAGTAAAAGACGAACCGGTTAAAATCAAAGCAAAGGATCGAATGGCAAAGCCTCGTAATGAAATGCCATTGAATGATCCGGCAAAAAGGGTAACCAACTTTGAAGAAGTACCTATTGGCTATACACTCGACCAGGCGCAAGCCGAAGCATTTCGATGTATTCAATGCAAAAAACCCGACTGTATTCCCGGTTGCCCGGTGGGTATTGATATTCCCGCATTTATAAAACTTGTTGAAGAAGGCGATGTTGCCGCTGCTGCCAGAAAAATCCGCGAAACCAATTTTCTGCCGGCTGCCTGTGGACGAGTATGTCCTCAGGATAAACAGTGCGAACTGGTTTGTATCGTCGGCAAAAAGCATGAACCTGTGGCTATTGGGAACCTCGAGCGATTTGTTGCTGACTATGAAAGAGAGCATAAATTAGATCGAATTCCAAAAATAGAACCCGATACAGGAAAAAATATTGCCGTTATTGGAGCTGGTCCCGCAGGTTTAACTGCCGCCTATGAGCTTCGCAAACGGGGACACAATGTTACTGTTTTTGAGGCATTTCATCGGGGCGGCGGAGTTATGGTCTACGGTATTCCGCGCTTTAGATTGCCGCTTGAAATTATTGATGAAGATTTAAAGCTTCTCGAAGACATGGGAGTAAACTTTGTTTACAATATGGTCATTGGGAAGGTCTTCTCCATTGAAGATCTTCGAGACAAGGAGGGTTTTGACGCTGTGTTTATTTCCACCGGAGCCGGTCTGCCCAAGATGTTGGGAATCAAAGGCGAAAATCTAAATGGAGTATATTCTGCCAATGAATACTTAACGCGAATTTATTTGATGCACGCCAACGATTTCCCGAATTATCCAACACCCATTGTTCAAGGGGAAAAGGTAGCGGTTATTGGAGCCGGGAACACCGCTATGGACGTATTGCGAACGGCCAAAAGACTCGGTGCAAATCCAGTATGCTATTACCGAAGATCCCGCGAAGAATCTCCGGCAAGAACCGAGGAGCTGGAGCATGCCGAGCAGGAATTTATTAATTTTAAATGGCTATCGAATCCTGTAGAATTTATTGGCGACGAAACAGGCGCCGTGAAGGCCGTTAAGTGCGAAATTATGGAATTATCGGAACCCGATGAAAGCGGTCGCCGAAAACCCATGCCTACTGGAAAATTTTTTACCGATGAAATTGATACTGCTGTATTTTCTCTTGGCTGCGATGTAAACCCGATTATTACTGATGTAACCCCGGAACTCACCAAAAACAAATGGGGAATCATCATGGTTGATAAAAAAACCTACCACACCAGCATGAAAGGTGTTTTCGCGGGTGGGGATAGCGTGACCGGAGGAGCCACAGTAATCCTGGCTATGGGACAGGCCAAGGAAGCTGCAAAGTATATCCATGACTATGTCATGGGGAATTTTGACTATGAACTCGCCATCCCGACCGACCCGATCGCTCCAGGAGTGGTATGGGAAGGGCGTTTTGAAAAAGCCCATCGAGAGCCCAAAAAACATTGATTAAAAGAAAGTGCTTACCTCTGCCCTGATGTGCAGCGCAAAAACTACTTTACATAACAAAGGATTCAACCGGAATAGATTATGTTGCCATACAAATCGTCTAAAAGTGCCCTGACAAGTGTTGAGCAGTTTTTAATGCGGGAATATTCGGAAAATAAAAACCTGACAGGAGAACTTGCCTTGCTTTTATCCGGGATTACGCTGGCCAGCAAGCACATTGCCAATCACGTAAAAAGAGACGGTCTTACAGGTGTTTCTGACAAAACCAACTCCACAAATGTTCATGGCGAAGAAGTAAAAAAACTGGATGAGCTGGCAGATAAAATGCTGATAGAAAGCCTTGGATTAAATGCCGATGTCGCCATTATCTCCTCTGAAGAAAATGAAAATCCTGTAATTTTACAGGAATCCGGCGGAAAGTATATAATTTTTTTTGATCCCCTGGATGGATCAAGCAATTTAAATGTGGGTATTTCTGTAGGCACTATTTTTTCGATTATGGAAAAAACAAAACAATCCTACACCGATCCGCTTGAAATAATATTGCAACCAGGCCACCGACAAATTGCAGCAGGCTATATTATGTATGGATCAAGCACGGTACTTGTGTTTACAACCGGTAAAGGGGTTCATATGTTTACGCTGGATCCTCATGTGGGAGATTACCTGCTAAGCCGCAGCAATATCACATTCCCGGAAAATGGAAAATGCTTTAGTATTAATGAAGGAAATTCACAATCTTTTTCAGAAGGCTATCATAAATGGCTTGATTATGTAAAAAGCCCTGATGCTGGACCATATACTGCCCGATACATTGGCTCGCTTGTGGCCGATTTTCACCGCACCCTCATCCAGGGCGGAATATTTGTATACCCAACCACAAAAAAATCGCCAGAAGGAAAACTCAGGCTCATGTACGAAGCAAATCCTATTGCGTTTATTGCAGAGCAAGCAAATGGCATGGCAATCGATGGGAAATCCAGAATAATGGAAATCCAGCCGCATTCACTTCACCAGAGAGTTCCCCTCATTGTTGGAGAAAAAAAAGAAGTAAATAAAATATTATCTTTTATATCATAAAAAATATGGACTTATAAAGATTTTTTTTAAGTTTGGGATCAAAAATGCCCGATAAAATACATGAGTAAGAAAAGGAAGTCTTACATGATTTGTTTAATAATAAGGTAGGTATACAATGAAATGGCTAAAATACATAATAATTGCCGCTGCATTGCCTCTGTTTAGCGCTTTAATTGCGCAAACCGGTAATGCGAACCAGGGGCAATCCAATGCACAGGGAAGTGCGCAGCAAAATACAGCTCCAGGCACAACTGGAGGTACTACAGGATCAGGTACTGCCGCAACTACGGACACAACTGCCGCAAAACCAACAACCGAAACCAATGCGTGGAAAAATGAAGATTATAAATCCTACGTAAAGGCTCTGGACGATTTGATAAAACTGGATAATAATTATGCACAGGGTCAATTAAATCTTGCATTAAGCAACTATCAGGTGGGAAAATCACTATTGATAAAAATGAGAGAAGCCATCGAACGTTCAACCAAAGAATCTGAAGAAACACTTCGCTTAAATGAGAAATGGTACTGGCAAACTATGGACAGGAAAAACCGGGAAGAAAAAAAGAAAAGCGATGAAAAAAGATCAGCAAAATTAAAGGCAGTAACATATTTTACAAAGGCTGTACACCAGCTGGATGAAATTGAAAATGTGAAAATAAAGGAATCTCCGGATTTTAAAGCCCTGTTGTCCAACATATACCGTGACTGGGCTATGGCACAATATGATCTTGGCAATATTCCTCAAATTATTGATGTGCTCAATCGATATCTTGCCCTTGATCCAAAATATGAGACTATTGCTGAACCCCACAAGTATCTTGCTTCAGCCTATGCCTTCCAGGAAAAAATACTGGAAAAATATGGTGCAGGCTCTGAACATGATCTGAAATATTTTAAGCATGAGAAAAATAAACATCTTGCAAGAGCGACGGAAATCTTGTATGGTAAAGATAGTCCCGAGTATAGTCACATAATGGATGTCATCAACCGGGATGAAACCATTGCAATTACTCCATAACCAGAACAAATCTCCTTTAAAAATAATGAACCCGCTATGCGGGTTTCATTATTTTTAAGATTGAGCCGTTTTTAATTCTATTTTGATAATTTGAAAAATCTCACCGAATTTTCAAAATAATATCTGTTTAAATCTTCACCTCTGAGATTGTTAATAAACTGGGCTGTCAATCGCACCCATGCCGGTTGATTCATTTTCCCGCGATAGGGAGCTGGAGCCAGATACGGAGAATCTGTTTCCACAACAATTCGATCTATCGGACAATATCGGGCGGCGTCCCTGAGCTCATCGGCATTTTTAAAAGTAACAATTCCCGAAAATGATATAAATGCCCCGCAATCCAGATAATCTTTCATCTGGGAAGCATTTCCAGAAAAACAATGAATTAAAAAATCAATATCGGCACAATATTTTCGAATCATATGCAGGGTATCATCATGTGCATTCCTTGTATGAACAATTACAGGTTTTCGTAACTGTTGGGCTGTATCCAGATAAATTTCAAAAGTTTCCATTTGAAGCTTGCGATGTTCCAGTCCGTAATAATAATCGAGACCCACCTCCCCTATTCCCACGAACCTTTTATCATGAACATTTTTCTGAATATGGTAAACTCCCGATTGAATATCCAGCTCATGCGCTTCGTTTGGATGCAGACCAATCGTATAATAATACTGTATCTCCCCGGACTGCTTTTCACAAAAAGAAGGAGAAAATTCCATTGCATCAGCATCGGATGCAATTTGAACAACAGAGCTTACACCATTTTCGGCGAGAGCCTTTTCCATTTCCTGAATTGCTGCGCCTTTGTTCAGAAGCATGTCAATATGACAGTGCGTATCGATTAGATCATATGATTCCGACATTATATATTTACCCGAGGCCGGAATTGAACCGGCACGGACTTGCGTCCCCAGGATTTTAAGTCCTGTATGTCTACCTATTCCATCACTCGGGCATTTTTCTCAGGCGTCGGCCGGATTCGAACCGGCGATCGGGGCTTTGCAGGCCCCTGCCTTAGCCACTTGGCCACGACGCCGAATGCAAAAGCAGTTTTGGAATTTTCGTCAGCACGTCAAGCAGATTCAATTCAAAGCCGCACGCCTTCCCGGGCTCTGCTGACCCCGTCCCTAACAAATAATTTTCTCCCCCACAAAAAAACATACTGAACCAGCTCAGTAGAACTTAGGCTGGAACCTCAATATTCACGTCAGAATGTATTAAAATGCGCGGTTTTGCGGCGCTTCGCGCACCAAAACCGCGCTAATTTAAATCTTTCTGACTGAATTACGAGTTCCGGCCCAAGCTCAGTACTCATATGTTTTTCTTGTTGCTGATATTCTAATATTTTAATATACTATTATCATTCATAATTGACGGAGAAGCAAAAAACTTGATGTTTGTGTCCGATTGTATGAAAAGCGCTTTTTCGGTTTTGTATACCTAAAGTACTTGTCCATGTATTAAACTTCCAGGATCTGGTGAATACTGACTTAAAAAAATGATGGTATTTATTAAAAATGAAAGCATTAATTATTGACGACAATCACAGTTTTATTGATCTTCTGAAAAATGCGTTGAAACCTTTTCGATTGCAAATTGATTCATTTTACAAATTTTCAGATGCCCGGGAAATGATTCTCAAAAATGGGTGTTACCTGAATCAGCTCAATGTAAATGAAGTATTACGTTACCATGACACCATAACCAAAAGCAATGGAAAATCAAATCCTGGCCTTCCTGAATTAAACGGCTCATTAATAAATCCAGATGGATATGCGCTTGTATTTTTGGAATATGACGCCGAACCCAGCCTGAAAGGCACTCATTTTATACAGGAAATTTTAAGAAACCGAAAAGAATGGAGCGAAAAAAATTTTATCCTGTTAAGCAGCGATGCGCAGCGCGTAGAGGCTTTGGCAAAGAAATTGAAAATCTCATTTGCGGAGAAGCCTGTGAAAAAAGATCAACTCATGAAGATGGTTTATGAGCATCTTAACTCCTTAAAGCAAAAAGAACAGGAAATTGGAGAACTCATAAAAAAATATGGAATCAAAACACGAGCTCCCGGTGTAGAAACAAAAAAACGTTCTCGTTCATTAACCACAACTTCAAAAACTACAAAGAAATCAACTCCCATTAAAAAACCTGTTAAAAAAATCAGCAAAAGCAAAAAAAAGGCTGATTCTTAAACATAACGCCAATGAAATCAGATCGCTGTGACTTTCTGGTTATTGGATCTGGTATATCCGGTTTATATTTTGCCCTCAAAGCTGCCGAGTATGGTAAAGTAATCATAATTACCAAGGACAATTCTCTGTCGGGATCAACAAGATTTGCACAAGGAGGAGTGGCCGTTTCAATTGGAGAAGGGGACTCTCCTGAAAAGCACATGAAGGACACCTTAAATGCGGGAGCCGGTTTGTGTGATGAGAAATCAGTAGAAATTCTGGTAAATGATGGCATTGAAAGAATTCATGACCTCCTGAATATGGGAATTCTGTTTACCAAAGATGAACTCGGTAACCTGGATCTCGGAATGGAAGGAGGACATTCCGATAAACGTATCATACACTTTTTAGACCAGACAGGTAAAAACATCCAGAATTTTCTTCTTGAAAAGATAGCCAAAAACAACAATATAAAACTAATGGAAAACCAGATGGCTGTTGATTTAATAACAGAGCATCATATGAATCGTAATAATAGGGAAAAAATTGAAAATTGCTATGGCATATATGCATTAGATACGAAAACAAACGAAATTTGTACTATTCTGGCAAACTTCACCTTAATTGCTACTGGCGGAGCAGGTAGAGTCTATCCGTTTTCCACAAACCCCTCCGAATGTACGGGAGATGGAGTCGCCATGGCTTATCGCGCCGGCTGTAATATCCGCAACCTGGAGTTTATTCAATTTCACCCTACAGTACTTTATTTTGACTCTGATCCTGCTTTTCTTTTATCGGAGGCTATCCGGGGTGAAGGAGCAAAATTGATAAACAAACAAGGGGAATATTTTATGAAAAACTATCATCCCATGGAAGAACTGGCTCCGCGAGATATAGTAGCCCGGTCTATTGATTCTGAATTAAAAAAACACGGTGACAAATTTGTTTATCTGGATTGCCGCTCTATTGGACAACAAAAAATGGCTGATCGTTTTCCCTATATTTATGAAACTCTTAAGTCCAAATATCATTTGGATGCCGCACAAGATCTCATACCTGTTGTACCAGCCGCCCATTATCTTTGTGGTGGAGTTCTAACCGACTACAATGGCCTGACCAACATAAAATACCTATATGCAGCAGGTGAAACTGCTTCTACCGGCGTGCATGGGGCAAACAGGCTTGCGTCAAACTCGCTTCTTGAATCTCTGGTCTTTAGTTACCGGGCTGTTCAGGATATTGTTCACAGATATGACGCCAAAAGAAACGACCGGGATGCTTTTGGGAAAATTCCTCCCTGGAACAATAAGGAAACTGTGCATGTTCAGGAGTGGGGAATCATCAATCATCTGCGAAGGGAAATTCAGGATATTATGTGGGATTATATAGGCATTGTAAGGTCAAAACCCCGGCTGGATCGCGCCCTGAAAATTATGGATATTATTCAAGAAGATGTGAACGATTATTACCAGCGTGCCCGACTCACCCGTGAAATACTTGAGCTTCGCAACATTATACTTTGCGCCAGATTAATTATCCGTTCTTGCCTTGAAAGAGACGAAAGTCGCGGATTACATTTTCTTTTGGAAGCGCCGGAACACAGAGAAGATTCCAGGATGGATACAATTATTTTACCTGAATCCATCGAATAAAAATTCTCTCTTCTCTGTGTGTTCGTACCATTTTTCTTATACCCAAATAAGGTTAAAGGTTGCGAATATAGTGATATGTCACATAAAAACACAAGCCAATTGCCACAAAAAATAATAGCATTACCCATGGTATCAGGTCAGCCGTAAAAAAAGCGGTAATAAAGCTCCAGTCACCCCGAAAAAAATATATGTGAAGAATCAACAAAATGGTAAACGCGACCATAGACCACACGGCCATTTTTTGCGATTTAGTCCATCCATTGGCATTTTCACCCTTTTTTGCTTCTACTGTCATTTATACTCCTTTTTATCCTCATCTTGATGATATTAATATATTATAATATACTAATGTATTCGCCTACTTTTTCTATATTTTCCAGTCATATTTCAAAAAAATTTTATTCTGTAAACTGTTTATTTTCAGGGCAGGCGCCATCTTCGTTTTGGGTGATCCAGAAACCTACCCTTTTATCCCATGGATCTTCTGAAAGTTCATTTTTGATCTGCCAATCAAAACCGATAAATACAGTCTTGTTTCGGGGATAACCAGAAAGAAGCCTGTCATAGTAGCCTCCTCCCCTGCCTAATCGTATACCTTCCTTTGTAATAAAAAGGCCCGGTACTATAATAAAATCCATTGAAGAAATACTGTCAATTTCCCCGGTACTTAAAGATACTGGAATCAGTTGCTCTCCCTGTATTCGGGGGATATATATATCGTAATTTAAATCCTTGATTAAATCCAGAATGGGCAATTCCGTTTTCATGGGAGAATAGGCCATAATTCTTTTTACGATTCTCCTGTGGAAAAAAACGTGAATTCTTTGACGAATCCCCACAAGCGCGTCAATCTTTAGCGGACTTTTCTCAAAATCCCGAAATTTTTTTCCATATTCTTCTCGTAAATGCGCTTTATCCATAAAATGATAGATGACATACTTTGAAAAGGCTCATCACCTTCAAGGGAAATTAGGTTTCCAGACACGCAACGAATTCAGGTTCCATAAAATCATGTACACCGTATCCATATCATAAAAAAGTATACCTTGTGCGAATATCAGGAACAATCCTTCTAAATACACTTCTGCTTTCCTGTAATACTGGCGCTGGCATAATAAAATCTGACGCTACCTTTTTACCCGTGAAAACTATATCCATTTCAAAGCACACTACTCTCATTGCGCCCAAAAATTATGATCAGGGTTCAGCTCAATATAAAAAAATGGAAAGCGCTGATTATCAAATAAATCTCTACGCCCGCAAATTTGTTCATGGGGATATTATTTATTTGGAGCTGATTCCATCTGCAAAAAATAAATTTGACGAAATTCCATCATTTATCGTTGATAAAAAACAATTTTTATTAACGTCTCTCAAATGGGGATACCGTGGATTCTTTGTCATCAATCCGGAAGAAAATGCAAACTCTGCAAATATATCAATCGCCTATAAATTAAATGGCATCAAAAAGACTTGTTCGCATGATTTGTTTCTGGAGAAAAAAGAATTTCCGGTATATAAAACCGCTTTAAATCTTGGGAAATACTCCAGAACCGACCTGCAACAAGACAAAATAATTCAAGAAAAAATTCAATACGAAGCGAAAATCAAGGAAAAACTTTTTTCTGCCCTTGATCCGGATCATATCAAGAGTTCTACCGCTTATCCGCGAGATTTCCACCGGATTACTTCGCCATTTTATGCGAAAAGAATTTATGACCAATATGAAATGCTAAATGGCCGGAAAATATCAAGGGAACCCAAAATATCCGTACATAGAGGTCTGGATTTTTACGCACAAACAGGGGCGCCGATATATGCAATGATTGACGGCAAGGTTGTGGTTGCAGAGAATTTATATTTTGAGGGAAATTGTGTCTGGATAGATCATGGAAATAAAATTTTAAGCGTTTATATGCACATGAGTAAACTGAATACCTACACGGGTCAGATGGTAAAAGCGGGTCATCTCATCGGTTTTGCCGGTTCCACAGGAATGGCAACCGGCCCGCATTTGCATGTTTCTTTATATATCAGCGGTATCTCAGCCGACCCCCTTTCTCTCTTGTTTCTTCCGGTCAGAGAATAAAGAGTTGACATTTCAAATAAACATAAAATGGAATGTCATGCTATTTTTGCTTTTCCTCTTTTTATTTGTCAGTATCGGCAATATTATAGTTGTTTTAATCTTCCCTTATCATGCGGCCATAATGGCAATGGGATTGCAGTTTTCCTTTTTTGTTCTTAGTTTGATTATTTTTATCCACAGATTCCGAAAAAAAAGGAAAATATTCCGCTCTTTTTTATTGCTGGCAATGCATGGTTCTGCATTATTTCTTGTGGTTTACCTTTTTTCTCATGTAGCGCAGGTCTACCGCGATCAAGGCGATTCTGATGCATTTCGATCTGGATTGAGAGGTTTTTTTAGGCATGAGGCGCCCCCGGATCGCGAGAATAATCCCGATGATGAAGATCAAACTCAATCCGGCGCTCTAAAAATATCAGCCCCGTTTTCCGATAAAAGGATATTATTCAGAAAAAATAAAATTTAAGGGCGCTAATATGAAAGTATGGAACATAATTAAAAACATTGCACCAGACAAAATCCCCTGGATTGTCATTAAAGTAATCCTGTTGCTGGCCTTTTTTATTTCCCTGATGCCGATTATCGCATGGTGGGGAGGGCTTGTTTCTGCTGCCTACCTAGCTAATCAATTGTATAAAGATAAATTTTTTAAGAATATAAGCATAGATAAAGCAAGGCATCAATGGAAAAATTTTTATCGGGCAAAATTCAACCGACTGGCATTATATGGCGTACTGTTCGGAATACTAATACATGTTTCATGCAGAGTCCATTCGCAATTATTGATCCACAAACTTTACAATGAAAGTATCCATGAAAAAAATTTGATTATTTCAAACATTGAAAAAGAATGAAAGTTAATTTAAACTCCACTACCCTGAAATTATCCGTTTCTGGCATGCGCGGCTTATTTCCGGATGATATCAATGCAGCCAATATTCCTCTAATCATGCATGCATTCAATCAATCAGTTAAACCTGGTACAATAGCAGTAGCAAGGGATAATCGCCCCACAGGAGAAGCTGTCGAAAAAATAGTTACAGGTGTTTTGCAATCGCTTGGACGCAATGTTCATTCTCTTGGAATTGTCCCGACACCTACTATAAAAGCCTACGTCCAGCATCATAAACTTTCTGGCGGAATAATGATTTCGGCCAGCCATAATCCGGTTCAGTATACAGCCTTTAAATTTATGAAACAGGAAGGTTTTTTCTTCACGGCCAAAGAAAATGACATTTTAATGGAGAACCTGAAAAAAAATCCAGAAAGTGGGCAATGGGGGATTTATAAGAAGCAGGGGAATTTAATCGATGCGCATGATGCTTCTGTTGCGCTACATATCAACTATGTCCTTGACAGAATTTTTCCGGGAAATAAAATTCCATCCGGAAATTTAAAGGTGGCCATCGACACGCTGGGCGCATGTGCCACAGAGGCAGCTCCGGCACTTTTATCGAGGATGGGGATTAAATTTTACTCCCTTTTTCCAGAAATTCAGTATTCATTTCCAAGACCTCCGGAGCCTGTACCCTCTTCATTGGGAAAATTATCAAAATTTGTAGTGGAGAACAAGTGCGATATCGGCTTTGCCTTTGATCCGGATGCCGACCGCCTTGCAATAATTGCGCCTGACGGTAAAGCAATCGGAGAGGAACTGACTCTGCCAATTGCCATGAAAGAAGCGCTATTCCGGAAAAAAGGCAGCGTTGTAGTAAACCTTTCCTCATCTTTGTACAATGAATACACGGCTTCGCTGTATTCATGTAAGGTATTCCGAAGCAAAGTCGGAGAAGCAAATGTAGTTGATTTAATGAAAAGAAAAAAAGCCGTATTTGGCGGCGAGGGCAACGGCGGGGTCATTGATCCGGTTATTCCATCTTTTGGACGAGATTCCATTTCTGCGATGGGGTGGATTTTGTCGCTCATGCTGCGGACAAAGTTGTCGCTTCCTGCTATTTTGGAAGATTTTCCAGAGTACTTTATGAGAAAAGAGGCTATTACTGGAAATTCAAAAGATATAATCAAAATTGCTAATCAGATTCAAAATAAATACCCGAAATGGAAAATAGATAAATCGGATGGTTATCATTTTATCTCTCCTCATCAAGAAGGGTGGATTCATGTTCGATCTTCAAATACTGAACCCATTATTAGAATTCTGGCCGAAGCAAACAGCAAAAGATTATTGGCGGAACTCCTGGGTACTGCTCTACTGTAAAATTATAGTATTAATGCCGCGACCTGCGCCGGACTAATTTCGTTTATACATGTACAGTTCTGGTTTTTTTTTTGGCAGGTGTGGCAGGATTTGTCGATACAAACATAACGGGCATTTTGGCCGATTGGTTTCCATCTACCCGGATGCATTGGTTTAATGGGAGGATAAAGACCAATGGCTCCAATTCCGCAGGCCGAAGCAATATGCAATGGTCCAGTACTGGCTGCAACGAGATAATCAGCCCTACTGATAAATGCAATAAATTGTTCCAGATCAAATTTCCCGGTAATATCGTGAACATGAGAAGGAAGAGTTTTAATCCAGTCCGTTAGCGATACTCTTTCTTTGTTTGTTCCGCTAATAAAGACGTTAAAGCGGTTGGCCGGTATAATATCAATCAGAGACTTATAATTCTCCAAACTCCATTCCCTTGCGCTCCCGCTTGATTTTGGATGCAAAACAAGAGTTTTTTTCGACTGATCAGCAAGGCTCTGATATTTTTTTTCCAACAATGGAAGTTTTGAAAAACCGGTAAACTCTGCAAGCTCTTCAATTGCAGGTATATTTTTTATCCCTAATGGCCTTAGTAATTTACAATTTAATTGTGATTCATGCAAACTGGACTTTTTTCTACTTAACCAGATTAGGTTATTTACTTTTCCCCAATGAAACAAACGATTGGTAGTTCCTACCCGATTTTTAATTCCTGCCTTCTTCGCAAAAGAAGCCAATTTTTTGTTTGGAAAAACGTGTATAAAATAATTTGCATTTTTGTTTTTTAATTCTGCAATCGCGTCGCCCTCCTCCATCTCCAAAATTATATCAGCATTGAAAAATTCATCCACGTATTCACAGCATTTTATTACAGATTCTGTATATGTTCGTCCCAGATAAATAATTTTCGCATCAGGAAATTTATTTTTTATTATGCCACAGATTGGTAATGTAAGAATAACATCGCCAATGGCATCTGTTCGACTGATAATAATTCTCTTAATATTGTTGTTAGCGACCATTTGATGTTCTTAAGATATGATATAGGTTTATTTAGTCTGTCTGTATATGCAATCAACCAATTTTCATTCTTTGAGATATATAAACAGACAGAGTCTGAGCTTGAACTCAAAATTCATGCCCGATCAAGAGGTAATTTTGCTTTTTTGGGGCGCTCCGCGAGCAAAAACGCCTATTTTTACCAATGATGGGGTCGATTATTGAGTTCATGCCCAAGCCCCAGAGGCTTTCATAGCCTATTACTAATAGCCTATTACTAAATATCTTGACGAAACCTCACGGATATTGTTTCTTGGGCAAAGATCGGGGAAGAAAATTGGCAAAAATCAGCGGAGTTATCATTTCGTATAATGAAGAAAAAAAAATTGGGGATTGCATCAAAAGCATGCTATCGGTTGTCGATGAAGTATTGCTGGTTGATTCGTTAAGCGCGGATCGGACAGTTGATATTGCGAAGAAATTCAAAGTACGTGTAATAGCTCAAAAATTCCTGGGCTATATAGAACAAAAAAATTTTGCAATTTCAAAGGCCAAATACGACTGGATATTGAGCTTGGATTGTGATGAGAGACTTTCTGGGGAACTTTCAAAATCTATAGAATCAATAAAAAATGATCTTCCTGAAAAAGGAGGATTTATAATTAATCGGAAGACATTTTATGTCTATCGATGGTTTAACTATTGTTTTTATCCTGACAAGCGAGTGCGCCTTTTCAACCGAAAAACTGCTTCTTGGGGTGGAGTTAATCCCCACGATAAGGTGATCGTCCAAAGAGGGGTGATTCAACCGCTTAAAGGAGATATTCTTCACTATTCTTTTGATTCAATCGCAGATCATATAAAAACCTTGGAAAAGTTCTCTTGGATTGGCGCGCAGGAGATAATAAAAAAAAATAAGAAAATAAGTGCTTTCACCCCGATCCTACGGGCATTTGCTACTTTTATCCGCATGTATTTATTAAAAAAAGGATTCCTGGATGGATATCCCGGATTTGTAGCATGCGTCTTATCTGGCGTTCATGTATTTGCAAAATACAATCATGTTTATTTTGAAAATAAAAAATCTATTGCAAAAGTTAACGATTGATATTGATCGATATATGGTATATTTTTGAATTGCTGCAATAGGCTATATCAGACATAATATTTTCTTTACAGCATGACAGATTTGTTGTATTATACAACTGATGGAAACACCTTTTTTATTAATGGATCGATCCCGAATTCAGTCAAACTATCGGGAAATGAAAAACGCTTTTTCTGATTTTCATATTGCCTATGCAATGAAATCAAACTCGCATAATGATATGCTCCGTGCTCTCCTGGAAGAAAATGCAGACATTGAAACTGCATCGATCCAGGAAATCTTGCATCTTCTGGATATGGGAGTGGCGCCTGAAAAAATCATATTTTCGAACCCGGTAAAACCGGAATCTGCCATAAAGACTGCCATAGAAAAAAAAGTTTTCACCATGACTTTTGATTCGCTGGCAGAGGCAAAAAAGTTTTTACCATATAAAAATCAAATCAAGCCCATATTGCGTCTGGATGTTCCAAATAAGGGAAGCCTGTGGATGCTAAGCGGAAAATTTGGTTGCCCGAAAAGAATATGGCCTGAAGTTTTCCAATATATGCAAACAAATCAAATGCCTCTTGCAGGCTTTACATTTCACGTAGGTTCACAATGCGAAAGAGCTCAAACATGGGGCGAAGCAATAGATATTGTCGGCGAGGCAGCCATTATGGCAAAGAAATACAATATATATACAGAAATATTGAATATCGGAGGGGGTTACCCAATATATCTTGGGCGGGAGGTGCCATCTATCCAGGAAATTGCCGCCGTTGTTTATGAGGCTATTTCCCGCCTCGCATCCAAAGGAATTGTATTCAAAAAGTTTTATGCAGAACCCGGACGGTTTATAAGCGGCTCAGCTGGAACTTTGTATTCTCGCATCATTGGGATTGCTGATCGTGATATAAAAGGCATAAGTGAAAAATGGGTATTTCTCGACACGGGAGTTTTTAGTGGTTTAATGGAAACTATCGACGGTATCACCTATCCGCTAAATTCCAATGGATCCGGAGAAAATGAATCCGTAATGCTATGCGGACCGAGCTGTGACGGAGCCGATAAAATGTACCGGGCAACCTTACCGCAGCCAAAAGTAGGAGATATAATTTCCATGAGCGGAACCGGCGCGTATACCCTTGCCTATGCATCTTATTTTAACGGGCTGGAGCCCCCTGAAATTACTTTTGTCGATGAAATCGAAGATTTTAGTCAAAAGGTAAAGTCTGCATAATACGAACTCTACCGGCAATTTCGCCGGATTTCACAATAGATCCATTGCTGATAAATTGAGAGACCAGAATACCTGAGTTTGGCGCTTCCAGACTAAATGCGGCTTTGTCGGTAACAAGATCGCAGATTTCATCTCCTGCCGAGAATGTATCTCCCACAGAGATATTCCATTTGAGCAATTCAATGTTCCCCGTTTGACCAACATCAGGGATCAGCAAATCAAGCACATCGCGCGAATCAGAAAGTTCCTTTTGTTTTTCCATTTTTTATCATCTCAACGCTTGCAAGGGCAATTTTCAGAGTTTGAATATCTTTTTCCCTGGATACAACGGGATCAGATTCGCCGAAAATACATTTATGAAAATGGATGTGCTCGCTTTTTAAAGGATTGTCCTTGTGAACAAACAAATTTTCTACATACGATTCTGATGAGTACCGGATTTCCTCCGGCGTGGTCTGATTTGCGCTGCTGGCTTTTCGGTGAATTTCAATATCCTGATTTGTGTAGTTCAGTATAATATAACTGTTTTCCTGGGTAATGTAAAGATTTCTTTCCTTAGCCTGGCTAACACGCGAGGCCATTAGTGAAGCAATAGCATTGTTTTCAAACTTTAAAGTAACAAGCGCAATATCTTCATTCTGCCCTTTTATACTCTGTCCCAGAGCATGATATTCTTTCAAAGGTGATTTTACCAGATTCAAAACTATATCGAGGTCATGAATGAGCATATCCAGTACAACGCCTGCATCCTGAATGCGCGGTGTAAAAGGCGCCATTCGTTTTGTTTCGATATAGATTGGATTTTCAACGATTTTTTGAAGCTCAATTACGGCGCCGTTAAATCTTTCCACATGCCCTATTTGAAGAATTATTTTTTCTTTTTGAGCCAATTCCATTAACTCAATGGCTTCCTCCACTTTTGAGGTAATTGGTTTTTCGACAAGAACATGACAACCGCATTGAATCGCCTGCTTTGCCACTTCAAAGTGATTCCCGGTTGGAACCGCAATAGTAACCGCATCGCAATCTTCAAATAATTCTGCAAGACTATCATAATTTCTTACATTGTATTGTCTGGATATTGCGCCGGCAATATCCTTGTTTATATCATATATTCCCTTTAGCTCATGCTGGTCAGATTTTAATCCGGCAAGCACATTGACATGATACTTGCCCATATGGCCTACGCCCACAACCCCGGTTTTTAAAGGGAATTTATGGCTCATTTAAACCTGCCAAAAAAACCAGTACTTCCCATAATCTCGTCTTCAAGTTCCTTAACAAGCTGCTTCCCTTTCGCGTTAATATTCTTTGGAATTTTCACTACAGCCTCCACCATAAAATCTCCATAACGGTCATGGCCACCCATATAAGGCAGCCCTTTTCCGCGTACCCGAAAAATGGTGGAAGGCTGGGTCCCGGCTGGAATTTTCAACTTTACAGAGTTGCCTGAAATAGTTTCAATTTCTGCTTCTCCGCCAAGAATTGCCATTGTTACCGGAATCTCATATTTTGTGAGAAGATCAGAACCTTCTCTTTCAAATTTGGCATGTCTTTTTACCTGAATGACGACATAAAGGTCGCCTGCCGGACCGCCTTTTGGTCCTGCCTCCCCCTCCCCGGAAACTTTTAAACGCGTCCCGGTTTCAATGCCATTTGGAATTCGAATATTAATGGTTCTTTTTTTTGCGACCAGTCCTGAACCAAAACAAGCCGGACACTGGTTTTTTATTATAGAACCGCCTCCTCCGCATGCGTTGCAGGTTGATGCAATGGAAAAAAATCCGGAGCTCTTGCGGATTTGTCCTGTTCCGCCGCAGGTAGAACACACATCTACTTTTCCATCAGCGGAACCGCTTCCATGGCACTTGTCGCAATGCTCATCCCGGGGGATTTGAATCTTGATTTCTTTTCCATGATAAACATCTTCGAGAGAAACTTCCAGATTATAGCGCAAATCCGATCCGCGGCGGGCTCCACCTCGTTGTCCTGATGAAGATCGGGCTCCGGAAAAACCGCCGCCAAGGCCTGAAAAAATATTTTCAAATAAATCCTCAAAGGTGCTGCCTTGAAAAATATCCGAAAAATCAGTATATGCGCCCCGTCCAAAACCTTCGTTATATCCGGCAGAACCAGATACCCCGGCATGACCAAACTGGTCATACATTTTTCTCTTTTTTTCATCTCGAAGAATTTCGTAGGCTTCCGTAGCTTCCTTAAATTTCTCCTCGGCTCCAGCATCGCCCTTGTTTTTGTCCGGATGAAATTTCAGGGCAAGTTTTCGATAGGCTTTCTTTATTTCTTCAATCGTTGCTGATCGCGATATCCCCAATAATTCATAATAATCTTTTTTTGACACTATCTACCTCTGTAAAACTCCCAGGATGAATCACTTATCGTCTTCTACTACCTCTGCATCAACAATTTTTTCATCAGGTTTTTCGCCGCCTTCTTTTTGCTCTGACTCATGATCTTTGGGCGCCGATTGATCCTGAGCCGCATTTTGCATGGCTTGAGAATGTTTATTCAGAATGGTTGTTAAATTTTCTTTCGCATTTTTTAATTTTTGCAGATCATTTGAATGCATTACATCTCTGGCCGATCTGACAGACTCTTCAATTTCCTTTCGTATATTCTCATCCAGTTTTGTTGCAGTCTGAAGAGTCTTTTCTATGGTATAAATCAATTGATCAAGCTCGTTGAATTCTTTTGCCGTATCCTTGATTTTTTTGTCTTCTTCAGCATGAAGTTCGGCATCCTTCACCATTTTGTTGATATCATCCTCATTTAAAGAGCCTGTCGCTTCAATTTTTATTTTTTGTTCTTTCGAGGTTTTCAGATCTTTTGCTGACACATGAACGATTCCGTTTGCATCTATATCAAAACTCACTTCTATCTGGGGCATGCCGCGAGGAGCCGCAGGAATTTCCGCCAAATGGAAACGTCCAAGAGTACGATTATCCCGGGCCAACTCCCTCTCGCCCTGTAGAACATGAATTTCCACAGAGGTTTGATTATCTGCTGCCGTAGAAAAAACTTCTGATTTTTTGGTTGGTATTGTTGTATTTCTTGCGATAATTTTTGTCATCACCCCGCCCAGCGTTTCAATTCCCAGAGAAAGCGGCGTTACATCCAAAAGAAGTACGTCATGCACTTCTCCGGCTAATACCCCGCCCTGTATGGCCGCCCCAATGGCAACCGCCTCATCCGGGTTCACGCTTTTGTTGGGTTCTTTTCCAAATAATTCCCGAACCTTGTCGCGTACAGCGGGTATACGGGTAGACCCACCCACCAAAATCACCTCATTTATTTCAGAAGGAGACAAACCTGCATCTGCCAATGCTTTTTTGCAAGGCTCAACTGTTCTTTCCACAAGATGGTGAGTAAGCTGGTTAAACTTGGCTCTGGTTAAATTCATATTTAAATGGCGCGGGCCGGATGAATCTGCCGTAATAAACGGAATATTAATATCCGTTGTTTCCTTGCTGGATAACTCTATTTTGGCTTTTTCAGCCGCTTCTTTCAATCGTTGCTGCGCCATTTTATCCTTTCCAATATCAATACTGGATTCCTTTTTATATTCTGCGATAATCCAGTCCATGATCACTTGATCAAAGTCATCTCCTCCCAGGTGAGTGTCCCCGCTTGTAGATTTTACTTCAAAAACATCGTCGGCAAGCTCCAGAATGGAAATATCAAATGTACCCCCGCCGAGGTCAAAAACAGAAATCACTTCGCTTTGTTTTTTCTTGTCCAGGCCATAGGCAAGAGCCGCTGCAGTTGGTTCATTAATAATACGCATCACTTCAAGGCCGGCAATTTTACCGGCATCCTTGGTTGCCTGTCTTTGTTCATCATTAAAGTACGCCGGAACCGTAATTACCGCTTTTTCCACTTTATAACCAAGATAATCTTCAGCCGTTTGCTTCATTTTTTGCAGTACCCTTGCTGAAATTTCTTCGGGACGGTAGTCTTTTTCCCTGGTTTGAATAACAATAGATTTTCCGGGTGCTTCTTTTAATGTGTAAGGAACCAATCGTCTTTCTTCAGTAACTTCTTCAAATCTTCGTCCAATAAATCTTTTTACTGACCTGAGAGTATTCTCAGGATTTGTAATCATCTGATTTTTGGCAGTCTGACCTACCAAAACCTCGCCTTTATCTGTAAAAGCCACAACCGAAGGAGTTGTTCTGCCGCCTTCTGAATTGGGAAGGACAACGGGCTCGCCCCCTTCAATTACTGCAACGCAGGAATTGGTTGTTCCAAGATCTATACCAATAATTTTTTCTTTGCTCATATTATTTTCTCCTTAATTTAAAATACTTATTTAGCTTTATCATTTTCAACTACTTTGGGTTTTTCAACAGCAACTCGCGCCGGCCTGATTACTCTTTCCTTGAATTTATAACCTTTTTGATAAACCACACCGACTCTTTCAAATTCTATGTTTTCAACTTCGGTCACGCTTAGGGCTTCCATGGAAAGGGGATCAAACTCCAGACTCACAGGATTGACTTCCTCAATTCCAAGACCTTCAAATGCCTGCCATAATTGCTTTCGAATCAGTTTTGACCCATCCAGAAATTGATCCAATACCTGGACTCCGGTTTCTCCGGCAACAAGAAGTTGGTCTAATGCATCAAGCGCCGGTAAGATTTCCTGTAATATTTTCCCGGCAATTTTTCCTTCCAGTTGAAGCGTTTCCTGATTGTGACGTTTGCGCAAATTTGCAAACTCTGCGCGTTCACGCAAAACCTGATCGTTTAAGCGGGCGTTTTCGCTGGTTAACTGTTCTATCCTGGATTCAAGCAAGGAAGCTCCTTCGTCAGAATCGTCTGAGGCAGATTCCGACAACTCATCCCCGCCTGTTTCATCCGGAAATACATCTGGAATAAAACCATCATTTTGAACAGGTTCTTGCAAATGAATGTCCTGATTGGTGTCATCTTTTCTGGCATTTTCTTTTTCTGTTTTCATCGTCACCCCGTAATTATATATTAAAAATTCTTTCTGGCAATTTGCCGATTTTCACTATGATTTCTCCATTAAAATTTAATTCGCCTGTTTCTTTTAATACATTGGAAAGTATGGCTGAACTGTAATCCATACTCCGGATAATCTGTTCATAAGGCATTCTGTTTACTCCAATTACTCCAAGCGATCCAATATTTCGGCCACCCACAGAATAACCCCGACTTAACACAGAAATTCCTGAGATATGTTCTCCATCAATATCAAGTCCTACCTGGACGTTGATTCTTTTATCTGATTTTAAGGTATTTAAAAGTTCCATAAGAAATTCTTTATCATCCAGAATTCTCACCAGTTTTTCTGCCTCTCCGGTATTCGGGTGTTCTTCAAGCAGCCTTTTGTAAAGCGCCGCTTCCCCTTCAAACAATACCTGTTGATCCGGCGGCAAATAAATCAGATTCTGCGCAACAATCATGGCTGAGTTTCCAAGATCGCCCAGGTCGGTACTGGAATCGAAAAAAAAGGCAAGCCCTTTTTCTTTAATATCCTCAATTTCGTAACCTTTTAACATTTGATTTAAATATCTGCTTATCTTATAAAAATCTTCCTGGGAATGTGCAGTTTCAAATTTAATTTTTTTTTGAAAAATGGTTCCTGTCTGGCTGATTAATATTACCAGACCAATATTATCTGTAACAGAAACAATTTCAATGCGGTTAATTACTGCTCCCGTAGCTGCCGGAGTCAAGACAAAACCCGCATTTTGGGATGCAGAGGCCAATTGTTGCGCCGTTACCTTCATTAATTTGTCAACCTGCATATTGGCAGATTTATAAAAATCCTCGAATTCAGAAATATTTTCAATAGAATCTTCGTAAATATTAATTAATTCATCGATAAATAATTCCATTCCCAGATCTGTCGGAATACGGCCGGCCGATGTATGGGGGCTAAACAAATAACCCATTTGCTCAAGTACCGACATTTCCTTGCGCACCGTAGCCGAAGAAATATCGCAAATAAACCGCTCTACGATAATAGCCGATCCTACAGGTTGCCCGGTTAAAACATAACCATTCACCACAGCACGCACAATCTCTGCCTGTCTTTTTGTAATTCGTTCCAACATCTTTTTTTAGCACTCAAGCAACTCGAGTGCTAACATTGGCAATATATGTTTTTAAAATCATGTTGTCAATAATTATTCAAGTTTGCGGTGGTTTTTTGATTATTTAACGATGCCTGGACAAGAGCTTTGAGATTCCCATCAGAATGCAACAAAATGCTTGTTTTTGTGGCTCTTCGCGCCCAAAAACAAGCTAATATAAATCATTCTTACTGAATTTCGAGTTTCTGCCCAAGCTTAGCGCAGTCTCTGCAAAACCCGCATTTTTGCTGAACGTGATCTTGGGTTAGACTCCACTTCTTCTTGCGAGGGTAGGACAGGCTTTTTCGTCAAGACTGAAAAATCTCCTTCCCGATAAGCGCTCCTGGCAAAGTCCGATTTATTTTCTATTTTTTCCAATGATCTGAAAGCATGTTTCACAACCCGATCCTCCAGAGAATGAAAAGATATAATAATAAGCTTTCCCTGAATTTTCAACAGGTAAGGTAAAAAATCGAGGGCATTTTCCAGATGCTGAATTTCATTGTTGATAAAAATACGAAAAGCCTGAAAGGTTTTAATGCCGGGATTTTTAACATATCGAGAGTGCCTCCCTCCAGAATATGAGGCGATGCAAATGCGATTCAACCAGTCAGCAGTTAACTCTTCATGATTTGGACGATCTTCAACTATTTTTTGAGCAATTCTCGGAGCATAACTTTCCTCCCCAAACCGGTAAATCACATCCCGAATTTCCACCATAGATGTTTTTTTCAGCCATTTCCACAGGGGAATTCCTTCACGGGGGTTTAATCGCATATCCAGTACGCCATGGTCTTTAATGCTTATGCCTCTTTCAATCGAGTCCAGATGAAACGACGATATCCCCAGATCAAGGAATATCGTATCAAAAGGAGAGTATTCTGAAAATGGATTTTCCGAAAAGTTTGCATTTTTTAAATTCACGCGATTTTGAAGATTTTGCGAAAATATTTCTTTTTTTGCAATTTCAAGCATTTGAAAATCCTGATCAGATGCATACGCATGTCCGTCAGAATTTTGCTTTAACCATCCGCAAACATGCCCCGCTGCTCCCACAGTTCCGTCCCACAATGATGGTTTTGGACTGGCGCAGGACGAGAAGCCGAGAAACTCCCTTATTAGAACAGACTTGTGCAAATCAGGTTTGGGCTAATTCGGGGGCATCCATTTTTTTATTCGATTCTTCATCGGCTCCGCCGGCAAAGACTTCATCATCCCAATATGAATCAATATCCTGCTCGGCAATAACGTACTCTTTTTTTATTTCCTCAAATTTCTTGACGGCCATCGGACTTGCCTTAAAGGTTAACTTATCGTTTACTGCGCTAATGGCATATTTTACAGGCTCTTTGTTCTTGCGCTCAAGCATCAATCCGGCAAGGACATCCTCGACTTCTGATCTTAACAGTCTTTTTAAGGGTCGGGCGCCATAGGTTTCGCTGTAACCCTTTTCCACCAGATATTCCCTCGCCTTGCTGTTTATGGAAATAAACAATTTTTGGTGAATAACATTGACATTTATATCATCTATCATTATATCCACTATTTTCGATATATCTTCTTTTCTCAAAGACTCAAATATAATTACCTCATCAATTCTGTTTAAAAATTCTGGCGAAAACTGTCTTTTTAATTCTTCCATCACCAACTCATTTTTGGAATCTTTTTGAAGATTGTCCGAGTTAAAACCTACTTTTCCGCCTTTCAATAAATCCCTTGCGCCAACATTGGAAGTCATAATAATCAGAGTTTCTTTAAAGTCTACCTTATTGCCCATTGTGTCCGTCAGTACACCCTCATCCAGCAATTGAAGCATAATATTTTGAATTTCAGGATGAGCTTTTTCTATCTCGTCAAACAAAAGAACCGAATAAGGTTTTCTCCTCACCGCTTCGGTGATTTGCCCTCCTTCATCGTAGCCCACATAACCCGGAGGCGACCCGATAAATTTGGAAACAGAATGCATTTCCATATATTCGCTCATGTCAAAGCGAATCAAAGAATCCTCATCGCCAAAAAGAAATTCAGCCAGAGCCTTGGCTAATTCGGTTTTTCCAACGCCGGTAGGTCCCAGAAAAATAAAAGATCCGATGGGCGATCCGGGACTTTTTAGTCCTGTTCTGGCTCGCTTTATGGCCTTGGATATTTTTTCAATTGCCTTTTTTTGACCAACCACCCTTTCCTCAATGGTCTCTTCCATGTTGATTAGTTTTTCAAGGTCGGTAGCCTGCATTTGTTGAAGTGGAATCCCTGTCCAGTCGGCAAGAACCCGCATAATATGTTCTTCTTCAATATAAACAGGCTTTTCCTGTTTTTCCTTTCTCCAGGCGGCAATTTTATCATCAAGATTCTTTTCCAACATCACAATATCATCTCGAAGTCTGGCGGCCTTTTCGTATTCCTGCAATTTTACCATATCGTTTTTGTCCTTTATGGTTTTTGCAATTCTGGTTTCGATTTCCTTGAGATCTTCGGGCATTTGCGAACCTTTTAAGCGAACCGAAGCTCCCGCTTCATCGATAACATCAATGGCTTTATCGGGCAGGAATCTGTCGGCAATATATCGGTCTGACAATCTTACGGCAGACTTGATACTTTCTTTGGTATATATTACACCATGATGCTTTTCATAACTTTTTCGCAATCCGGACAAAATACGAATTGTATCTTCGATAGTAGGTTCTTCAACGAGTACTGTCTGGAATCTTCTTTCGAGCGCGGCATCGCGCTCAATATACTTTTTATATTCTCGAAGAGTTGTTGCCCCAATGCATTGCAGCTCTCCTCTGGCAAGCGCGGGTTTCAAAATGTTGGCGGCATCCACGGCGCCTTCGGCCGCTCCTGCCCCGATAATGGTGTGTACCTCATCAATAAACAATATTATTTCCGGATTGTTTTTAACCTCTTTCATCACTTTCTTTATACGATCCTCAAATTCGCCCCGATACTTTGTACCGGCAATCAATGCTGCCACATCCAGAGAGAAAATTGTTTTGTTGAAAAGCGATTCTGGAACTTTTCTACCCACTATTTGCTGAGCCAGTCCTTCTACAACGGCGGTTTTACCAACCCCGGCTTCGCCAATCAGAATTGGATTGTTTTTGCTTTTTCTGGAAAGTATCTGGATAACTCTTTCGATTTCTGCTTCCCTTCCGATGACAGGATCCACTTTTTTTTCAATGGCCAGCTTCGTCAGGTTTCTGGCATATTCCTCAAGAATGGGAGTTCGAACAGCTTCTTTTTTAGCGGCCATCTGGGCTCTGATATTGGCCGGACCCGCCTGCGGCACGCCAAGAGTTTGATTTAATTCTGTTCGTATTACCTGGTAAGTAATGGAAAACGATGCCAGCGCCGCAGAAACAATGGATGTAGTATCCCTCAGCAGGGCAAGCAAAATATGCTCTGATCCAATATAGCTGTGTCTCAATTTCCTGGCTTCTTCACGGGAAAACTCCAATATTTTTTGCACCTTGTCTTTGTTGCCGGGATCAACAAGCAAAGTCATTCCGTCGTGATCGCACCTTTTTTCTACTTCACGACGAAGTTCCATCAGATCAATATTCAAACTAATCATAACCTTGACGGCAACCGAATCCTGCGCCTTCAACATCCCAAGCAAAATATGCTCTGGGCCAAGATATTCGTGTCCCAGTCTCTTTGCTTCTTTTGGGGCAAATTCATTGATAATTTTTTTAACTCTGTTTGTAAAATCGAACATTTTTATAACCTTTTTCGAGTATTGTTTTTTTTAGTCAATACAACTCTAATATATAAGACGTATCGGTTTGCGTCCACATATCCATAAAAAAAATAATTGGCTGCAAATGCAAGCATAAATAAGCGCTTTTATATGCGCTTTTATATCCAAAGGAGTCTGGCCCGTTTTCCAATTTATTGTTGGAAATAAAACTTGTTTTACTAATTCTCCTTCTGCACCTGGATACGGTTGAAGTTTCTGTTTTGCTGCATCAGGTTGCAACCACCACACAAGAGCATCTTCCAATTCGCTTACATAAGTCTCAAATGGAGGTAGATTGCTTACTTGATGCGATAGCTGATGTTCCCGGTTCGATTGTAATATTTCCCGATCAATTGCCGCTAAAATCGTTTGAGCGGTTGGTGAAGACAGGTTTTTAAATATTGATTTGTCGTTAGTTGGACGGTTTCCTTTTTTGGTCTCGGTGGCATTAAAGACCTTTTATTGCATTAACGCCGGTAAAACTACTTCTTTGTATGTATTCTTTTTTTCGTCAAATGAACCTACGATATGCTTTTTCTTTCGTTCATTTACAGCCCATACCAATAAGGTTACTGCTTCATTTAATAATTCCTGACTTTGAGAAATACCGGTGATTGATTTTAATTCATCCAGCTTTTCAGAGTCTATTTTAAAACTTACCTTTTTTTCCATATGTTCAATATAACGAAATGGAGACCGAAAGTCAAGAAAAAAGTGCGCAAATTATGCGCATTGCTTCTAAAGGACTTCAAATGAATTACACAGTTATCGAAAACTTTTTAGAAAAGCAGGGTTTTGTAATCTACCTGATTAATCTCTGGTTACATTCATGTAAATATACCTGCAATCACCTATCAGATAGGTTACAAACACTCGAAGTCGAGTGTTTGTATATTCTTGGGTCTGTGAATGTTTGCATTATTGTGACCAGAAAATGCAAATTAATGATTCAAATTGCGGTTACAAGTCAAAATACTTAATTTTAGCGTTAAATGATGTTTTAAACGGTTTCATGCTACCTCAATAATCTTTTTTGCAGACCGGAGAAGTTAAATCGTAGTCGCTTTAAAGCTGTGATATGGCGTAAATAATTCGATACCCGGTTTTAATTATCACTCATTTAATATTCAATGGATTTTATTCCATATATATTTTAATATTTTTGAATTAATTATGAATTATTTTCATTCAATTTTGATTAAAATCGCTATTTAATTTATATGATTTTGGGATATTTTCCAGTTTCAGGCTGCCAACGACTCCCAAACTTCTACAATAATTCCCTGAATAACGGTTCGGATTTCGTCTTTTTGTTGGAGCATCCTAAAAAGCCCGCGCTTGCGGGCTTTTGTTTTATATATCTGATCGGTATTTCAACCTGGGACAAGGCAGAGCCGTAATAGGGATCGCGAATATGCAAGTGGCATCGGTTCGCAACCGAGCCCGCAGGGCGAAGGTTCTGAGCGCAAAGCGCGTTGTCCTCGTCGGGAAGAAACAAACGGAGTGCATTGGTAAACCCTGTAATTCAGGATTTCTTAAATCAATCGGAAGAAAAAAGATTGTCACCTCCCTGTGGGAACCTGATAAAGTTCCCACAGAAGCCTGACAAATATTTTGAGTTTCTGGACGGATAAAGCTGAAAATAACCCAATGAGAATAAATACAATTGAAACATATTTATTATGGGTCATTTTTAATATAAACTTTAATCCTGCGAACAGGAGAAGTATCTATTATTTTTAATTTTATGTTACTGGCCTCACCAAAAAGTTTTTGATTCCTGTTTTGATGTATTTCTTTTTTAATATATAGATTTTCATATTTAAAAAAATTGAGAGCGCTTTGCCCAATAAAGATCCATGTATCCGCCATCAGGTTATTCCATTTCATAAAACCTCATATAAATTTGAATTTTGAACTTTTTATGGAGTGTTTTTCAAAGTATTCTAACCACCAGAATAGTAGCTCCGGATGCAATGCAGTTATGAATGGCCGAATAAGATAAATTTTTTCCTAACAAACCAATCAATGGGATCAGTAACAGCAAATCCTGTTTAAACTTTTTCCTCAAGGATTCAATTATATCATGGTCATCTGCAATGATTACCTGAAGAGGATATTCCGGATTATTTAAATCCTGAATATCCTGTTCCAATACCTGAAATACATGATTATCCAAAAACTCGCTATAATCTACTTTTTTACAAAAAGATACTACGTTCATATTTTTACCTCAATTCCCTTTAGACTTGAACAATGTATTTATACATCTTCTAATTCTACATATAATATAATATTCGATAAGTTGTCGATATTTTTTGAATAAATCCATAAAAATTATCATTTAGCCTTGAGCTTGGGCATGAACCTCAATAGTCAGATCAAAATGTATTAAAATGCGCGTTTTTGGGACGCGAAGCGCCCCAAAAACGCACTAATTTAAATCATTTAGCCTTTGGCCTGGAGGCTGACAATGTCCTTAAATGGGATTATCTGCTTTTAACGGCCAAGTTTAGAGTTCAGGCATGAACTTAAAATTCAACCCATTCGAGCGGGATTTTGCAGTTTCTGCGCGAAGCGTGCAAAAACTTCTCATTGATGGGAATAATTTTTGAGTCCAGTCCAGGCGCTTTATTTCAAAAACATAAAAATATTTACTTAGCAGCCCCGGGCATTTAACTTGACACCACATCTCCATTATTTATGTATTCAATAGAATGTATCATTTGATATGTCTATAAATCATAAATGTTGAAAAATTCTTCTGCTCATGGCATGGCTCCGATATTGAAAAACAATATTTTCTGGTTCTACAAAAAATATCCCGGATGAACGTATTAGTTGTCTAACTCCTTTTATGTAAAATTGGCAATGAACAGGGAAATCCCGGAAATAAAGCGAGATTTTTTTCTATTCTAATAAGGAACAATGTATGAATAAATTTGAAAGTTATGGTCTCAATCCGAAATTATTGAAAGGAATTCAAGAGATGGGATTTGAAAAAGCCACGCCCATCCAGGAAAAATCAATTCCCTTTTTGCTGGAGCATAAGCGCGACTTAATAGCCCTTGCTCAAACCGGAACGGGAAAAACTGCCGCATTTGGAATTCCTCTTTTGCAAAATGCCGAGCCTCATGGCAAAACTCCTCAATACTTAATTTTATGTCCAACTCGCGAACTATGTGTTCAAATTGCAACTGAGCTGGAAAAATTTTGCAAATATATGCCAGAAATTCATTTGACCGCAATTTACGGAGGCGCCAATATCGACAGTCAGATAAAAAGCCTAAAAAGAGGAACCCATTTGATCGTTGCAACTCCAGGCAGAATGCAGGATATCATTCGACGAAAAAAAGTGGATCTTGGCGGTATAAAAACAGTAGTTCTTGATGAGGCCGATGAAATGCTCAATATGGGTTTTCAGGAAGATTTAAACTCCATATTAAGCGAAACGCCAAAGCAAAAAAATACATTGTTGTTTTCGGCAACCATGTCAAAAGAAATCGCCAATATTGCCATGGATTATATGGTTGACCCTCTGGAAATTACAGTTGGGAAAAAAAATGTTGGGTCAAAAAATATACGACACATGTACTACCTTGCGCATATTAAAGACAAATATGCCATTTTAAAAAGAATTCTGGATTTAAACGCGGATATTTACGGTATTATTTTCTGCAGAACCCGGCATGAGACCAAGGATACGGCAGATTTGCTCATGAAAGACGGATATGATGTAGATGCTCTGCATGGAGATCTTTCCCATGCCCAACGCGAAAGTGTCATGAGTAAATTTAGACATAAAAATCTTCAAATTCTGGTGGCAACCGATGTTGCCGCTCGAGGCCTGGATGTTACAAATCTAACTCATATTATTCATTATAATTTGCCGGAAGAGCTGGAACTTTACACTCACAGAAGCGGGCGAACTGGCCGTAAGGACGCGACCGGAACTTCTATTGCCATTATCAGCCCCCGGGATATTGGAAAAATAAAACGCATCGAAAAAATTATTGAACAACAATTTACCGAAGCCCCAATTCCCGAAGCATCCCAGATTTTAGAAAGCAGAATTGCCAGTCTTGCCCGGCGCATTGAAGGCCTGGAAGTTGATCACAAACATCTTTCCCCCCATATGAATGAATTTTATAAAAAACTGGAAAATCTGGATAAAGATGAAATTATTCAACGATTTTTAACGATTGAGCTAAAGCCCTTTTTAGATTTTTACAAAAATGGCCATTCCATCAAAGCTCCCGATAAACATTCTCGCGATGAGAGTCGCTCCGGAGGTAATCGAAGTTTCGGAGGAGGAAAACCCTTTCGAAAGGGCGGGTCTTCAGGAAAAGGTGGATTTAGCCAAAAAAGCAAATCCTGGAAGGGTCAAGGGAAAAAAAGTCCATCCAGCTCTAAAAAAAAATATTGAACAGGTATGATTCCCTCCAGATCGATAAAAAAATTGGTTAAAACTGTAGGAAAAACAAATTTTGAATACGGTTTAATTGAAAAAAATGATCGTGTGATGGTGGCTATTTCGGGTGGCAAGGATTCCCTGACAATGCTTTCCATTTTGCAAATTCTCCGAAACAAATCACCTGTTCCTTTTGATATTTTTGCCTACACTCTGGATCAGGGGCAGCCTGATTTTAACAAGAGTATTCTTGAAGATCATTATAAACTCATGGGAATTGAATATGAAATTGGCAGCTACGATATTTTTTCTGTTCTAAAGGAAAAACTGGATCCGGATCAAACCCCTTGTTTTTTGTGTTCAAGAATCCGCCGTGGAATTTTATATTCAGAGGCAAAAAGATTAAAGGCAACGAAAATAGCCCTGGGACATCATGCAGATGATGCTGCCGAAACGCTTATGATGAATTTATTTTACAATGGCAGACTTGCCGCAATTCCGCCAAAATTGGTCAGCGATGATGGACAAAATACGGTCATCAGACCCTTGATTGAAGTCAACGAAAAAGATATTATAGAAACCGCTTCTGCAATGAAATTACCCATAATACCCTGCACCGTGTGCGGTACCCAGGAAAAACTGCAGCGCAAACGAATGAAAGAATTTTTAAACCATGAGACGCTGCAAAATCCAAATATTAAAGCCTCTATGAAAAATGCATTAAAAAATGTTCAACCGAGACATCTTTGGGATAACAAATGGATATCCGAATCTTTCATTCAGAAAGAAATAATTGAGGAAAAGCCGTAAAACCGCTGGATGAACCATAATGAAGTCAGAACAAAATGACAGGGCTTATATACAGGCTGTAAAAACCATTGACAAAAAGAATTATCAAAATTTAATTGAACTTGCCATTGAGGAAGATGATATAAAAAGGGATATCTCGACAAATTCAATATTTCCTGAGAGTAAAAAAACCAACGCGATTCTCATTTCAAAAGATAAAGGAATACTATGCGGCAGCCAGGTATTTTCCGATGTCTTGAGAACAGTAGATCAACTTGTCCAAATAAAATTTCGATACTCCGAAGGAGATGATTTGAATTTTGGAGATAGCGTTGCTGAAATTTCCGGAAACATACAAAGTATTTTACGCTCAGAAAGAATAGCCCTGAATTTTCTGTCATTTATGTCGGGAATCGCCAGCCATGTCCGCCAGGCTCTGGAAATATTACGTCCCTGGGGAATATTACCTCTGGACACAAGAAAAACTCTTCCCGGTTACCGGATACTGTCCAAATACGCGGTAAATATTGGCGGAGGCATGAATCACAGAATCAATTTATCCGAAATGGGTTTAATCAAGGATAATCATATTGCAGCAGCCGGCGGCGTTAAAAAAGCTCTGCAAATGTTCCGCAGTAGATATCCTGATAAAAAATGCGAGGTCGAAGTTGAAAACATGCCTCAACTGCAAGACGCGCTTTCTGAAAAACCCGACATGATACTTTTAGATAACATGTCCCCTGTTCAGGTAAAAATCTGTGCAGGCGCCATAAAAAATTTCAATAATACAAATCATACCGCGATTATTTGCGAGGCCTCAGGAGGATACAGTTTGGAAAATATTCATCTTTTGGCAGATACCGGGGTGGACTATGTAAGCATGGGATCGCTTACAAACCATATCAGGCCTTTTGATTTTAGCCTGGAAATTGAGGGTTATTGACTCAGACCATAATTTCCTGGCTTTTGTCTTGGGTTATCGTTGGAAGAAATTGGATTTGACCATGAATTATTGCCTTTAAAGCCCTTCAAACTAAAAACCAGGAGAATCTGACTTTCATAAAATCCGGCATAGTTGGTGTAATTCCCGGCAATAATGTAAAATGGAATCCAGCTTTGTTTTAAAGCATAGGATAATTGAATCGTCAAGTCATGAATATCATGCTCCAGAGATAGACTCATCTGATCCAGATAAAACGGAGTTTTTTCAAAATTCAATATATTTGAAAGATTCAAGTATGGCTTGTTCTGGGTTCCAAGCTTGTATGCAAGTCCACTTATGGAAAATGATAACTGCCAGTATTTAAACAAATAGACACTTGCTTCCAGATATAACCTGAAGTTGGTATTATTGTAATTTAAAAAATCATGCGACCATGCGATGCCCGCCCTGATTTTTTGAATTCTGTCAAGAAAAAAGAACTGATAGCCTCCTGCCTGCAAATATAAATCAAAAATATTTTGCCCCGGCGCATTATAACGAATATTATAATAAAAAGTATCTCCAGCCCCCATTCCAAAAAAAAAGTTGTCTGGCCTGGATGCCGCTGGAAAAAATAAATTATCGTTATTTATAAAATCAACGTCAAAATCAACGTTGGCTGAAACTGGATCCCAGTGATCTATTTCTGAACTTTTACCAGGAAACTGGCGCATATCGCGCGCCGTCCCAAGAGAAATAACGCCATAGGGAGCCAGATCGGAAGAAATAGACATGGAAATTTTGTTTTCCCGAAAAGCTCCAAAATATGGATCTGGAATTTTTTGTACTGTAGCATACCGCAAAGAATAATTTATACTGGATCTGAAAAATGTAGGACCAAGAAGCAAACTATTTTGAGAATAAACATATTGATAGCTTTTTATTGCATTTTCTTTCGTTTCTACAGGCGTCTCGGCATTATAAGATGTAGTTGTAATTCCATAGCCAACCGAAGGCTGAAAGTTCAATAAATTGTGCAAAGGGAAAAAGGCATAAAATCCATTCGTAATATTCAAAGAATTTACCGTATGAAAAATATTATCATTATTTAAATATTGTTCTTTTGTCGGAGTATTGGAATATACATGACTGATTCCGGTAGACAAGTCGGTTCTATTTTGAATTCCCTGGAACATTGCCCCGGCAGGCTTAACAACATAAAAAGATTTTGAAAATGTAATACCTGGAAAAACATCCGAATCCGGATAATAACCAAAAGAATTTTTTATCTGCGGAAGTATATTCCATTTCCACAGCTTGGAAACTGCCAGTGTAAAGTGATTGTCCAGCCAGTCCTCTGAATAAATAGCTGACCAATCCAGTCTATCTCGAACACCGATCAATGAGGCTGGATCATTTTGAAGGGCAATAGAATCCAATGTATTCATCGGAATTTTACGGTTTTTAAAGAAAACCTCAAAATCGTTGCTACTGTACTGCTGAAAATTTATTTTTATCTGCGATTTGGCATCTTTTTGAAAAGATTGATTCCAGCTCTTATTTATTTCGGCATTGATTTCATATTCGAGAGGCAGGTGCTCAATAGATCCGTCTGGATTTATAATATTATTGGTAATGATCTGCCCTGAATTTGAGGAACCTTCACCGGTTTTTGTAATCATTTTGCCCATATGAGAAGCAATCCCAAGTGATATTCCATAACCCAGGTCGCTGGTTTTTTTATGAAGAAAAGTACCCAGATACAAACCATCATACTGATAAAAGTCAAACATAAGTATGGAGCTTTCAGGTAGTATGGCACTTCTCGAGAACCCGTAAAAAAATGAATTTTGCAAATAGAATCCCTTAGCTGTACTGCTACCAAAGAGGGTTCTTATACCTGTGCCAAAGTCTGTTTCAAAAATAAAGGGAAAATAAAATACGGGAATACCTCCTGCATAATAAATGGCTCCAAGAATAACGAAACGATTATCTGGCTGTATCCAGATTTTTTGAGCTTTTATGTAATAGTGAGGATTCTCAGCCTCACAAGAAGTTAAAAATGCGGCGCTAATTAAAAAGTTTTCCATGGAAGAAATTTTGGTATAATCGCCCATGAGATACAATGGCTTTAATGATTCTTGTTCCAAAGACGCGCCTGTAGTCGTCTTTTTACCTGGATTCTCCTGGTTTAGTTTCCCCTCAAGGGAATATAAAACTCCAGCCTGAATAGCATTGTCATATAAAAACCGGCTTCCCTTAAGAGTTTGAACTCCATCAGTCAAAGTTAAATTCCCTTCTGCAAGAATTTCGCCTGTATCCGGATTGATTTTTACTGTGTCTGCAAGAATATAATAATTATTTATTTTTAATTTGATGCCTCCGTGAAAAATGATAATGCCCTCTTTACTTTTCTGGGCTCCCAGATATTTGCCTTCTTCGGCATGTATCAGTTCCACCCCGGAAAATTCTTTATTCTCCGTTAAACTTTGGAAATTTTCAACTTTCCAGTCATTCTTGGGCGGAACTTTTCCTGCAGGTTGAACTTGTGCCAATAATGCCGTAGAGAAAAAGAAAACAAGCAACCGGATTTTAGATTTATAAAGGACTGGCATGGATGACTTCAATATTGGTATCAAAAAATAAAGATATGACGCAATGAAAAGTAAATAAGTAAATATTTTCTTCTTGTAATAATATGGATTATTATAAAATGTTACCTAATATAAAAAAAATAAAATGTTTATAGCGAGGTCATACATTGCAGGATTGGTATTACATAACATACGGAGATAAAAAGCCGTTTGAATATTTCGTTGAAAGCGGAAATTATCAATTAACAATCCCCTACCCAAACAACCTGAAAATGCCCGGTGATATTATTGTTGCGCAAATGGTTGATCCTGAAAAGCCATCAGTAAATAAAATGCCGGTCATAAAAGGGCCTTCAAAAAAGTTAGACTTTGATTCGCATACGGTTTTCAAAGATTCCGTGAGAAATACCTTGATGGCAAAAATATTTGGTTTTGCCGGAGTGCTAAAGGGGTATCTTGTCGTAATTCCCCCACTTGTGGTTGATGAAAGCAAATCCAAAGCCCATTTATACCTGCCCGGTTTTGAGCAGGCAAAAATACCCCAAATAGACGACATCCTGAAAATAATAACAAATTTAAAATTATTTCCAAGCCTGGATCAATATCAAATTCAAAAAAATCTTGATGAATGCATAAAAACCAGCAATGCGTTTGTTTTGATTGCCCAGGGACGAGCCATGGAAATGGCTTTTGCAGATTATGTTATTCCAAACATATCGCTGGAAAAAAGCGTTGGAAAACTAAAAGACGATGGCACGATCGACTATAAAGAGCGCGGATCGATCAAAGAAGTATTTGAAGGGGACATCGTTGGACAGTTTGTAAAAGGATCTGAAGGGAAAGAAGGTTTTACGGTTTATGGTCAGCGGATGGCCGTTATTAAATCCGTAAAGGGTCCAGCTCCCGGAAAAAATCTTTATGTGGATTCTGAAAATCAAAATGTAGTCAGATCTCTTATTAACGGATTTCTCGAAATCAAGAATAATATATTAGATGTAAATGAAACGCTTATTATTCCAAGCGATATCGATTACAATACCGGCAACATTGAATTTTCAGGAAATATTGAAATCAGGGGAAAAATTTCCGATGGCTTTTCAGTTACTTCTTTTGGAAATATCACGGTTCACGGGATCGTTGAAGCCGCGCACCTTTTTTCAAAAAATAATATGAATTTAATGTCAGGCGTTTTAAGCAAGGAAGGATATAAAATTCAATGTATGGGGAACATGTATGCAAAATTTATTCAAAGCTCTGACGTATTCGTAAAAAAAGATTTAATCGTAGATGATTTTATCTACCATAGCCGGGTCAGATGCAATGGTACAATTCAAGTTACCCAAAAAACAGGAGTCATTCTCGGCGGAGTAACTACAGCTCTAAAGAAAATTGAAGCCAACATCGCAGGCAATAAATCCGGACTCGCAACAGAACTGATTTGCGGGGTAGATCAGGAGTTAGACGACAAGATCATGGTACGAAAAAGAGAACTCATGCGCCTTGAAGAAGCAAAACGCCTGCTACACGAAAAAGTAAAACAATCATTTTCTGCAAGTTTTCTAAGAAATCCTCTTAATTTCATAAGCGCTCTTCCGGAAGATAAAAAGAAATCAGCTCTTCAGGTTTTGGAAAAAATGAATACGATGAACGAATGGATACGAAAAGCTTCGGCAGCCCTCGAAAAACTGGAAAAAAGCGGCGATCAATATAACTTTACTCCGGAAATAATAATATTACAAAAAAAATACGATGGCGTAAAAGAGAGAGTCGTCAGTTTCGGAAAAAATACCAGTACCTAAGTTTCATTGTTTTTTATGGAATACAATAGATAATTCATTGCCGCATTTCCATTCCCAAGGAAAATGGAAATTAGAGACAGATCCAGATAATCCTGGTTTGTTTTTATTTTTTTCCGAATGAGTTCATTTTTTACGGACATTATTTTATCATGAACCATCCGGTTTTTCGGTTCATTTATCATAGACTCAATCTCAAAAATCACATTGTCCTTAATAAGCAAACTTCTGTAACTTTCAACCGAATCACGGTTTACATTACCTTCAATAGAAATCATTGCCTTCATTTTTAGTGCGGTAAGATTGTTTTCATTATACTGAAGCAATTCCCCCAAAACGGCAGATGCCATTTTTAAATTCTTGCCTGTGTAATATGCAATAGCGAGACATAAAAGCAGAGATTCGCTTTTAACATCTCGACTTAGTCCATCTTTTAAAATACTGACCGCATGATCCATGGAGTTTAATTCAATGTATGAATAACCGGACATAAGATAGGCCTGAAGAAAATCCGGATTTCGCTGAATACTTTTCAAGAACTGATCAATGGCCAGACCATAATCTGCGGATTTATAATAAATAAGTCCAAGATTGTAGTATGCACGATCGTCTTCCCTGATTTTCAAACTTTGATTATAACATTCAATCGCTTTGGAGTTCATTTTTAGCTGAAAATAAATCGCCCCAAGGTTTAGCCATGATTCGAAATGAGACGGATTTTCCTTCAGGATACTTTTATAGCAGGTCAAAGCATCGCTCCATTGTTTCATTTTTTCATGTTTTATAGCTTTATTAAACAATTGGTTCAGATCAGTTTCCATAGAGATGAAATTTGCATGGATTTATGTATTGACAACAATTTTTTTGCAGGTATTTTTTTAAGGGGAAAAGTCTTTCCCCTGCCTGCGACCGGCGTTTGGAAAAAAGCGCGACAGAATGCCTTTACAAACCGCCGTTCTTCGGCGCCCCATTCGTTTTCTCCTGTACGTTAAAAAATCATTGAGATTTATTTATGGAGATATCAAGCTGGATAAAACCGGTATAATTTTACCTGTTATTACAGGATACTCGTGACGAAATTGATCAATAGCGCATTCAACGGCAGAATCAAATTCTGGAAATTGCTGGACATGAGTACTAAAAAATATGATTGGACTTCAAGGATGTTATCCGCAAGAAAACATCCCATATTAAACATTAAAGGAAATAAAATGGCTAAAGAAAAAAGTACAAAAAAAGATGTAAAGAAAAAACCGGTAAAAACCGCGAAAGAAAAAAAGACTGTAAAAAAAGAAAAAAAGAAATCAAAATAAAAATTCACAATAACCAGAGGGAAGAGGTACTGCCGGGGTTATCTATTTTTATAAGGAAACATAGACCACTCCGGTTTTGCCCCGTATATGAAAATAACTCCTCACAAAAATAATTTCGCAATAATAAAAATTATTAAAAAAGATATATTTTTCATGTTCTTTT
>Ga0224495_10000336_pt1 | contig 37843 bp, 40 predicted proteins | sample SF_Jul11_sed_USG_FD_168128 | JGI IMG/M metagenome (GOLD analysis project Ga0224495, IMG submission 168128) | Sediment microbial communities from San Francisco Bay, California, United States - SF_Jul11_sed_USGS_4_1 | ecosystem: Environmental > Aquatic > Marine > Sediment | place: USA: California... | reverse complement strand
CGATCGAAGAGATCCTTGTGCTTACTGAGAATATCTTTTTCTATCAAGGAGGCGCACTGTTCGGGTGCATGGCTTGAAGAGGGACATCCAGGGAGGTGCTCTGCTGCTGCGGTATATGCGGAAAAAAACAACGCTAGAATTACCGGCAAAACGATCTGCTTCATAGGGTTCCTCTATAGATTAACGCCCGCGTCACGCGCCGCCCTGTGGCGCGACGCTGTGGACGCGCAGGTTGGAACATTTCAGGGCGCTGATAGTTTAAAAAGGAGGGAGGCAGAAAGATTTATTCTACCTCCCCGACTTATGGTCAAGTGCTTCTGCGCTAGTTGCTTGTGACCGTTACATAATCCACAGTTGTAGGTCGGGTAGAGCATAGTGAAACCCGACGCTTATTCGTTCCCAATGTTCTGGTCGAGAGCTATCTCTTTATCCGCACCCCATTCGGCATGATAAAGGCCTTGTGTAACGTAACGGCGGAATGTTGAATGTGGCCAGGCAGCAGGAGAATTGACCAAGCCGTGCTTCACCGGATTGTAGTGAGTATACTCGACATGCCTGATAAAGTCAGTCTCATCCCTGATCTGATGTTCCCAAAAGCGGCGCTGCCAAACAGTCTGCTCACCCCTGTTTTTATGACCGGCCGTTACGTCTCCCCTGAACTCACCAGAACAATTCCTGCTAAAGTGGCCTTTGATTTGCCTCCATCGATTTGAAAAGTCATTGTCGTTTTCCGGCAAAGTCCAAATGCAATGTAGATGATCGGGCAGAAGAACAAATGCATCAATCGTAAAAGGATGCCGGGACATTACGTGCGAAAATGACTCGCGAAGCAACGCAACATTGCAGTCGTGACAGAGGATCGACTGTCGTTTATGCGTCACAATCGTAAAAAAGAAGGTTGCTCCTTTTGCTCGTGATCTTTTATAGTGCATGGTATTTTATTCAGGGTGTGCTTGCTCATCGTATCAAAATCTGTCGGGTTTCGCTGTGCTCTACCCGACCTACAGACTCGGAACGCATCTGGAGGATGGCGGCCTCCTCAGGGGGGAAACCCAGATCTAGAAATACGTTGCCGGAAGATTTCATAACAGGTTCTTTCATATACATTATAAACGTAAGTGAACTATGCAAATCGGCAGCCTTCCGCTATGCAAATTCTACAGTTCATCCCCCGGCAGCGGCTTTCTAGCCGGGACCTTTGCCAATATCTTCCTGAAATCTTCTTTTTTCGCTTTCTTTGCCCGGCTCTCCAGATAGTCTTCCGTCATCAGCGCGGATATTTTTTCGGCGACCGCCGATGAAATGAACTGGTTGATGGATACGCCTTCTTTTTTCGCGATCTCTCTGATGTGACGATGAATTGATCCGGGTAAACGCAGGCTCAAGGCGCTCATACTATTTCCTCCAATAGCTCTTTGGGTGTTATCGCTCGTACGCCAAATTTATCGGAACCCTTGAAGTCCGATGTGTTGTGGGTCACCACGAATTTTACTCCTGCGGCAACAGCCAATTCCAGCAAATGGTCATCTTTGGGATCGGAAAGCCGTGGACGCCACAAGAAATAGATCTTTTGGTGGTCGCTCAGGAAGCACAAATTGCCTAGGACTTTCTCGATCGCCCGATTCGATAGGTTGAGTATCTCCTGGTTTCTCTTCAAAACATCTTCATATTCAAAGAGAAGCGCGGTGGATAATACGCCACGCATTTTCCCGTCCGCAATAGCTCGCAGGACCTTGAACGAAGCTCCCCTGGATGAGTAAAGACCCGCATATAATACGTTCGTATCTAAGATGATCCGTAGTTTTTTGCCGGCCATGATAGTGATACTATATTCGGTATCACGTTAATTGTCAAGGAATGAGAAGGGCAGGGTTCGTGGTGTGTCGGGTTGAACGAAGCGGAACCCAACGGCTGTCGGGTTTCGCAGTGCTTTACCCGACCTACAACGTCCTGTCCAGTTCCCGTGCCATCCTGTGCAGCTCTGTCCACTTTTGATAGCGCTTCTTGATTCCCGGATTCCGGCCAGCCTGTACGATCCTTTTCCCCTGCGTGAACTTCTGAATATCTTCGGGCTTCCAGGCTCCCTGCTGCATGCCTGCGAGGTACGCGGCGCCAAGGGCAGAAGCGTCTTGCTCTGTTGAAACTGCAAGGTCTTGGCCGAGCATGTCAGCCTGGGTCTGGAGCAGATATCCGATGGAGGCGAGGCCGCCGGAGACAGTGAACTGTTCCGCGCTGACGCCTGCCGCCTTGATCACCCCGTCAATATCCCGCATGAAGAAGGTGATCCCTTCGATCGCGGCGCGGACGATGTCTGCGGGCGTGCTTTCCGCTGTCATGCCGTTCATGACGGTCTTGGCGTCAGGTTCCCAGTAGGGCGCGCCGACACCGTTCAAAGCGATGAATGCCACCACATCGCTTGCCGCTTTCCTGCAAAGTTCATCGATCTCCTCAAAGCGGTCGAACATCCGAAACTTGTGCTTGAGCCATTCGAGCGCGTCTCCGACCGCGTTCACGCTTCCTTCCAGAAGATATCGCCTGTCGGTTGCTGTTGAGTAATGGACCGAGGCCATGAGCCCGGGGGCGGGGATCAATGTCCGGCCGGTGTTCACCATCAGGAACCCGCCGGTGCCATAGTTGATGCCGCCTTGATCTCTTTCGAGCACGCCAAGGCCGAGCATTGCAGCCTGCTGATCTCCCATACAGGCGAGCAGGGGGATGGGACCAGCATCGGTCTCGATCACCCCGAAATTGTGAGCAGTGGGAACGATCTCAGGCAGGTTCGCGGCAGCAAGCCCGAAGATCTTTGCCAGTTCGCTGTCCCAGGACAGTGAACTGATGTTCATGAGCTGCGTGCGTGCCCCATTGGTGTGATCGATCAGGGGCGAGGTCGAGTTGGTCAGTTTCTGGCAGAGAAAGCTGGATAAAGTTCCGAGGACCGTGGAGGGACTGTCCGCGTCAGGCAGGTTCTCAATCAGCCACCGCATCTTGGAGGCGGAATAATATGGCGTGAGCGGAAGGCCCGTAGCCTTCCATATATAGTCGCGATGAAGCGCGAGGCCTTTAACCAGCTCTTCACCCCGGGTATCGCGCCAGCTCAGGACCGGCGATAGAGGTTTTCCTGACGCTTTATGCCAGGCAAGGCACGATGACCGCTGGCAGGATAGGCCTGCTCCGCGCACCGTCATCCCCGCGTTCTTTGCTTGACCGATCGCTTCATCGAGCGCTGACCTGACAGATCCGAGGATCTCATCAGGGTCCTGCTCGACCCGATGGTCTTCCCGCAAAGCAGGGGAAAGCTCCTGCTTCCCCCGAAAGAGGATGGCCCCGTCATTGGCGACGACGATCGCCTTGGTGGAACTGCTCCCCTGGTCGATGCCGATGTAACAGGCGCGCTGCATGATGGTACTATCCTAGCACATCAAATTGGGAGGGGGAAGGGGGGGGCCGCGTGTCAGGTCCGTTCAAGCACCAGGTCGCTGTCGTCCTCGACCAGCGTGTCGTCGGCGAATCCCTTGGCCCAGGCCGCAAGGAACGCTTTTACGACTTCGGGATCGAACTGGGTGCCTGATCCGTCCAGGATCACGGCGAGCGCGTTCTCGTCGGTCATTGCCTTGCGGTAGGGCCGGTCGGTGATCAGGGCGTCGTACACATCGGCAACAGCAAGCACCCGTGCGATCGGCGGAATGTCCTCACCCTTGAGCCCGGCGGGATAGCCCCTGCCGTCGAACCATTCATGATGATAGAGGATGGCGGGCAGCTCCCGAATCAGCAGGTCCGATTCCGAGGCAATGGCGATCTCCGCTCCGATGCGGGGGTGGGCCTGCATTTCCGCGCGCTCGTCGTCGGTCAGGTATTTCTGTTTCTGGAGCACGGCATCGCGGATGCCGATCTTTCCCACATCATGCAGCACCACGCCCATTTTCCACTTCCGCCGCTCTTCGCGGGACCAGCCCAGTTCGCGGGCGATCGCGAAGGTGTACCGCGCGACACGGTCGATATGGCCGCGGGTGTAGGGGTCGCGGGCGTCGATGGCCGCTGCGAGCGATTTGACCGCGCCTTCATATCCTGTGCGCACGCGCTGGGTCATGCGGTTGACCGATTCGGCCAGGTCCTCGAACTCGTCTCCCGAACGGATCGTTGCCAGGGTTTCGAACTGTCCCGCGTTGATCCCCTCGGCCACCTGGTGGAGATGGTCCACGGGTCTGAGCACGAGCCTGTGCACGATGAAATAGAGGCTTCCGGCAATGAGCAGGATGATCGCTGCGCCGGCGCTGATGAGCCTGAGCCTGGTGCGGGCGATAGCGGCAACGGCACTGTCCAGGGGGATGGTCACGCTGATCCCGCCGCGCACATCTCCCACGCGATATCCCTGGTCGCGATGGCACCCCAGGCATGCCTCCTCCACCCGAAGAGGAATGATGCGGCGATAGACCGGCACGCCGTCCTCAATGTCGCGCCGTGCGATTCCGTTCCGGGTCTTGTCGAATCCCCGGCGTTCGAACTGTACGAGCGCATCCTGTTCGAAGGCGTTCGGCGCGTTTGCCGGGTTTCGCAGCTGGCGGCTCGTGATGCGGAAACGGTAGTGCTTGGAGTTCCCGGACAGTTCCGAAAGCTGCCGGGTCACCATGGCGGGGTTCCGCAGCACGTAGTGGAGGCCCGACCGGTCCACGATATCGGTGTTCGGCAGGAAGGGGTTGGTGGTGCGCGCGGCGGACTTGCGGACATAGAGGCCGTCCTGGTCAGCGATCCACTGGCGGGTGATGACGATCTGGTTCAGGAGCGATTGCGCCTGGGCGTCGACCTGGTTCATCACTGCCTCTTCGGATTGCACGAGCATCCAGCAGAACAGAACGGTCATCACGGCTGCGAGGATGCTCCCGCCCAGCAGTATGAACTTGACGCGCAGGGTCATCCTTTTTCCCAGGAGCTTTTTCATTATCATGGGCTGGTCGTTCTCTGCGTATTTTCCCTGTATACTATCTCTATGCGACACGATAGAGCGTGAATGCGAGCCGAAGGAGGGGATCTTCCACGCGTGAACTGTACCTCTTTTGGCGGTAAATTCGCTGTTAAACGTCGTTAATGATCTGTAAAGACGGGACTGCCCGCGCAGGCGCGGCCGGTGCGGCCAGGGACGCAGGATAAAAGAAGCATTCCGTCAATGAACTGTTTTGCGGTCTCCTCGTTGCAATGCCCTGATAACTGTGCTACTATGCAGAACTTTTTCGGAGGTTCCATGTTCGGTTTTCTGCTTCGCTGGTCCATGAACCTGCTGTCCCTGGTGATCGCCGCGTCGCTCATCAAGGGCATCAGGATCGAGAGCATGGCCATGGGGATCCTGGCCGCGGGCATCCTGAGCGTCGTGAACGCCGTTATCAGGCCGCTGGTGCTGATCCTGACCCTGCCGATCAACCTGCTCACCCTGGGGCTGTTCACCCTGGTCATCAACGCCTTCATGCTGAGCATCGTGGCGGACATCGTGCCGGGGCTCGTGATAGAGTCCTTCCGCGCGGCCTTCTGGGGCGCTTTCGTGATCAGCGCGGTCAGCTGGCTCCTGAACATCTTTGTGGGCGGAAACGGCAGGTTCGTGTTCATCAAGTCTTCGCACAGGAACGGGGGCAAGCAGTGACCCACATGCATATACCCGACGGCATCCTGCCGGTCTGGCTCTGGCTGACCGGCTTCGTGCTGATGGCGTGGGCGCTGGCCTTCGCACTCTACCGCCTCCGGGGCATGGACCGGAAAAAGAAGATCCCGCTCCTGGGCGTGCTTGCCGCATCCATGCTCGTTGCCATGAACCTCGAGGTCCTGCCTCTTGCCTATCACCTGAACCTGTCCGTCGCGGCGGGGATCCTGCTCGGTCCGGCGCTGGGCTTTGTCGCGGCGCTGCTGGTGAACCTCATGCTTGCCCTGATCGGTCATGGAGGCATCACGGTCATGGGTCTGAACACGCTGCTCCTGGGCGCGGAAGCGGCCCTGGGGCATACGCTCTTCTTCCTTCTTCCGAAGCGACTTTCCGTGTTCTGGCGCGCCGCCCTTGCCACTGCCGGAGCGCTGTTCCTGGTATCGCTTTTCCTTATCGCCATCGTGGGCACGTCCCATGTTGATGTGGATGTCTTTGCAGGGCACGAACATGGCGGGGAAACCACGGAGCATAAAGAGGGCGGCACATCACTTGCCGCTTTCGCCTTCATGGTGCTCGGGCTCGGGGCTCTTGGGTGGATCATCGAGTCCGCCATTACCGGCGCCGTGATCCGGTTCCTCTCCCAGGTCCGTCCGGACCTGCTGGCTCACCGGCTGCACGCTGTCGCGGGATGCTCCACTGCTGGAAAGGATGCTCCATGATCGATGTTGCGCGGATCGACCAGTGGGCGTCCGACGGCGACAGCCCGCTGCACCGGGCATCGGTAGCGGCCAAGCTGCTGTTCGTGGGCCTCGTGGTCTGCGGAGCGGTAATCGCGCGGGACCCGGTGCCTCTGGCGCTGGGTTTCGGCCTGCTGTTGGCCGTTGCCATGACCATCGGGCTGCCCTGGCGCGCCATCGGGTTCCTGTCCCTCTACGCCGCGCTCTTCGCGCTGCTCTACGCCGTGAGCCTGCGCCGCGGGGCCTGGGTCTACGCCCTGGTGCTGCTCAAGTCCGTGACCCCGGCCTTTGCCGTGGGCATGCTGATCGTGACGACCCCGTACCCCCGGATTTTCTCGGTCCTGAGCGGCTTTCTCCCCGAGATCGTGGCGAGCGGGCTCTTCATGACCTACCGCTCCTTCTTCATCCTCCTGGACATGATGGACAGCTTCGGGACGTCCATCAGGCTCCGGGGCGGGTTCTCTCCGGGCAACATCATCCGGAACGGGACGAACATCGCGAAAGGCATCGGCGCGCTGCTGGTCAGGGCGGTCGATCGGTCGTCGAGGCTCTATGCCGTGATGTCCGTGCGGGGCTACAACGGCAGCATGGCGGAGCACGGCGCGGGCGCTTTCACGGCCCAGGACTGGCTGCCCCTGGGCGCGGGGGCGGCGGTGCTGGCGGTCGTTCTGGCGTGGTAGAATGATAAGACAAGGGAATCTATGAACATCGGACACCTTCATTTCCACGGAGAGCCCGACGACCATGTGGTCGCGGTGAGCTGCCTCAAACACATCTATCCGGACACCACGGAGATCCATATCTGCGGCCTCGATTTCATGGTGAAGCGGGGAGAGCGGGTCGTGGTGCTCGGCGGGAACGGTTCGGGCAAGACCACGCTGATCTATCATATTCTCGGGCTCCTGAAGCCCGACGAGGGCAAGGTCTCGGTCTTCAACGTGAATCCCGCCACGGACTACGACGACATCCGCGAGAAGATCGGCGTGCTGCTCCAGAACGTGGAGGAGCAGATCCTGTCGCCGACCGTGTGGGAAGACATCGCTTTTTCGCCGCGGAACTACGGGTACGGGAAGGAAGAGACCGCCAAGATGGTCGAGGATGTGATGCAGGAACTGGGCATCGTCCATCTGCGGGACAGGATCTGCCATTACCTGTCGGGCGGGGAGAAGCGGAAGGTCGCCCTGGCAGGAGCCCTGGTGATGCGGCCGGAGCTGCTGGTGCTGGATGAGCCCTTTGAGGGGCTGGATACGCGCTCGCGCAACGAACTGGTCGCGATCCTGAACCGCCGCAACAGCGAAGGCATGAGCATCATCATGTCGACCCACGACCTCAATCTGGTCGGAGGCTTTGCAGACCGGGTCTACGTGCTTGCCAGGGGCGAGGGGGTCGTCACCGCGGGGACGCCCTTCGATATCCTGACGCAGACGGAAGCTTTGCAGCGGTCGAACATCGATCCGCCCGTCCTGACCGAATTGTTCGCCCGGCTGCGGGACAGCGGCGTGACCGTGGAGATCCCGATCAGCGTGGACCAGGCGGTCAAGGACCTGGGCAGGATGCTGAAACCATGATATAATACGTACCATTCTGGAGCACGGAGGGGAAACAATGCCTAACAGGCAGCAAGATTTCGCGGAAACAGCATCAGAAGAGACCCTGCAGGGAAAAAGATTCATCACGATCCTGGTCGCTCTGATCCTGATCTCTGCCATTTCCGTGGGGACCTATGCAGGGTACTCGCTGTCCCATGAGGACCGTGCAGCCATGGTACTGGCCTTTTTCTCCATCCTCGTGGTGCCTGTTCTCGCCTATGTGCTCTACCGGACCGTGATCGCTCCCTACTACCGCCGGCTCGAGGACGCGAACCTGTCGCTCCATATCAAGCAGGAAGAGCTCCATGATATGAAGGATGACCTGTTCATAAAGTTCCTGGGCATCTATGACGTGAACTACGCTGCCAACTCGCCCCGTCTTTTCCCGGACCGCATGAAGGATGTTGCCGATATCACGGCGCGGGTCATGGAAGCCGATGTGTGCCTCATCTATCGCTACGAGAAGAAGAAGGAGGAGCTGGTCCTGACCGCGACCAACGGCTACCGCCAGGAGGCGATCGGCATGGTGCGCATTCCCGTAGGCCAGGGCATCGAGGGCTGGGTGGCGCGCAAGGTCGAGCCGGCGATCCTCAAGGACTTCACCAAGGACAGCCGGTTCAGGGACGCGCCGGGCCTGGCCCTGTCGAGCTATTCATCGGTCTACTGCCTGCCGCTCTATGTCTATTCCAGCGGCGCGCTCATGGGCGTCATCGAACTGCTCTATTCCCGCGCAAAGAACTTCAGCGACGAAGAGGTCAACTTTTTCACCTCTCTCGCCGGCATCCTTTCGAACACCATGCAGAACGAACTGCTCCAGACCGAGCTCCGGAAGATGAATATGGAGCTGGAACAGTGGGTGACCGAGAAGACCGAGGAGCTGAGGGCCTCGGAGGAGCGCTACCGGACCCTGGTGGAGAACGCGAACGAGGCGATCCTGGTGCTTTCCGAGGCAGGGGACATCGTGTTCGCGAACGAACATTCTGCGCGCCTCACCGGGAACGCGAAGTTCGATCTCCTGCACAAGAGCCTGCTGGACATTGTCGTGGACCGGGAGCTTGGCAAGACCATGCTCGCCGAGACCGTCCAGGGAGGTCAGTCGCTCAAGAACGCCGAGCTGCTGCGCGTGGAAGGAGCTCCGGTGCCGGTCGAAGTGAGCTGTGTGGGGCTTACGCTCATCGGCAAGAAGTTCATCCAGGCCGTGATCCGCGACATGTCGGCCTACGCGCGGCTGGAGCAGAAGCTGGCGGACAAAGAACGTGAGATCGCGGACCTGAAGTCAAAGAAATAGAACAAGGGGGAGCAAATACCCCATGCTGAGAGACTCCCGGAAATGCTTAAGGGATGTGTGGATAGTGTCCTGATGGACAGATACAACTATCATTACGCTGACTGGGCGTACAAGAAGCATGGGATGCGGGAGGCGATGACAGAAGGATTCTATGAGGAGAAAGGAGCGGAACTTCGCGCAGCTTTTGAAAAGGCAGGGATACCGTGCCGGATGATGTGAAACAGAAAGATCGTCATACCCGCCAAGACGTGGATGCCGTTCCCGCTCAAAGATATTCCATGGATTCCAGACCACGTCCGGAATAATGGGAGCAGAGGCTGTGCCTGCATATGAATAGACGGCCGGTCGGATCTCCCCCCAGTCATGAAAAAAAGCGGGACAGGTCGTTGACCTGTCCCGCTTCATCATGTCCCGCCAAAGTGCGGTTACTGCTTCCCGCTGTCCTTGGTCTCCTTCTTCGCTCTCGAAGCCTTCCTGTTCTTCCTGCCCGCAAGATAGGCCTCGATGGGCCGCCACCCGAAGGACATGCTGCCTGCAGCCGCCGATGCCACGCCCTGCGCCAGTTTCCTGGCGACCAGGCTTAAGGACATCGCGATCCCGATGAAGGGGAGGAACATTGCGAAGACCAGGCCGATCGCCGGGGCTGCCATGAGCATCACTGCCGCCGATGCCTTGATGTACCGGGTCTTGCTGTCGCCGGGAAGGCTGCCTTCCTGCTCCATCTGCACCCTGTTCCCGTTCGCCAGATTCCAGTAGGTTCCTGCCTTTACTGTGGTTCCGCCGTTGGTCAACATGTTCATTCCCTCCTTGTGGGTGGTTTTCTCTTCTTGTTGATTAGAGCATACTCCCGGAAGGGGAAAAGGGTAAGTGGGATTAGTTCCTAGGCCGGAGAGTAATAGTTCCTAGGAAGAAGTTCGTAGATGGGGAAGGGGGCAAGAGGCAAAGAAAGGCTCACGGACGAGAGTTGCAAACAGGACGCGGTAAACGTGGGAATACTTATCGCTTATAACCGTTGTTGCAGTGACAGGAGCCGATGGCAGACTGGAATTCCTGCTCTTCCGAACGTAGTCATCCAGAGCATGAACGTCACTATTATATATATAAAGAAGAAGCAATGATGAACCTGAGTTGCAAAAAGTAGCAATCTGGCATGCGGCAGAATGCTCGAAACGTACCATGAGGGATGAAAAAAGCAAGAGCTTTGGTTCTCTTACTAACGGTTTCTTTTGCCAGGTCCTGAGATCATGGTTTCCGGGTTTTCCCTTTACATCCCATGACCCCTATGGTATAAAATATGCATAAAGGCGGCCGTCAGTGGTCGCCTTATCAACTTTTATGCCATGAAACTTGTCATCTGGCGGATCCTTACCCTTTGCCTGGTCCTCGGGACCGTCGCCGCCCTTCTCTACGGCAGCGCCGCGCTGCTGCACGAGGCCGACAGCGCCATTCCTGCGCTGTTCCGTCCCGCTTCCAGTAAACGCCTTCTCATAAGGATGGAAGGGTACCGTTTTGCCCAGACAGAGGCTGGACGGGTATCCTGGCGCATGAGCGCCAGGGAAGCCGACCTGTATGAGAACAAGGAAGCCAGGCTCAAGGATATCGAGATCGTTTTTACCGCCGCAGACGGGAAGAACGCGGCGCTGATCGGGGATCTGGGCACCATGGACACGGCCAGCGGGAACGCGTCGATCCGGCGGGGCAGCCATGACGTGCGGATCGTGACAAGCGAGGGATTCCTGATGACCACGGACTCGCTGTCCTGGAAGGCCGGCGAACGGGCGGTCAGGACCAGGGACCCGTTCAAGGTGTTGGGCAAGGAGATCTACTTCGAAGGAACGGGCCTCGATGCTGATGTTGACATGCAGAAAGTGGCGGTGGACAGCAATGTCAAGGCTGTTCTTCAGGAATAGCCCCGAGGTCCTGCTTGCGCTGTTGCTGACCGCCGTTCCGGCATTTGCAGCAGACCAGAAAGCGGGGCCCCGCGAACCGATCGTGATCACCGCGGAGCGCATGGAAGCTGATAAACTGGACGACACGGTAGTGTTCATCGGCCAGGTGGTCCTCAAGAAGGAAGCGATGACACTGAACTGTGATTACCTGACGGTGCACTACGACACGCCTGCCAAGGGGATCCGGGACATTGAAGCGCTTGGGAGCGTTGTGGTGACCAAGGAAGGCCGTGTTGCCCTTGCGAACAAGGCGGTCTATTACAGCAATGAAGAAAAGATCGTCCTGACCGGGGACGCACGTATCATCGAGAACGACAACCAGTTGGGCGGCGAGCGGATCACCTTGTATATCCGTGACGATCGGAGCATCGTTGAGGGTGGAAAGGTCCTGATCTACCAGGAACAGAAGGCCGGTGATGGCACCGAGACGCAGCCTGCGACGCCAAGGCGCAAGCAGGGCAAAAAGGACTGATCGTCGTCGGTTCCCGGAAACTATTTGAGAATATTATGGAAGCGCTTGAAGCGAAAAAACTGGAAAAGACCTATCGCGGCCGCAAGGTCGTGAAGGGGGTCAGTTTTCAGGTGAAGCACGGCGAGGTGGTCGGGCTTCTGGGCCCCAATGGCGCAGGGAAGACCACTTCGTTCTATATGGTCGTGGGACTCGTGAAGCCCGATGCGGGCCGGGTCGTGCTTGACGGTGTCGACATCACGCACATGCCCATGTACCAGAGGGCACGCCACGGCATCGGCTACCTTGCCCAGGAACCGTCGGTCTTCCGGAAGCTCACGGTCGCCGAGAACCTGACCGCGGTGCTCGAGACCATGGACCTTTCCGAACTGGAGCAGCGGGACCGGCGCGACAGCTTGATGGCGGAGCTGGGGGTCGGTCATCTTGCGGACAGCAAAGCCTACACGCTCTCCGGGGGCGAACGCCGCAGGGTCGAGATCGCCCGCGCCCTGACCCTGTCGCCCAAGTTCATTCTTCTGGACGAACCGTTCGCCGGCATCGATCCGCTGGCGGTGCAGGACATCCAGGGGATCATCTCGCTCCTCAAGAACAAGGGGATCGGCATCCTGATCACGGACCACAATGTTCGGGAGACGCTGGCGATCACCGACAGGGCCTATATCATCAATGACGGCAAGATCATCGAGGCCGGTTCGCCGGCTGAGATCACCGCAAGCCCCCGGGTGCGGGAGCTCTATCTCGGCGAATCGTTCAAACTATAATGGAAGCACGATTAGAACTAAAACTTGCGCAAAAGCTTATCATGACGCCCCAGCTGCAGCAGGCGATCAAGCTGCTGCAGCTGTCCCGGCTCGAGCTTGCCCAGTCGCTTGCCCAGGAACTCGTGGAGAACCCGGTGCTGGAGGAGGTCGCTCTTGACCAGACCGACGAGCCCACCGAGGCCGAGGCGGAGGCTGGCGAACTTCCCGAGCGCAGTCCGGACGAGATTGCGCCGGTGCGCGAGGCCGAGGTCGAGGGAGAAACGGAGCTGAAGACCGAGTTCGATCAGGTCGGTTCGCGCTGGGACGAATACATTGACGAGATGAATGACGGGCGGGACTACGGCACCATCGAGCCCGATGAGAACGACCGGCCCTCCTATGACCAGATGCTTACCAGGATGCCGTCCCTGGGCGACCACCTGTCCTGGCAGCTTCACCTGTCGACTTCCGACGACAAGCTCCTGAAGGCCGGTGAGACCATCATCGGCAATATCGATGACGACGGTTACCTCCGCACCCCGCTTGAAGAAATGGCCGCCGACATCGGTGTGGCCGTGCCGGTCCTGGAAAAGGCGCTGGGGTTGATCCACAACTTCGAGCCCCTGGGTGTCGGCGCGCGGGACCTCACGGAATGCCTGCTGATCCAGATCCGCGGCCGGGAACTTGCCGGCACCCTGGTCGAGAAGATCGTCCGGGACCATCTGCCGGACCTGGAAAAGCGCAAGTACCAGCACATTGCCAAGGTCCTGAACGTCACCCAGCAGGACGTCATGGAAGCTTCCAAGATCATCATTCATGAGCTCGAGCCGAAGCCCGGCAGGCCCTACGCCGTCTCGGACACCCAGTACGTGGTCCCCGATGTCTATGTGGTCAAGATCGAGGACCGTTATGTCATCCAGCTGAACGATGAAGGTTTCCCGCGGGTGCGGATCAATCCCTACTACCGCAAGATCCTGGCCCGCAAGGACGAAGTGGACAAAACGACGCGGGAGTATATCGAGGAACGTCTCCGCTCTGCCCAGTGGCTCATCAAGGGGATGGAGCAGCGGAACAAGACCATTTACAAGGTGGCGGAAAGCATCGTGAAGTTCCAGACCGACTTCCTCGAGCACGGGATCGCACGCCTCCGGCCGCTGGTCCTGCGCGATGTGGCCGAGGATATTTCCATGCACGAGTCGACGATCAGCCGCGTCACGACCAGCAAGTATATGCATACGCCCCAGGGGATCTTCCCCCTGAAGTTCTTTTTCACGACCGGGTTCACGACAGCCGGAACGGGCACGGAGATCTCGTCGCTCACGGTGAAGGACGTGATCCAGAAGATGGTCCGGGAGGAGGATTCCGCGGCGCCGCTCAAGGACCAGCAGATCGTCGACGCCCTGAAGGCCCAGGGGATCGATATTGCCCGTCGCACGGTCGCCAAATACCGCGAGGAGCTTCGCATTCCGCCCACGAGCGTCAGGAAACGGATGGGCTGATATTACTGAAGGAGGTCATCATGCAGATCACGATCATTGGAAGGCATCTTGAGGCGACGGACGCTCTTAAGAAGTACGCAACGGAGCGGTTCCAGCGGCTGGAAAAATATCTTCCCAGGAACAGCAATGCCACGATCACGCTGTCGGTCGTCAAGAAGATGCATCACATCGCGGACGCAATGATCAAGGTGGACGGGGTCCTGATCCAGGCCTCCGAGGAGACCGAGGAGATGTATTCTTCCATCGATCTGCTGTTCGAGAAGATCGAACGCAGGGTCCGGAAGTACAAGGAAAAGATCACGAGCCACAAGCACCAGACCGGCGTGTCGGAGCTTGCGAACGCAGCCGAGGCTGCACCGCATCCCGAGGACCGGATCCCGCAGATCATCAAGAACAAACGGTTCGATCTGAAGCCCATGACGCCCGAGGAGGCGGTGATGCAGATGGAACTCCTGGACAAGCCGTTCTTCCTGTTCACCAACTCCGGCAGCGGTCACATTAACGTCATCTATCGCCGGAAGGACGGCAACGTGGGCCTTATTGAGCCGTCTAAGTAGGAATTGCGATGGCGCGGATACGGGACCTCCTTGACGACGAACTGATCATCGCGGAACTGAAGGCGGGGGATAAGGCCGGCGTGATCGCCGAATTCGCCGAGCTGCTTGCCGCGAAGGGCAAGGTGCGCGACCGCGACGAGCTGGTGCGCGTGATCGGGGAACGCGAGGCCCAGGGAAGCACCGGCATCGGCGAGGGGATCGCGATCCCCCACGCCAAATCGAGCAGCATCAGCGAGATGGTAGTTGCCTTCGGCAGGTCCTCGACCGGCGTGGATTTCCACTCGCTTGACGGGAAACCGGCGTACCTGTTCTTCGTGCTGGTGTCGCCCGAGGACCGGCCCGCGGAACACCTGAAGACCCTGGCCCGGATCTCGCGGGTCATGCGGAACCCGGCGCTCCGCGATGAGCTGCGAAAGAGCTCGGCCGGCACGGACATGCGGCAGCTCATCCTGGACGAGGACAGCAAGTATCCGAACAGCAGATGAAGGTAACGGTCAAAGACGTGATCAGCAAAGCCGCGGTCCTGGCGGGCGGCAAAGGAATTGAGCGGGAGGTCGTCTCGCCCCAGATCATCAGGCCGGACCTTGACCGGTGGGCGGGCTACCGGGACATCTCCGGGAGCATCGTACAGCTGACACCTGCGCAGAACTCCCTGCTGAGCGGGATGGGAACTGCGGCCCGCGAAAAGCTCTGCCGGGCGATCATGCGCAAGAAACCGGCTGCGGTGGTCCTGTCGGGCGGCAAAGTATGCCGTGATCTCCTGGCCTGCGCCGAATCAGCGCGGGTCCCGGTCGTCAAGTGCGGGAACATCCCGCGGCTGGCACGCGTTCTCCGGGAGCGGCTGACGCCGCGAACAGGGATACACGGCGTGCTGGTCCAGGTCTTCGGCGTCGGCGTCCTGATCATCGGCGAGAGCGCCATCGGCAAGAGCGAGGCCGCGCTCGACCTTGTGCTCCGGGGCCACAAACTTGTTGCCGATGACGTTGTGATGCTGGAGCGCACCGACGAGGGAATACTGGGCAGGCCGACGGATATCGGCGCGGACCTGCTGGAGATCCGGGGTCTGGGCATCATCAATGTCAAGGCGCTCTACGGCGATTCTGCAACCATTGAAGCTTCTGTTGTCGGTATCGTGGTCGAACTGGAAGAATGGAAAGAGGGGGCCTATTACAGTCTGCTGGGGTTGCGTGAGCGGCGTCACCGGCTGCTGGGAATGAATATGCCCTACCTCAAGCTGCCGATCAAACCGGGCAGGAACATGGCCACGCTCATCGAGGTTGCGGCGCGGAACCAGACGCTCAAGCAGCGGGGGATCTATACGGCCCGGGAACTGGGACGGAAACTGAAGAAGAGGCTTTCGCGATGAAAACAAGGCGGATCGTCGTGGTGACGGGAATGTCGGGCTCAGGCAGGAGCGCCGCGCTCAAGGCCTTTGAGGATATCGGGTACTATTGCGTCGACAACCTTCCGTTGCCGTTGCTGCCCGAGTTCATCACCTATGCACGCACGTCAGAGGAGGCGTTCCGGTCGGCGATCGGCATCGACATCCGGGAGCGGGGCTTTGCCGAGGAGTTCCCGGTGCGGTATGGCGCGCTCAAGGCCGCGGGTATGGAGATCGAAATGCTGTTCCTTGAAGCGTCGGACCAGTCGCTGGTGCGGCGTTACAGCGAGACCCGGCGGCCCCATACGCTGGCAAAAGGGACCGTCGGCCTGCTCGACGCCATACGGGCCGAGCGTACGGCCCTGGCCGAGGTCCGCACGCTGGCGGACCGGATCGTCGACACCACCGATTACACGGTCCATGATCTGCGGCAGTCGGTGGAGCGGCACTATGCCGACGCGACGGGCGGCAGGCCGCTCGTGGTCACGTTCGTGACCTTCGGGTACAAGTTCGGCGCGCCCTATGAACTCGATCTCCTGTTCGATCTGCGGTTCCTGCCGAACCCCCATTTTATTCCCGAGCTCCGACCCCTCACGGGCGAGGACCAGCGGGTGCGCGATTACGTAATTGCCCGTCCGGCGTCGGAGGAGTTTTTGTCACGGCTGACCGACTTCCTGGGCTATCTGCTGCCGCGGTACAAGAGCGAAGGGAAGAGCTACCTCACCATCGGCTTCGGATGCACCGGCGGGCGGCACCGTTCCGTGTCCGTCGCCCTGGCCATGGCCGATCGTCTCCGGGCGGCGGGCCACGAGGTGAACCTGAAACACCGCGATATCATGCGGACCTGAAGGGACAGCGAAAAGGAGAAGCATATGATAGGTCTGGTGATCGTATGTCACGAGGATATGGGAGCTGAACTGGTCAAGGCCGCCGAGATGATCGTGGGAAAGATCGAGGCGGTGGAGACCGTGTCCGTAAAGCAGGACAGCGCGCCGGAAATGCTCCGCGACCGCATAGAACAGGCCATCAAGAAGACGGACCGGAAACAGGGGGTCATGCTGCTGACCGACATGTTCGGCGGCACTCCCTCGAACATCGCCCTCGCGTTCCTGGGCGACGCGGTCGAGGTCGTGAGCGGCGTGAATCTCTCGATGCTCATCAAGTTCGCGAACCACCGTGAGGAAAAGACCTTGCCGGAGCTTGCAAAGCTTGTGCAGGAAGCCGCGCAGAAAAGCATCGTCATCGCAAGTCAGATGCTGAAAGGAAAGAAATAGCCCGATGGTCATCCTGGCGCGCATAGACGACCGGCTGATCCATGGACAGGTCGTCGAGGGATGGGTGAACTTTCTGAAGGCCACGTGCATCATGGTGGCAGACGACAAGATCGCCGCGAATCCGCTCCAGCGCTCCATCATGGAGATCTCGGTGCCCCCGGGACTTAAAGTGGTTATCGGCACGGTGAAGGAGATCTGCGCGAAGCTCCGGGAAGGGATCCCTGAGGAGGAGCGGACGATCCTGCTCTTCTCGAATCCCGATGATGTGCTGCGGTCGCTCAAGGAAGGCCTGTCCTGCTCCCGTGTGAACGTCGGCGGCCTGCATTTCGTGCCCGGCAAGCGCAAGATCATGGACGTTCTTGCCGTGGACGAGACGGATCTCGCGGCGCTCAAGGAGATCATGGACCGGGGGATCAAGGTCGAGATACAGACCGTTCCGAGTGAAAAGCCCCAGCCGCTGGACCGGGTGTTCCGGCTCTGCCTGGGGACGTAGGCCGGAACGACCGGCGCGGGTGCTTATGTTCGATCAGCAGACGATCATCCATGTTCTTCAGGTCTCGCTTCTCGGCGGGCTGATCGGCCTTGACCGAACGGCCCTGGGACAGTTCATGATTTCACAGCCGATCGTGGCAGCCTCCCTGACCGGGTGGTTCCTGGGAGACGCGGTGACCGGCCTGATAATCGGCGGGATCCTCGAACTGATCTGGGTGCTCGACATGCCGATCGGGACCTTTGTTCCGGCGGACTCGACCGTGTTCGCGGTCTCGGCCACGGGGATCGCCGTTCTGGGCGCCGGCGAGCCGGGGAACGTCCCGGTCATGGGCTTCAGCCTGTTGTTGACCGTGATCATGGCACCGGCGACCATGTACGCCGACCAGCTGATGAGGCAGCGCAATGCGAAGATCCCCGAGCTGGTGCTCGGCAGTACCGGGCTGCCCACGGAGGCGAGCGCGACCGGGTGGCATCTGGCCGGACTGATCGCGTTCCTCCTTAAGTCCTTCATGCTCTGCCTGGGCCTGGTGACCTGCGGTCTGGTCGCCGTGAAATGGTTCATCGGTCTGCCGCCCTTCCTGCACCGGGCGATGATGCTCTTTATAACTTTTTTGCCCCTGTTGGGTGTGGCATCGGTTTCCCGGAAGCTGTCGTTCACCACCGTGGACCGGACGCTGGTCATCGGTTTTTGCGTGGGGGCCGTGGCGGTACAGCTGCTGCATATTCCCGTTCTGGCCGCGATCCTGCTGGCCGTGGCCAGCGGATGGCTCGGGGAGCGTATCGATGGCAGATGAACTTCGCAGGGTGCGCACCGTTGATCTGCTCGGCGTGTTCTGGAGGTCCTTCTTCATCCAGGCGTCCTGGAGCTACGCCCGGATGCAGTCCCTGGGATTCGCCTTCGCGCTCATCCCGGTGCTCCGGCGGCTCTATCCCGACCGTCAGGAGTTCTCGGCGCGGCTTGCGGCGCACATGGACTATTTCAACACCCAGCCCTACATGGCCTCGTTCATTCTCGGCGCCGCGGCGCGGATCGAAGAGGACCGCGCGACGGGACGTGACCCGGGCGCTGATGCCGGGGAGGTCAAGCGGAGCCTGATGGCTCCCCTGGGAGCCTTGGGAGACAGCTTCTTTTGGGGTTCGCTCAAACCGCTTGCCGCGGTCATCGCTGTGGCGACGCTCTTTGACGGGAGCTGGTGGGCGCCGCTGCTCTATCTGGCACTGTATAACGTCGTTCATATCGGCTTTCGCGGCGGTCTGGTCTTTGCCGGCTACGCTCTGCGCGGGGATGTGGTGGCGCTCATGGCAAGGTTCAATTTCGCGCAGGTGGCCCGGTTGTTCAAGGTGCTTTCCCTGGCGGTCCTGGGCGGCATCGTCGGAACGATCACACTCTGGCGTCCGGAGCTGCGCATGCCGGTCCCGGTCCCGGGGATCACGCTTGCATCGCTCACGATCGCACTGGGGCTCGCAGCCCTGTTCCGCCGGGGGTGGTCTCCGTTGAAGCTCATGATGGGGCTGGGCATTGTCTGTCTTTTACTCGCACTTGGGGGGATCTGAAGGGATGAAGAAAAAGGAACTGCTGATCGAGAACAAGCTGGGGCTGCACGCACGGGCGGCGGCGCAGATCGTGAAGACCGCCAGCGCGTTCGGCGCGAGCATTTCGCTGTCCAAGGACGGCATCGATGTTGACGGAAAGAGCATCATGGGCATCATGATGCTGGCGGCGGCCAAGGGCAGCACGGTGATGGTCCTGGTGGACGGGGCAGATGAGGACCAGGCGCTTGCGGGGATGGAACGGCTGTTCAAGGACAAGTTCGGGGAAAAAGAATGATCCCAACTGCGGATTTGCCGATTGCGGATTGCGGATTGACATCAACCCACGTATCAGGGCGAATTGTTTTTAATCCGCAATCCGCAATCCGAAATCCGAAATCAGGAACCATGGCATGACCGAAAAAATATTCAACGGCATAGGCGCTTCACCGGGCATCGTGATCGGCAGGGTCTTCCTGCTGGACCGCAGGAAGGTTGTTGTCGCGGGCCGTCCGATCGAGGACGTGAACGTCAAGAACGAGATCGCGCGGTTCAAGAAGGCGCTCGAGGTCTCCAAGGCGCAGATCGACGAGATCCGGAAGCGGTTCACCCGGGACGTGGGCAAATCCCACCGCTACATCCTGGACACGCACATTATGCTGCTTGAGGACAAGATGCTGGTGGAAGGGACCATCAAGCGCATCAAGGACGCCCAGATCAATGCCGAGGGAGCTCTGCGCGAGACCATAGACACGATCGCCCGCAAGTTCGACGCCATCGAGGATGAATACCTGCGGGAGCGGAAGCATGATGTGGAGCAGGTGGCCCAGCGCGTCCTCAGGAACCTCACGGGGAAAAAACAGGAAAGTCTCTCCGAGATCAGCGAGGACGCGGTCATCATCGCCCACGACCTCGCTCCGACCGACACCCTGGTCATGCGCAAGGACAAGATCCTGGGATTCGCCACCGATGCGGGCAGCCGCACGTCCCACACCGCCATTATCGCGCGCTCCATCGGCATCCCTGCCGCCGTCGGTTTGGAGAAGATCACCGGCGCGGTCAAGACCGGCGACGTTGTCATCCTTGACGGCATTCATGGCGTCGTCATTGTGGATCCCGATGAGGAGACGTTCCTCGATTACCTCAAGAAACAGCGGCGGTACAAGTATTTCGAACAGGAGCTGTTCAAACTCCGGGAACTGCCGGCCGAGACGCTGGACGGCCACCAGGTCCACCTGCAGGGCAATATCGAGCTTCCCGAGGAGGTCGCCACGGTCGCGGACCATGGCGGCATCGGGATCGGTCTCTACCGGACCGAGTTCCTGTTCCTGAACAAGGATGCACTGCCGACCGAGGACCAGCACTACCAGGCATACCGTCACGTCGTGGAACGCGCAGCGCCCCACGAGGTCGTGATACGGACGCTCGATGTGGGAGGAGACAAGGTCGGTCTGCCCGGGTTCCACGAGAAGGAGCCCAATCCAGCGCTCGGCCTCAGGGCAATTCGCTTCTGCCTGAACCAGAAGGACATCTTCCGGACGCAGCTCCGGGGACTGTTGCGGGCGTCGGCCCATGGCAAGATCAGGATCCTGGTGCCCATGATCTCGGGACTGCGGGAGCTGCGGGAGACCAAGGCCTTGATCAGCGAAGTGAAGCATGAACTCCGTTCAGAAGGCGCGCCGTTTGACGACCATATCCAGGTTGGCGTGATGATCGAGATCCCCTCGGCAGCCATGGTGTCTGACCTGCTGGCACAGGAAGCGGATTTCTTCAGCGTCGGCACCAACGATCTGATCCAGTACACCCTTGCCATCGACCGCGGCAACGAACATGTCGCGTTCATGTATGAACCGCTCGAACCCGCGGTCCTCCGGCTGCTGCAGCGGGTATCGCTGTCCGCCCACGAGGCGAAGATCTCCCTTGCCATGTGCGGAGAGATGGCCGGCGATCCCCAGTATGCAGCGATCCTGCTGGGGCTCGGGTTCCGAACGCTCAGCATGAACGTCGCGTCGATCCCCTGGGTGAAGAAGGTCATCCGCTCGGTGCGCATGGAGGATGCGGTGGAGCTCGCGGACCTGGTCATGCGCCAGCCGACCTCAGAACTGGCACGAAGCGCGGCGACTGCGTTCATGCGCGACCGTTTCCCGGATCTGGTCGCGGAACTGTAATGGAAATGCTGAAAGGGGAATGCAGATCGCAACATGAAGGGCGATAACAAGTTTCCGCGGACGGTCACGGATGAAAAGGACACACGATCGGATAACGCATTTGCCGTATCACTCGTTCGTCTCCGTGTGAGTTCGTGGTTGGTTGGATTTCTGGAAAGGCCATAAGGTATGAGATCGTGCAAGATCCGGCAGTGATCGTTGACGAGTGCGTAAACGCACCCATTGTAGGAGAGAAAGCCCCGCGTATCCACGGCGGTAACCTGCGGGAAGCAGCACAGCGCTTCGATCTGCGGGAAAAGGACCTGGTGGACTTCAGCTCCAATGTGAATCCCCTGGGACCGTCGCGCGCTGCCAGGAGCGCGGTGAAGCGTTGTCTGGACCGTCTGGACCGGTATCCGGACCCCGATGCGGAGGAGCTCCGCAAGGCGATCGCCCGCTACTTCGGCATACGGACCGGTCAGGTCCTGTGCGGGGGCGGGTCCAACGGGCTCATACATCTCATCCCCCGTGCATTTCGGCCGCGGCGCGTCCTGATCCCCCGGCCTACCTTTACGGAGTACGGGGCGGCGGTCGAGGACTCCGGCGGTGAGGTCGTGCCCCTGCTGCTGACCGAAAAGACCGGATTCCGGATCGATCCCGTGGAGATGGCCTTTGCGCTCAAAGGCATGGACATGGCATTCCTCTGTAATCCGAACAACCCGACCGGAGGGCTCGTCACCCGCGGCGATATGCTTGAGATCGCCGGTTACGCCGCGAGAGAAGGGGTGCTGCTGGTCGTGGACGAGGCATTCATGGATTTTGAGGAGCGGGAGTCTGTGCTGAAGGAGATCACCGGCTTTCCCAACGTTATCTGTCTTCGGGCGTTCACCAAGTTCTTCGGACTGCCGGGCCTCCGGGTAGGGTACGCTGTTGCCGAGGATCAACTCATCGCCGGTCTGCGGCGGCACCAGGAACCCTGGACCGTCAGTGTTCCCGCCGAAGGAGCTGCCATTGCCGCGCTCGGGGATTGGGGGCATATCCGCAAGACCAGGGAACTGGTAGAAACTGAACGGGAGTGGCTCAGGGACCAGCTCCGGCTGCTGCCCGGGATCGAGCCCTTTCCCGCGGCGGCGAACTTCATTCTCTTCAAGATGGTCAAGGGCGAGCCCGCTGCGCTGGTCAAGCGGCTCGGCGAACAGGGCTTTCTGGTGCGGGACTGCTCTTCCTTCCCCGGTCTCAATGAACGGTTTATCCGGATCGCGGTGCGCACCAGGAGAGAGAACAAAGGGCTCATCAAGGCGATGCGGAAGGTCCTGCTTGCTCCGTGACTCACGCGGACCAATGCGGCCAGAATTATTTTGCAAAAGGAATAGCGCTGTGATAAAGTTCTGGAAAATCGCAGGCCAAAGTGAAATTCGCGTGTTTTTCACCGTATTATGAGCACGAGCGAAGAACATCGGAGACCGAATATGGAACCGATCATGTGTCCGTTCTGCGGCGGGACGAATCTGTTCCAGGAGGACGATTACAGCCTGGAACTGGACAATGAGTTCTGGACCATCCACCACTGGGAGTGCATGGATTGCGCTCAGTCCTTTGACAAGATCGAGGTCCTGCCCGCTTCGAACGCCTTCGAGGAGATCAATGAGAGCACCATCCACTGACCGGGAGGCCGTACTCGCAGAAGTCCCGGGCGGCGGCGCCGGCAGGCCGACGGTGGCCACGATCGATCTCGACGCGCTGGCACACAACTATGCCGAGGTCTGTGCGCGGATCAGAGGTCGGAAGGTCCTGGCCATGGTAAAGGCCCAGGCCTACGGTCACGGCGCAGTTGCCGTGTCCAGAAGACTTGCCGATCTCGGCGTCGCCATGTTCGGTGTTGCGCTGGTGGAGGAAGGCATCGAACTGCGCAGGGCGGGGATCTCGCAGCCCATCCTGGTGATGAGCCCGGTCTTTCCCGGGCAGGCGGAAGCGGTCATCGAAGCAGGGCTGACGCCGGTCGTCTTCAACGCTCCCCTGGCGCGCGCTCTGTCTGAAGCGGCGGTCAAGGCCGGCGTGTCGCAGCCGGTGCATGTGAAGGTGGATACGGGTATGGGCAGGCTCGGCATGTCACCCGAGGATGCCGCGGACCTTGTTCCTGTGATAGCCGGTCTTCCGGGTATTGTCGTGGAAGGCGTCATGACGCACTTTGCCGATGCCGACCTCCGGGACAAACAGTTCGCGGCCGCGCAGATGGACCGGTTCGAAAAGTTCCTCCGGGCCATTGAAGAGCGCGGCGTCTCGGTCCCTCTCCGCCATGCGGCGAACAGCGCAGCCGTGCTTGAGTATGATCGGGCATTGTTCACAATGGTGCGGCCGGGGATCATGCTCTATGGATGCAACCCCCTGGAGAGCGGCGTCGATGCAGGCCTGAGACCCGTCCTCTCCCTCAGGACGCGGATCGCTTTTCTCAAAAAACTTCCCGCCGGAACCCCGGTGAGCTACGGCCGGACCTTTGTGACAAAGCGCGAGAGCCTCATCGCGACAGTTCCCCTCGGCTATGCTGACGGTTACCGCCGGGGTCTGTCGAACCGGGGCGAGATGCTGGTGCGCGGACAACGCGCGGCGGTCGCGGGCAGGGTCTGTATGGACATGACCATGCTCGATGTGACCGATGTTCCCGGGGTGGCCGAAGGCGACGATGTGGTCGCGATCGGTTCCCAGGAAAAGGAGCGCATCACCGCGGACGAGATCGCGTCCAGGACGGGCACCATCTCCTATGAGGTGTTGTGCGGCATCAGCAGCAGGGTGCCGAGAAGTTATGTCTAAATTGCGGATCTCGGATTGCGGATTGCGGATTAACAAAACAGCAGTTACCGACAAGTCGCAGTTTTTGTTCGGAACTTGTTGCTTACCGCTTATTGCTTGATCACTGGTTACTTATGATCACCTGGCTCGAACTGATAGGCAAAAAGACCTCGTCCTTTATACGCGAGATGGGCGCGGTCATCATCTTTCTCGGCCAGACGCTGCGCTGGACCGTGAGCAGCCCCTTCTATCTCAAGAACCTGCTGAAGCAGATGGAGCAGATCGGCGTTAATTCCGTGCCGGTGGTGTTGACCACGGCCATCTCGACGGGCATGGTGCTGGCGCTTCAGAGCTACACGGGATTCAAACGCTTCGGAGCGCAGTCGCTCATCGGCGCGGTCGTATCGCTTTCCATGACCCGGGAACTGGGGCCGGTGCTCACGGGCCTGATGGTGGCGGGCAGGGCGGGCGCGGCCATGGCTGCCGAGCTCGGGACCATGCGGGTGACCGAACAGATCGACGCGCTTTACACCATGGCCACGAATCCCATGAAATACCTGGTCGTGCCCCGGTTCCTGGCAAGCACGATCATGATGTTCTTTCTCTCGGGTCTGGGCATGTACATCGGCATCCTGGGAGGGTATTTCGTCGGCGTCAAGGTGCTGGGCACCAATCCGGTCACCTATATCAACCAGAGCATCAACAACACGCAGGTCGAGGACATCTGGTACGGCCTGATCAAATCCCTGGTGTTCGGCGCGGTCGTCGGCCTGATCGGATGCTACAAGGGCTTCAATACCGAGGGCGGCGCCGAGGGCGTGGGCAAGGCCACGACGGGTGCCGTGGTGGTTTCGTGCATGCTGATCCTGATACTGGACTACTTCTTGTCCGCGCTCTTGTGGTGATCCAATGACCGAAACGATGATCGAGATCACCAACCTTCACAAGAGCTTCGGCAGTTTTCAGGTGCTGCGCGGCGTCAATCTCACGGTGAACAAGGGCGAGAGCATGACCGTGATCGGCGGCAGCGGCAGCGGCAAGAGTGTGCTGATGAAGCATATCATCGGCCTGCTGTTCCCGGACAAGGGCGAGGTGAAGGTTGCCGGCCAGACGCTGAACAACCTTGACGAGCACCAGCTCAACGAGCTCAGAAAAAAGTTCGGCATGCTGTTCCAGATGGCCGCGCTTTTCGATTCGCTCACGGTCTGGGAGAACGTGGGGTTCGGCCTGAAGCAGCATACCAAGCTTTCGGACAAGGAGATCCGGGCCATTGCCACGGAAAAGCTGGCGCTGGTGGGCCTCAAGAACGTCGAGGACAAGATGCCCGTGGACCTGTCCGGCGGCATGCGGAAGCGCGTCGGCCTTGCCCGGGCAATTGCCATGGACGCCGAGATCATTCTCTACGACGAGCCGACAACGGGCCTCGACCCGATCACCGCTGACGCGATCAACGATCTGATCGTTGACCTCCGGAAGAAGCTCGGCGTGACGTCCGTGGCGATACCCACGACATGCACAGCGCCTACAAGATATCGGACCGGATCGCCATGCTGTACAAGGGCGAGATCCAGGAGATCGGAACGCCCGACGAGATCCGGAACACCACGAATCCCATTGTCAAACAGTTCATCACCGGGAGCGCGGTAGGGCCGATCACGGCGGACTAACATCAGTGCGGAGTGGCGAGTGCGGAGTGCGGAGTGAAAAGAGCTATGCAGTTGAATATGTTGCTGTCTTAATTCCGCACTTCTGAAGAGGGGTTTTCATGGCCAAACTGAGCGCGGAAGCAAAGGTCGGACTGCTGGTCATCGTGGGGTCCCTTATCCTGCTCTACATGACCGTTGCCGTGGGCAAATACGAGTTCGGCGCGAAAAAGGGATATGTCGTGACCGCGGTCTTCGATTCCGTGTCCGGGCTCGATTCCAAGGCGGCAGTGCGCATGGCCGGCGTGCAGATCGGGACCGTGGAAGCGGTGGAGCTTGAGGACAGCAGGGCCAAACTTACGCTCCGGGTCCTGCCTGGCGTGAAGATCCTGCGCGGCTCGGAAGCGGCGGTCAAGACCATGGGACTGCTGGGCGACAAGTACGTGGACATCGTTCCGCCTCATGCAAACGGGAAATCGGGAGAACGCTCGGGCATCTACCAGGACAGCGAACGGATCGAGGCGACGGCATCGCCCAGCGACGCGGACCAGTTGATCAGCAAATTGTCCTCGATCGCCGACGATATCAAGAAGGTGACCGGTTCGCTCAGTCAGGTCTTCGGGACCCAGCGCGGTGAACAGTCCATGGAGGACATCCTGCATGACCTCCGCCAGACAACGGCGAACATCAAGGAGTTCTCCTATGCCCTGCGGAGCGACGGCGGGGAGCTGGTCATGCGGCTGAACGAGCTGGCGCAGAACCTGAACGGCGTGGTCGACGACAACCGGGACAACCTCAAGGTGACGCTGGAGAACATCAAGGAGGCGTCCAAGAGCGCCGAGATGGCGCTCGCCTCGATCGACAATGTGACCAAGCGGATCGACCGCGGCGAAGGCACGCTCGGCAAGCTCGTGACCGACGACAGCATGTACAACAACATCGACAGCGCGGCCAAGGGGCTCACGGACTATGTGTCCCGCGTCGAGCGGCTCAAGACGACCATCGCGTTCCGGTCGGAATATATGTTCCCCAAGTCCAAGAGCTATTTCTCGCTTGAGCTCCGGCCGACGCCGGACAAGTACTATGTCGCCGAGGTGGTGTCCGATCCCTACGCGCGGTATACGCGCGTCGACACGGTCACCAGTCCGCCGGGCGGCACCATAACGACGGAGACCTATGAGGACAAGCTGCGGTTCAGCCTGGAATTCGCCAAGCGGTGGGGCAACCTGGCCCTGCGCATGGGTCTGATCGAATCCAAGGGCGGCATCGGCGCGGATTGGTTCCTCTTTGCCGACCGGGTGAAGTTCAGCGTTGACGCGTGGAATTTCGACAGCAAGGAGCCGAAGAACGAGAACGCCCATATGAAGGCGACGGCGACCTGGAACATCAACAAGGTGCTGTTCATGAACGCAGGGTACGACAACTTCCTGAACGCGGACCGTGCTTCGGGGTTCGTGGGCGCAGGTCTCAGGTTCGACGACGACGATCTCAAGTATCTGCTGGGAAGTGTGCCGATCCCGAAGTGATCGCGGGCGGCCGGTTCCGCCTTGACATTTCAACCCGGCATCCCTAGAATACGCGCAAAGGAGAGCGAACACATGAGAGAGATCACGAAGGCGGTCTTCCCCGCTGCAGGTCTCGGGACGCGCTTCCTGCCGGCGACCAAGGCTTCACCCAAGGAAATGCTGCCGCTCGTGGATAAACCGCTGATCCAGTACGTTGTCGAGGAGGCGGTGTCCTCGGGGATCGAGGAGATCGTCCTGGTCACCGGCCGCGGCAAACGGGCCATCGAGGACCATTTTGACGTCGCTTTCGAGCTTGAAGAGGAACTGAAGGCCAAGGGAAAGCACAAGATACTGAACGAGGTGCAGCGGATCGCCAATCTGGTCACCTTTTGCTATATCCGGCAGAAAAAGGCGATGGGGCTGGGCCATGCCGTTCTCACGACCAAGCGGGTCGTGGGGAACGAACCCTTTGCCGTCCTGCTCGGCGACGACATCATCGATGCCGAGATCCCGGCTTTACGGCAGATGATGAGCGTCTATCGACGCTATCCCGCGACGATCCTGGCCATCCAGAAGGTGCCGCGGTCCCAGACGCAGAACTACGGCATCATTGACGGGAAGAAGATCGATAACGGGGTGTATCTCGTCAAGGACCTTGTGGAAAAACCCTCGCCCGATGAGGCGCCGTCCAATCTCGCGATAATCGGACGGTATATACTGACCCCGGAGATCTTCACGGCCCTCGAACAGACCAGGCCGGGCAAGGGCGGGGAGATCCAGCTGACCGATGGGCTGAAGCATCTTATGGCGAAGCAGCCGATCTACGCTTATGAGTTCGAGGGCAAGCGGTACGACGCCGGCGACAAGCTCGGCTTCCTGAGGGCAACGGTGGAGTTCGGCCTGAAGAACCGCGAGTTCGGCAGTGAGTTCCGGGACTATCTCCGGAAACTGAAGATATGATGCATGAACGGCCGGGCATGAGCGCGGCCGGAAGGAGAACCGATTGGCAAAGACCGAACCCAAGACCGTAGACCTCCAGCAGTCCATTGAGATCCCCAAAAAGATCCCGCTGCTGCCCATCCGGGACATCGTCGTGTTCCCGTACATGGTGCTGCCGCTGTTCGTGGGCAGGGAGATGTCCATCAAGGCGATCGAGGTGGCGCTGGAAGGGAACCGAATGATCTTCCTGTCCTCGCAAAAGGACATCAACGTGGAGAACCCCTCGCCATCGGACCTCTATTCCATGGGGACCGTGGGCGTGATCATGCGCATGCTGAAGCTGCCCGACGGCAGGATCAAGATCCTGGTCCAGGGGGTATCACGCGCGAAGACCGTCAAGTTCCTGCAGAAGGAACCCTACTATCTCGTCGAGATCAAGACCCATCCTGACACGCCGGTACCCGTGACCCTTGAGATCGAAGCGCTCATGCGGAACGTGAAGGAGCAGATCGAGAAGCTGGTGTCCTTCGGCAAGGTTATTCTTCCGGACATCATGGTAGTGATCGAGAACGTGGACGATCCCGGGAAACTGGCCGACCTCGCGATCGCCAACATGGGGCTGAAAGTGGAACAGGCACAAGAGGTGCTTGAGATCACCGATCCGCTCCAGCGCATCAAGCGTATCAACGAGCTCCTGGGCAAGGAGATCGAGCTCCTTTCCATGCAGCAGAAGATCCAGCAGGATGTGCGCGGCGAGATCGACAAGACGCAGCGCGAGTATTTCCTGCGCGAGCAGCTCAAGGCCATCCAGCGCGAACTGGGCGACACCGATGACCGGGCGGAGGATGCCCGGGAGCTTCGCGAGAAGATCAAAGCGGCAAAGATGCCCGAGAAGGCCGAGAAAGAAGCGGACAAGCAGCTCCGCCGTCTGGAGCGGATGCATCCTGACGCGGCCGAGGCCTCGATGACACGCACCTACATCGAATGGCTTACGGAACTGCCCTGGAGCAAAACGACCAAGGACAACCTCGATCTCAAGGCCGCCCAGAAGATACTGGAGCAGGACCACTACGATCTTGAGAAGGTCAAGGAACGGATCATCGAATACCTCGCGGTGCGGAAGCTCAAGGACAAGATGAAAGGGCCGATCCTCTGCTTTGTGGGTCCTCCGGGGGTGGGCAAGACCTCGCTCGGCAAATCCATCGCACGGTCGCTGGGCCGCGAGTTCGTGCGCATCTCCCTCGGCGGCGTGCGCGACGAGGCCGAGATCCGCGGTCACCGACGGACCTATGTGGGCGCGCTGCCCGGCAGGATCATCCAGGGGATAAAGACCGCGGGATCGAACAATCCCGTGTTCATGCTCGACGAGATAGACAAGCTCGGGGCCGACTTCCGGGGAGATCCGTCGGCCGCGCTGCTGGAAGTGCTTGACCCGGAACAGAACAACTCCTTTTCGGACCACTACATCGGGATCCCTTTCGACCTGTCGAACGTGATGTTCATCACCACGGCCAACATGACCGATCCCATTCCGGGGCCGCTCAAGGACCGCATGGAGATCATCCGGCTGTCCGGGTACACGGAGCATGAAAAGCTCGGCATCGCCAAGAGCTACCTTATTCCCCGGCAGCTCAAAGAGCACGGGATCACGGAAAAGAACATTTCCATCCCGGACAAAACGCTTCTCAAGATCATCGAGGAGTACACTCGTGAGGCCGGTGTTCGCAACCTTGAGCGGGAAATCGGACACCTCTGCCGCAAAGTGGCAAGGAAGATAGCCGAGGGTGAGACCGGGCTTTTCACGATCACCGCGGCCAACCTGCATACCTATCTTGGGGTGACCAAGTACCTGCCCGAGGCGGAGCGGACCAAGGATGAGGTCGGGGTCGTCACGGGACTCGCGTGGACCGAGACCGGCGGCGATGTGCTCTACATCGAAGCCACGACCATGAAGGGAAAAGGGACGCTGACCCTGACCGGCCAGTTGGGTGATGTGATGAAGGAATCGGCTCACGCGGCCCTTACCTATGTACGGTCCCGCGCAGCGCAGCTGGGCATCAGCACCGACACCTTTGCGAAGACCGATATCCATATCCACGTTCCCGCGGGAGCCATCCCCAAGGACGGCCCGTCAGCCGGCGTGACCATGGCAACGGCGCTTGCATCGGTGTTCACCAACGAGCCGGTCCGGCGCGATCTCGCCATGACCGGGGAGGTTACGCTCCGGGGCAGGGTCCTGCCGATCGGCGGCCTGAAAGAGAAGACGCTGGCAGCACGCAGGGCCGGCATCACCACAGTCGTGCTTCCGAAAAAGAACGAGAAGGACCTCGACGATGTTCCCAAGGATATAAAAAAGAATATGCATTTCATCTTCGCAGAGACCATGGACGAGGTCATTTCCGCGGCGCTCAAAAAAAAGGTTGTTCGCAAGATAGCGCGGGCGAAATCCCGGAGCCGCTCGCGAGCGACGCATTAAATACGTCGGTAGATATTCATGAGATTAGACGATATCGGTGAGTTCGGCCTGATCGAACGGATCCGCAGGTCATTTGCAGCACCTTCACAGAGAGCGCCGATCGGCATCGGAGATGATGCCGCGGCGCTTTGTGTTTCTCCGGGGCATACGCTGCTCGCCACGACCGATATGCTGGTCGAAGGCGTGCATTTTGATCTTGCCACGACCGATCTGTATTCCCTGGGATGGAAGTCAGCAGCGGTGAACCTGAGTGATATCGCTGCCATGGGCGGGACACCCAGGTTCTGCATGACAGCGCTCGCGATCCCGCGTAGGATCACCGTCGAGCGGATTGCCGCGTTCTACCGGGGCCTGCATGCGATCGCGCGAAAGCACGGTGTGGTTCTTGTTGGAGGCGATACCTGCAGCTCGAAACGCGACCTCGTCATCAGTATTGCGATGCTCGGCGAGGCTCGGCGTAAGAAGATTGTGACGCGGTCTGGTGCGCGGCCCGGCGATCTTGTCTACGTGACCGGGACGCTGGGTGATTCGGGAGCTGGATTAGAGTTAGTGCGGAGTAGCAAATCAGGCAACCTGCGTCAAAAGACCGATGTGCGGAAACTCATCGAGCGCCATCTGCGGCCGGTACCCCGCGTGGCATGGGGAAGGATGCTCGCTGAATCGGGCAGCGTATCAGCGATGATCGATGTGAGCGACGGTCTATCGTCAGACCTGGGACATCTCTGCGAAGAGAGCGGCGTCGGAGCGGAGATCACCGGGGACCGCATACCTCTGTCGAGATCATTACGGCGTGCAACAGGACTCCGGCAGAACATTCTGGACTACGCATTGTCCGGCGGCGAGGACTATGAACTGCTGTTCACCGTCCCTCCAAGACGGGAAAAGACGATTCCGGGGTTCGGTATAGACGCGACAAATATCGGTGTTGTCACGAAAGGACGTTCCCTGCGGTTCATTGACGATATGGGCAGCGTCCGCCTTCTGCAAGCTTCAGGCTATGATCACTTCAAGGTTTCACGCAGAGGACGCGCCCGGTGAAACAGTACGTACGCGATCGCATCCGGGAGCTCATGAAGCTCGATGATCCGCCGCACAAACTGGCGTTCGCATTTTCTCTCGGCATCTTCATCGCATTCAGCCCCTGGCTGGGCCTGCACATCCTTTCCTGCATCCTGTTCGCCTGGCTTTTCCGGGTGAGCAAGTTCGTTGTGCTCACCGCATCATTCGTGAACAATCCATGGACGATCGTGCCGATGTACGGCTTCTGTCTCTGGTTCGGCGTGAAGATAACCGGAAACGATGCTGCTGTGCCGGTGATCGCCTGGAAGGATATCGGGATCCGGGAACTTGTGCAGGTCCTGAAGCCGTTCCTGTGGCCGTATATCGCGGGCACGCTGGTGGTCGGGGTGGTAGCGGCCATTCTGTCCTATGGCGGGTTCTATTGGGCCGTGCGCAGATACCGGCGGGATTTGGATCGGTGCCGGGCCGATGCTGCACAGGATCGTAAAGCAAGGTGATCGTTAAAGGTACCGGCGAGCGGAATACGTATTGGACGGATACCAGGGAACTCGTGGATAGCGAGGAGGTGTTCCAGATATGACAACTTACGCTTCGAGCATCGCGATGACACTGACCGGCTATACGATTATGGCCGCTGCCTATTATGGCTGGGGAGAATTGGTCAGCAGGATTCTCCGGCTCGGTCTCAAGGGAGGGGAGCGGGTATTTTCACAGCTCTGGCTGGGCTGGTGCGGTGCGCTGCTGCTGCTCCAGATTATCAACTTCATCGTTCCGATCACGGCATTAGTGAGCATTGCCGTATATTCGACAGGGATACTGCTGTTTCTTTCATTGTCTGTCCGGCAGATTGATATACTGCGTCATGCGCGTTCCACCGGCGTCATTGTGTACTGGATATTGCTTGCGTTATTCGCGATCTGGACGGCATCGTGGTCGACGTTGTCACCCACGAACTATGATAGCGGTCTCTATCACTTCAACTCGGTCCGATGGATCAATGAATATCCGATAGTAACCGGGATCGGCAATCTGCATCGACGGCTCGCATTCAATCAATCGTTCTTTACCTATGCAGCGTCATTGAACCTCAAGCCGTTCTTCACCCATGGACATAACCTGGCAAACAGTTATTTGGTGCTGCTCCTGTTCGCTGAATCGCTTTTCACTGTCGTTCATTCCGGAGGGGGCAAGCGTTCGGAGAAAAAAGACATCGGCGTCGTAACGTTTCTCTCGTTCTGCTTTATACCCGTTGCGATCGTCATCTCCGTTACGAACAGTCTGTCGTCACCTACTCCGGATATCGCTACGAGCGTACTGCAACTTGTCCTCTTCCTTCATTTTGCCCGCCACATGGAAGAACGGAATTACCGTGATTCGTATATTTCCCGCGTTGCTGTGATCCTTGTCCTGGCTGCCACAGCTATTACGGTCAAAATGAGCATCATGATGTACGCGGCGACCATCGTGCTCCTGGCAGCAATTCTCCTGTGGCATGGCAGAAAAGGCGACCATGCAGTTTTCCTGCGGCAGGCAGCGGTTCTTCTTGCAGCACCGGCCCTGATCGGGATCGTATGGATGGCCAAATCGTATCTGCAGAGCGGATACCCTCTTTTTCCGGCGACGTTCGGTGGAATAGATTTTGACTGGTCGGTTCCGCGGGCGCTGGCCATAGAAGAAACGCGGTGGATCTACAGCTGGGCTCGGCTCCCGGGGTTGAATCCTGATCGGGTACTGGGTTCCTGGAACTGGCTGGGTCCCTGGATGACGAATCTGTTCGCCCATACCGAGACCATTGTCTATCCTCTCAGTGTATCTGCACTGGCGGTCGCGGGGTGGATTCTCTTGATCGTGATCCGACCGATGCGGTTTACCAATAAAGTGGATAAAATGCTTTTCCTCCTGCCTGTTCCGATGCTTGCGGGGCTGGCATTCTGGTTCTTTACGGCTCCTGACCCCCGCTTTGCCGGTGTGATCTTCTTCCTGCTCCCTCCTGCGGCACTTTACCCCTTGCTCAAGTTCATTGCTCCCGGTCCCGCAAGGAACGGTGGTCTCTTCACGGTCATGGTATTCACGGTGATAGCGTACGGAGCGATCCTGCTGTGGATCGTCGGGAACGCTCCGATCATCGTGAAAACCCCACAGCAGGGATATGGCCCTGTTCCGGTCATTCCCATGCAGGTGCAGACAACCTTTTCCGGTCTGCGGATATGGGTTCCCGTGCATGAGGATCAGTGCTGGGATTCAGAACTGCCGAGCACGCCTTATTTCGATAAATACCTTCACCTGCGCGGGAGTACGGTTCGATCGGGTTTTTCCGTCAAATGACCGCGACGTTCAACCGATCACGCGCCTGGTCGTCCGTGAAGTTGTTGTGAACATACCGGGAGGCTTACTGAGCGATCCGCAAGAGCGGATGGCTCATATCTGAACGTGCAACTCCGGTCGTGTTACGTGCCGTTTAATGCTGTTCGTGGGCGGATGAACCGGATAGGGGTAAGCTTGCATTTATCAGTGTAATGTCACTATGGAAAATAATTACAAACAAGACAATTCAACATCTGCCGCATGCAGACCGTCATCTTCTTCCGTCACGAGGGGGTACGGTTTGCTGGAAAACTTCCTCGCTCGTCAGCGGTGCGCTATGGCGAACCGGCTTATTGAGCCGGGTCTGCGGAAAGGCCGACTCCTTGACATCGGCTGCGGAGAACACCCGCTGTTCCTTCTGACGACAGAGTTCTCGGAGCGGTTCGGACTCGATCAGATAGTGGATCCCCGGGCAATAGAGCCGTTTCAACAGGCAGGCCTCACCCTGATCAATCACGATCTGCACAGGGATGAGTGGTTGCCATTCGAGAACGAGCGGTTCTCGGTGGTCACCATGCTGGCGGTCGTTGAGCATCTTGAGGAACGAAAGGCCATGGCGCTTGCGCGGGAGATCCTGCGGGTGCTGAAACCGGGAGGGACCTACGTACTGACAACCCCCGCGGCCTGGTCTGACCGGCTTCTTCGCGTGCTGGCGTCCCTCAGACTAGTCAGCCCGATCGAGATTCAGGAACACAAGGCGGCATATACTCCCGCATCGCTGCGGGAGCTCCTGAAAAGCGCCGGATTCCACCCGGCAGGCGTGCGAACCGGCTATTTCGAACTCTACTTGAACCTTTGGGCAACTGCGAGGAAGCCAGCGGGAACTGCGCAATAACTGCGAGTATATGCAGGAACGCGGTGCAGGCTCAGGAGGAATCAGTGAAATTCGTCTTTATCAATCCGAGCAGAACGATCGACACAGGCAATATCTGGAACACCATAAACGCGATCACCCCGCCGCTGGGCCTGGCGACCCTTGCAGCGGTGCTGGAGCAGGCAGGGCATCACGCGGACATCATCGATATGTCCGCCATGAACATGTCTGTATCCGATGTTCTGGAAAAGGTCGATCCGGCTGCTGATCATGTCGGCATAACGGCAACGACTCCGGAGATCAGCAGCGCCCAAAGGCTGGCTGCCGCGGTAAGGGAGCGCTATCCACGCATGGGGATCATCATGGGAGGGGTCCATCCGACCGTATGCCACCAGGAGCTTGTCGAGGATCGTTCCTGTGATATCGTGGTGCGGGGAGAGGGGGAGCAGACCCTGCTTGATATCGCGAACGGATCGCCCCTGGATAAGGTTCCCAATATTACCTGGCGGTCATCCACAGGCGAGGTGGTCATCAATCAGGCTGTGGACCGTTATGTGGACCTGAACACGCTGCCGTTCCCTGCTTTTGAAAAGCTTCCCATGGACCGCTATCGCTCCGCTCTGGGCGCAGCCCGGAAGAGCCCCTCCATAGGGGTGATTACGTCGCGCGGCTGTCCAGGAACGTGCACCTTCTGTTTCTCGGGAATGTTCGGGACCAGGATCCGCTTCATGAGCGCTGACCGGGTGCTTGAACTGATCCGGAATCTGCAGAAGACCTTCGGCATCAGGGAAATATCGTTCTATGACGATACCTTTACGGCCCATAAACGCCGTGTCGAAGAACTGTGCAACGCGCTGATCCGCGAAAGGATCCGTATTTCCTGGTCCTGTTTCGCGCGGGTTGATTCGGTCTCTCCTGATCTGCTCAAGCTGATGCATGCTGCAGGGTGCCACCAGATCATGTATGGATTCGAGTCGGCCGATGACTCGATCCTCGAGGGGATCAATAAACGGGTAAAGTTCTCGAGCTATGATCAGATCGTAAAATGGACGCGGGACGCACGGATCGATATCCGGGGGGCATTCATGCTGGGGAGTCTGGGTGAGACGACAGCGAGCCTGCAGAAAACGATCGATTATTCAAAAAGCCTCGGTATCCAGTTCGCCATCTACAACATCACAACGCCCTTTCCCGGCACGAGACTTTACGACGATGTCGCGGCGCGCGGCTACCTGAAGCACAGGGACTGGGATCAGTACGATCTGGCCCATGCCGTGATGGAGCTTCCCACCATCCCCGCGACGGAGGTGGAGCGATTCTATGCCCGGGCCTATCGCGAGTTCTATCTGCGGCTCTCCTACGCTCTCGGCAGGATCCTGGCCATCCGAACAGGGTACCAGTTCGGATCGTACGGGAAGGTGTTCGTCGGAATGCTCCGCATGATCGTTCGAGGACGGATGAAGTAACGCCTCTGATGCACCATAATAAAATGTTACCGAAAGAAGGAGTATGGGATTATCAGGGAAAGATTCTTTTCAGCTTTTCCTCCATGGCTTTTCTAAGTTCAAAGGGATTCAAGGTATTGAACTTATCAGTCAGCTGATCCTTGGTTTCCTGGGGGATATCCGGCGATTCCGATATTCGCTGATAAGGAGTCTTGGGCTTATCATAGCGTTTGATAGTCTTTGATGCAATGCGTTCTTTCGAAAGAAGCTTTACCGAAGGGCAGAAGACGTTGTGAAAGAGCCGCCACTCGGTTTTGTAGAGAGCGTTCATAAGCGGTACGATCTTCGGATCGTCCAGCCGGTCATACCCCAACCACTGGCGGACATGAGTCCAGTTCTTCTGCTCTACATGAGCGTTATCGTCCTTCTTGTACTCCCTGCTCCGCGTGAACTGGATAGGGTGTTTCCTCCCTTCGGTAAGATACCGAAGAAGATGATAATTGAGAAACTCTCCGCCGTTGTCAGAATCGAAACCCAGGATGGGAAACGGCAGGCTTTTTTCGATGTCCTGGATCTGATCGATCACCGGCTGATAGCCTTTGCCCCAGACAGCCCGCTGCTCGGTCCAGCCGGTGGCAATGTCCACACAATCGATGGTAGAGGCATAAACGCCCTCTGTAGAGGCCCCGCAATGAGCTACGGAGTCGGCTTCCAGGAAACCCGGCCGTTTCTCGTCCCACTGATTTACCTTAACCGGGATGTGCTGTTTAAGCAGCGTTCCCGGTTTTGTGGTAGCCCGGCCATGAAACTGATGTTTTGCCCGGACCGGCTTCAACATCCGGTCGATTGTGGTCGGGGATATCCGGAGCAGAGCCTTTACCACCGGGAGCGGCAGTGGACCATAGGTTTTGGCATAACCTGGCAGCCAAAATGGGATAATGGATGTAAGCCGTTTGGAACAGGGCATATAGGCAGCCTTCCAGATGCGCGTGAGCGGTACAAGCAGCTCTGACGATCGATAGACCGGCTTTCTGCCCCGCGGCTGCTTCTTGGGCTTCTGGAACCGCTGGGCGGTGCTGAGCAGCCGCAGGGCGTGCTTGCGGTGATAGTTACAGGTCGTGCAGAACTCACTGAGGATCGCTGTTTTGACTTTCCTGGCTGCTCTTCGGTATCGAACTACAATTGCATCCAGGTACTCTCGCTTGGATCGTGGACTCATACCGGCCCCTCCTTATGGGGGTATTCTTCCGGTAACATGAATTATGAGTCAACGAATCCAGCGGGGATTCCGTTGGGTAACATTTATTATGAGGCAATTCGACGCCGGCGTTGACAGACGCCGGCGTTGAAGTGTCAAGCCAGCGTTGAAGGTGTAGAAAAAGTCATTCTATGCTATACTGACGCCATCGAAACGCATTTCTGAAGCACCAAAACCCCTCACCCAAGGGAGGCGTATGGCGAAGTACAAGGATTACGACTATTCTCAGGGCAAATTCATCCCCCTCAGCTTCGACAAACAGATCCTTCCCGGCACCTTCGAACACACTCTCCATTATTTGATCGACAACGAAA
>Ga0224495_10000335_pt1 | contig 37909 bp, 31 predicted proteins | sample SF_Jul11_sed_USG_FD_168128 | JGI IMG/M metagenome (GOLD analysis project Ga0224495, IMG submission 168128) | Sediment microbial communities from San Francisco Bay, California, United States - SF_Jul11_sed_USGS_4_1 | ecosystem: Environmental > Aquatic > Marine > Sediment | place: USA: California... | reverse complement strand
CTAGGCTACCTTAGTCCGGCGTTGTTTGAAAAGAAAAATGCTGCCTAAACCGTGTCCGAAAAAACGGGGGTAGACCATCCAGAACAAATTTAGAAATATTATCATCTACTCTCTGTGATGAACATGATATAATTTGCACCCATTCTGCGCAAGATTTTTACACACAAATAAAAAATTCACAACCAGACCTGATACTTATTGATGTTATTCTCGGTGAAGGGAGTAGTGGCTTTGAAGTATGTACGAATATCAAGATGAATTACGATTTGGCAGATATACCCGTTATTTTTTTAACATCGCTTGAAGACTCTGTTAATGAAGAGGCAGGATTTCTGGCAGGTGGAGTTGATTATATTAAAAAACCTTTTGTTGCTTCGGTTTTAAAAGCCCGAATCAATACCCATCTTGAATTAAAGCATTCTCGCGACAGTTTATTCAAGCTGGCCAGTCATGATGGACTTACAGGAGCTTTAAACAAGCAGGTATTTCAAAATAACCTGAAAATTGCCTGGATTAAAGGGTTGCGTACAAAGGAACCCCTAAGTATAATAATGATCGATATTGATTTTTTTAAAAACTACAACGATCATTATGGCCATATTCAGGGAGATGAATGTTTAAAACAGGTTTCTTTTCTGATACAGCAAGCACTCGTACCTCAATATGAACTTTGCCGAATGGGAGGAGAAGAATTCGCAGTCTTGCTGCCCGATTCAAATTTATCTTCAGTATTGAACATTGCAACCTCTATTCAACAAAAAATCAAAGATGGAAATATTCTGCATGAATACTCGACAGTAGCTCCGCATGTAACTCTCAGTATAGGTACCTCTACAGGAATAGCTCAATCAAAATGGCTTCCTGAGCATCTTTTAAAAAAGGCAGATGATGCTTTGTATGATGCCAAAAACAGTGGACGTAACCGAATTAAATCCATGAATCTGGAATAAAGAATTTTAATAATTTTCATTATAATCATTTTCAATAAAATCACGTTCTGATTATTGCATTAATTTTATTTCAATAAACAAATAAATAGTTTTGATACAGTTTTCTATTAAAAATCAAATATAAAAAATATAAGTAGCGTTATAAAGATCATGACGTCGCAAAAGAGATTTATTCAGGCGTTAAGAATCGGCCTGATCTTGAAAATATAATCAAAACAGGTTCGTTCAGCTTTTTTAAAAGCCTTCAGAGTTACACCAGAGACAATCTTTATAAATTTTAAAGAGGCTTTGAAAGAAAACAATTTTGATTGTCGCCCTGTTTAAGGCTGAATTTCTGACTGCATATATGAAAAAGAAGAACATTGCGATAATTGCTCACGTTGACCATGGAAAAACAACTTTAATTGATAGAATACTTTCTTTTTGCTCTGGAATCGATGCCAAAGATGCAACGGACCGGGTTATGGATTCGAACCAGATTGAAAAAGAGCGGGGTATTACAATTTTGTCTAAAAGTACTGCGGTAATGTATAAGGACTACTATGTAAATATTATTGATACTCCTGGCCATGCTGATTTTGGAGGAGAGGTGGAAAGGGTTTTAAAAATGGTTGACTCTTGCCTTTTGCTTGTAGATGCTTTTGATGGTCCCATGCCCCAGACACGATTTGTTTTGAAGAAAGCTCTTGAACTGGGTCACAAAATTATTCTTGTAGTGAACAAAATTGATCGTGATGGTTGTGATCCTCATGGCGTTATTGATAAAACATTTGATCTTTTTCTTGAATTAAATGCAAACGATCAGCAAATTGATTTTCCTGTAATATTTGCAAGTGCTAAAAACGGTTTTGCCGTAAAAAACCTTGAAGATGAAAAGAAAGACCTCGAACCTTTAATGGATGCAGTTCTGGAATTTGCTCCGAATGCCACAGGTGATATAAACAAACCATTTGTATTTCAGGTAGCAAATCTTGATTATAATGAATACCTCGGTCGAATCTGTATAGGCCGTATGTTTGACGGAACATTGAAAATCGGAGATAACGTAAAGCTTCTGGGTGTGGATGAGAAAAAAAATCCGATTGTATCAAACCATAAAATTACAAAAATATTCAAATTTCTGGGAATTAAACGAGTTGAGACAGATAAAGTAGAGGCTGGTGATATTGCAGCTATTGCCGGAATTCCAGAGATGACGATTGGTGATACCCTTTGTGCACCTGAAATTAAAGAACCTTTAACAAGAATTGAAATTGAACCTCCGACGGTTGCCATGACATTTCTTGTAAATGACTCTCCTCTGGCAGGCAAAGAAGGGAAGTTTGTAACCTCCCGCAATCTGCGTGAACGATTAAACAAGGAGATTCAGACAAACCTCTCTTTAAAAGTGGAAGATCTGGGAGATTCATTTAAAGTTTCTGCACGTGGTGAGCTGCAACTTGCCATTTTAATTGAAAACATGAGACGTGAAGGTTTTGAAATTGGTGTATCGAGACCCGAAGTTATTACCAAAGAAATTGATGGTGTCAAAAGTGAGCCCTTTGAAATGCTGGTCATGGATGTTCCTGAAACTTCATCGGGAGGAGTTATTCAGGAATTAAATCGCAGAAAAGGTCTGATGCAGCAGATGCAGCAATTGGGTCATGGCAACGTCAGAATAGAGTACCAGATTCCGACCCGCGGTATAATTGGTTTTCGCTCTTTCTTTCTTACTGAAACAAGAGGCGAGGGAACATTTTCATCAAGCTTTTTAGAGTATCGCCCATTCACCGGAGCAATGGAAGGACGCCAGAGAGGTGTGCTTGTAAGTATGGAAAATGGAGTAACAAGTACCTACGCACTTTTTAACCTTCAGGAACGTGGTGATCTATATATTGGAGCTCAAACCACTGTATATGTTGGAATGATTGTAGGTCTGCACAACCGTGACAATGATCTGGATATTAATCCGGTAAGAGAGAAAAAATTAACGAACGTGCGGGCATCTGGAACCGATGATGCATTGAAACTGACTACGCCAAGATCTTTGAGCCTGGAAGAGTCGATGGACTTACTCGAAGATGATGAAATTCTAGAGGTAACTCCGCAAAGCCTCAGGCTAAGGAAAGCGATTCTGAATCCGACGATGCGAAAGCGCAAATAATTTTTCACTGACTTGAAGTTCTGGTTTATACTGAAGTTATATATGTTAAATGTAACTTCTGTATAGCCAGCATATTCTGATTTCTGCCATTATTTTTTCCAATTTACATTGCAAACAAAATGGGTATATATGGCTCCTGAAAATTTAAAAAAATATCAGGTAGTAATTTTATCAGATTTATTTATTTTGTATACCCGTCGTAAGTTTTAAATTTGTATTGCCCTGTTATCTCTTTAATTTATTTTTTACAATAAAATATGAATGAGAGATTATCGCCAGAACCCTTAAGACGAAAAAGTAAAACAGTTAAAGTTGGAAATGTACCTGTAGGTCATGGCCACCCTATATCCATTCAATCCATGACTAAAACGAAAACTGCAGACACAGTCTCTACCATTAAAGAAATCATTGCTCTGGAAGAGGCCGGGTGCGAAATTGTCCGGTGTGCTGTCAATGACGAAGAGGCGGCTCAGGGTTTAAAAAAAATTATTTCCTCAATTCATATTCCTCTTGTTGCCGATATTCACTTTGATTACAAACTTGCATTGATGGCCATTGAAGCCGGAGTACAAAAAATCAGGTTGAATCCGGGAAATATCGGAAACAAAACCAAAATTAAAGCCGTAGTTGATCAATGTTTAGAAAATAATATTCCCATTAGAATTGGAGTTAACTCTGGATCCCTTGAAAAAGATATTTTAAAAAAACATGGTTATCCGACAGCAGATGCCATGGTCGACAGCGCTCTCAAACATATTGAAATACTCGAAGAGCTTGGATTTTATAATACGATTGTCGCCATGAAATCATCGAATGTATGGATGACCATAGATGCTTACCGCAAGCTGTCTCAAAAAGTAGATTACCCATTTCATCTGGGAATTACCGAAGCCGGTGCATCACTATCGGGAACGATCAAATCTGCCATTGGAATAGGAACCCTTTTAGCAGAGGGAATTGGAGATACTATTCGTGTAAGTTTAACAGGCACCGGTGTAGAAGAAATTAAAGCAGGCCGGGAGATCCTGAAGGCCCTGGGATACTCAAGACATGGGGTTAATATAATATCCTGCCCTACCTGTGGTCGTCTCGAGGGTGATTTAATCTCAATTGTAAAACTGGTAGAACATGAAACAGAATCAATTAAAACACCACTTACTATTGCCATTATGGGTTGTGTAGTCAATGGTCCGGGTGAATCCAAAGAGGCTGACATTGGATTGTCTTTAGGAAGAGAACACTCTATATTATATGTAGACGGAACTTCAAGAGGTATGATATCAAACCAGGATGCGGTACAGGCGCTTCTTCATGAAATTCAGAAAAAGGTTCATATCAGATAACTATTGTAAATTTTTTTATTTTGCTTGAAATTTTGCAAAAGTTTTTTCTTACCCATTTAAAGCAGCTCATTGCATCACTCAACGTAGAGGAATTCACTGATTCTAGTTATTTTTAAATTTTCTTTTTAAGCTCTCTTTCAGGAAACTTAAAAACCAGAAAGTACCCGGCAACTCCCAGAAAAAGACCTGATGGTAAATCCAGTATATAGTGTTGTCTGACAAACAGAGTCGATAGGGCGATGAGAAAACAAAAAATCCAGACTCCAAACGAAAGAATTTTTTTATCTAATCTCCAGGCAAGAGATGCAACGTATGCTATCAGGGCTACATGCATACTCGGAAAAACATTAAACCCAGGGTCTAATTTATAAGTTAGTAACATCAGTTGACTTGTTAAATCAACAGATTGAATTGCAGGACGTAAAATCCTGGAAGGAAATATCCAGAAAACAAGATTTGCTCCAAGGGATATCACCGCGTAACCTGATACGGTTGTTTGAAAACATACTTTGTTTGTCCATATTTCATTCCAGGTAAGTGGTAACAAGCATAAGGGAAAATAGAGCAGATAAATCCAGATCCACCCTGATAATAAGGGGATTTCATGATCCCATGGGAGTGCGGGCATCCAAAAAAACTTTCCCCTGGACAGCTGCGATGCCATATAATGATCTGTTCCAAAAAATATTAATATTAAACATAAAATCAAAATAATTATGGTAAATAGATATTCCTTTATTATGCGAGAGATCATTTCAATTTTCAAATAATCTATACCTTATTACAAATTGTCAATTGAAATTTATCAAAAGACCATGTAACTCGAAGACTTTCATACTACTCTTTATTTTACATATTGTGATGAACTCGAAAAGAAGTTCTATGCTCTTGAATAAAAAAATTGCAATTTCAGCTCTTTTTCAGAGATTGGAATTGTGGTCTTTTTATTGAAAACACTTCTGGTCAGCATGATTACTTTTTCACTATTTTGCAGTACAGCAAGAGTGGTAAAACCCCTGCCTGAAAAATCTCTTCAGGCAGGATTTTCACTGGGCGGTCCCCTGGTTGATCTATTTAACACTGTGATCCCGCTACCTCTTTCTTCTGCTTATGGAAGTTATGGTTTCAGCGAAAATTTAACTTTTACTGGTTCAGTGGGAATTACCTCTCTTGTTTTTGGCACCTTTCAATTAGAAACAGGTGGACTTTATGGTCTCATTAAACCTGATAAATGGATACCTGGTTTGTCGGTGTATAATGCATATTTTTTTCTTCTGGATAAATGGGAATGGAATTTTAAATTTTATCCGACCATAGATATAAATGTATACTGGAATACAGCACAAACAAGAGATGATTTTGTTTATTTGGGAATTGGGAACTGGTTTGAACTCGCCACCAAACGAGGGTTGAATGAAAAGCAAACTCATCACTGGTTACCGTCACTTTATGCCGGGTATACCTATGCTCCCGGAAAATGGATGCTCACATTTGAAGCCAAGTATCTGGCGCCATTTATTGATAATCAAAACAAGGTTATTACCTATCATGGAATAAATCAAACTGGAGCCTTTGGCACATATATTAATATTGCAAGAAATTTTTAAGAGTATAATTATTATGAAAATAAACAGATATATTTTAACTATCTTTCTTACCTTGAATTTCAATACATGTTTACGTCTCGATGATTTTTTATTTAATCAACAAAAAATTCAATCTTATAAACTAGACAATTATACGGGAGATCGTGAGCTTGCAAACCTTCCTGCATCATATGATATTGCATCAAATTTAATTTATGGTCCGTTCACCATAACATCGAAATCTGAAAAAAACCAGAATGTAACGATCTATGCCATTTATATTGGTGATCCCGCTTTAATTGCAAACGGAATTCAAAAAGTAATTCTTTATTGTCATGGAAATCGTGATCATATGGATTTTTACTGGCCTCGTGCCAAGCTTCTGGCCAATGTGGGGGCAAAAAACAAATATGGAGTATTAATGATCGATTATCAAGGGTATGGTATGTCTGATGGCAATCCTACTGAAGCCGGAATGTATAATGATGTACAAGCTGCAATAGGCTGGTTATCTAACCAGGGACTCACAGCTAATAATTTAATCATATATGGCTATAGCCTTGGATCTGCTCCTGCTACCGAATTAACCGCTCACCCACGAACAATCCAACCTTCATTAATCATGCTGGAGGCACCATTTGCCTCTGCGGAAACAATGGCTCAGGATGCAACTCTTCTGGCACTTCCCGGCTCTTATTTTATGAATATAAAAATAAACAATGCTGAGAATATGCGACTTATTGATAAGCCATTTCTATGGATGCATGGAATTAATGACTCATTTTTATCCATAACTACACATGGAGAGGTGGTATATGCCAATTATGCCGGTATATCTTCTCTGGCAATCAGAGTTTCAGGAGCTGTTCACAATAATCTTCCCGAAGTTTACGGTTACAATAATTATACCCTTGTTCTTGATCAATTTATTTTAACAAATCTTCCTTAAATACTTTCACCTCTCAAATGGTTGATAGAATTATCAATTATAGCAATTGTATATAGTTGACAATTTGATTCATACATTTGTGATAGCGAAGACAGGTAGTTTTACATACATATATTTAAGGAGAAAGAGATGAAAGCATTCAAACGTAAAAAAATCGCACTCATTGGAGCTGGTCAAATCGGCGGAAATCTGGCATTAATGGCAGTTCAAAAAAAACTGGGAGATGTCGTTTTATTTGATGTCGTAGAGGGGTTACCTCAGGGAAAGGCACTGGATATACATCAGGCTACCCCTATTGATGGCTTGAGCAACTCAATTACAGGTACAAATGATTATAAAGATATTGCAGGAGCCGACCTTGTAATTATTACGGCAGGAAAACCCAGAAAACCGGGAATGAGCCGTGATGACCTGCTAAAAGACAATGCAACCATTATGAGCTCAGTGGCAGAAAATGTGGCCCGCTATGCTCCTGAGAGTAATGTTTTAATTATTTCAAATCCGCTTGATGCGATGGTTTTTTTATTCAGTAAAATTACCGGATTTCCTACGAACAAGGTAGTAGGAATGTCGGGAATTCTGGATGCTTCCCGTTTTCGAACTTTTATAGCAATGGAAACCGGTGTGAGTGTAAATGACATCAGGGCATTTGTTCTCGGAGGACATGGTGATCATATGGTGCCCCTTCCAAGATTTTCCTATGTAGGAGGAATTCCTCTTCCTGAATTCCCTGGAATGACACAAGAAAAAATCGAGGCCATGGTAGAAAGAACCAGAAATGGCGGAGGAGAAATTGTAGCACTGTTAAAAACAGGATCCGCTTTTTATGCTCCTGCTGCAGGGGCAATATCTATGGCTGAAGCCATTTTACTTGATCAAAAAAGAGTATTCTCAGCTGCATCTTATTGTAAAGGTGAGTACGGCTATAACGATATTTTCATCAGTCTTCCGGTAATTCTCGGAGGAAATGGAGTAGAGAAAATTCTCGAAATTAAATTAACTGCTGAAGAGAAAGCAGCTCTTGACCACAGTGCAGTAGATGTGGAAAATCTAAAAAATGATTTAAAAAGAATGAATTTTATTAAATAAATTCTTGTTATGGATTTTATCAAGGGAAAGTTTTTAATATCAAACTCAGCGTTGAAAGAAAAAAGTTTTGCAGAAACGGTATTGTTTATAATCGAACATAATGAAGAAGGGGCTTTTGGTCTGGTTGTAAATCGTCCTGAACCAGAAAATTACCTTGATGAACTTCCATCCCTGAAAAATGAACGGGGTATAACTAAAATTTATAACGGTGGCCCTGTACGAACAGATGTAATCTTTGTATTATTTATGGGTGATGAAAATGTTCGACAGGAAGATGGTGAAAAAATTATAGATGGGGTATATATGGGCACCTCTTTTCAATTGCTGGAAAAGCTCATTGAAGAAAAAGCCCCTTTTCATATATATCATGGATATGCCGGTTGGGCCCCTGGTCAACTGGAAAAAGAGCTTGAATCAAAAACATGGGTTGTGATGCCTGCTAAAAAAGAGATCATTTTTCATGAAAAACCGGAAATTGTATGGCGTGAAGTTTTATTTGAAAAGGGGGGCATATACTCATATTTTGCCCGGAATATAAAAGATCCTTTTTTAAATTAAAAAAGGGAAAAAACTATATTATTACATAAATTAACTGGATAGAATAAAAAATATTGTATATAAATAAATTTTAACAGTAAAAACAAGGAGATCAAGTGAAACTAACGAAAGAAGAAATCAGAAGGTACTCACGACATTTAATCATGCCTGAAGTCGGGATGAAGGGTCAGGAAAAGCTGAAAAAGGGTTCCGTTTTAATAATAGGTGCAGGAGGTCTTGGATCTCCTTTAGGATTATACCTTGCGGCAGCAGGAGTTGGTCATATCGGACTGGTTGATTTTGATGTAATCGATTATTCTAATTTACAAAGACAAATCTTATATAACACCGAAGATGTCGGAAAATCCAAGGTAGAAACTGCAAAAGAAAGATTATTAAAAATAAACCCACATATAAAAGTAACCGCATTTCCTGTAGCATTTTCGTCAGAAAATGCCATGGAAATTTCTGAAGATTTTGATATTATCATTGATGGAACTGATAATTTTCCAACCAGATATCTGGCTAATGACCTGTCGATATTAACCGGAAAGAAAAATGTGTTTGGCTCAGTATTCAGATTTGATGGTCAGGTGACTGTTTTTGGTGATCCAGAAGGTCCATGCTACAGATGTTTGTATCCGGATCCTCCACCGAATGGAATGGTACCTTCATGTTCTGAAGGAGGGGTATTGGGAATATTACCAGGTATAATAGGTATTATGCAGGCTACCGAAGCAATAAAACTTATCACAGGAGAAGGAAATCCTCTTGTAGGACGTTTATTAACTTTTGATGCTCTGGGAATGAAATTTAAAGAGTTAAAAATAAAAAAAGATCCTGATTGTGTTATATGCTCAAGCAAAAGATCGATACATAAACTTATTGATTATCAACATTTCTGCGGTGTACAACCGCATAGTGCTGATGATGGCGCACATCCACTTGAAATTGCCCCGAACGAACTAAATGATTTATTAAAGAAGGGCACCAGACCATTTTTACTTGATGTGAGAACCCCTGAAGAAAATGAAATTTGCGCCATTGATGGCAGTGTTCTCATTCCATTAGCCAAAATGGCCAGTCATTTAAGTGAAATACCACTGGATAGAGATATTGTTGTTATCTGCAAAGTCGGTTCACGTTCCATGGATGCCGTTCGTTTGCTGCAGGGCTGGGGATATAAAAAAGTAAAAAGCCTTAAAGGTGGTGTAGATCAATGGGCTGAAGAGATTGACCCTGATATGCCCAGGTATTGATACTAATTGATGGAAAAAAGTGTTTTAGTCGCAATGTCGGGAGGTGTAGATTCCTCCACTACTGCAGCGTTATTAAAAGAAATGGGATATCGCGTAGGTGGAGCGCATATGCGACTAAGATACAGAACTCCATATGAAAAAAATAAATCCGATCTAAATGTTGATTTCGTTGAAAAAACAACCCAATTACTGGATATTCCCTTTCATTTAATCAATCTGGAACAAACATTTGAAAAAAATGTTATCGAACCTTTTATTCAGGATTACCAGAATGGTGTTACTCCCAACCCCTGCATAAATTGTAATATGAAAATTAAATTTGGTGAGCTTTACAATGCCGCCCGATCTTTAGGATATCAATATATGGCAACGGGCCATTATTCTAAAGTCTCACGATTACCCAATGGACGTTTCGCAATTTTCCCAGTTACAGATGATACAAAAGATCAATCATACTACCTTTATGGATTAGGTCAGGATGTTTTAGCGAATATTTTATTTCCGCTGAATATTTATAAAAAAGCACAAGTGCGCGAAATTGCCCGGAAATATAAGTTGCCTGCAGCCGAACGTAAAGAATCTCAGGAGATCTGCTTTGTGGAAGGGGATTATCGAAAATTTTTTAACGATCAAGGGATTCAATTCGAACCCGGATATGTCAAAACGACTGATGGTAAAATAATTGGGGAACATAAAGGAAAAGAAAATTATACAGTAGGGCAGAGAAAAGGATTAAATATTGCGACAGGAACCCCCATGTATGTCATAAAAATTGAAAATAATGACATTATTGTGGGACATAAAGAGGAATTATTCAAACAAACGTTTACCGTTAAAGAGATCAATTATCAAGGCCTTGCTCTGGAAGAGTTGAAAAAATCGGCCCCCTTGAAAGCGCTTGTCCAAGTTCGCTACAATAGCAAACCTGCATCAGGGATTTTGACTTTCAACGAATTAGAAAATGAAATTAAAGTGGAGATTTCTGAAAATATCCATTCCGTCACGCCTGGTCAATCGGCTGTTTTCTTTGAGGAATCAGAAAAATATATTCTGGCCGGTGGTATCATCACCTGAATTATAAAATACCAATTCGCTTGTAAGCAGATGCCAGTTTTTCCCGAACCATAGGCTCATTTTCATACATGAGAGCAGTACCCACAGACACATAAAGTTCTTTAATTAACAACCTTTCTGCAGCAATCGCTGCATTATATCGCACATTTCTATCTGGTGAGGTTAAAAAATCTTTCAATAAATCTGCATGTTCTTTATTACTTTTCTTGAAGTGCAAAGATGCCTCGAGCATTACTACCTTGCATACATCACTTTTTTCTGTTGTTAGAGCAGAATTGATGGCCTCAAGAGTCTTGACATTATTTAATTCAATTAACGCTTGAGTGGCATGAAACCTTATCATCTCCACTTCACTCTTTAGATACGTTGTAATATATTCTGCATAATCTTTATCTCTTGTCATTCCTAAAGCACGAATAAAGTTTATTTTAACATTTTCATCTTTTTCATTATCCAGTGTTTTTTTCAGATGCTCACTGGACTCTTTTACCCCTATATTTCCAAGAGCAAGAGCAACTGCACTTCGAATATCTTTATTTTCATCTTTTAATGTTTCAATTAATGTATAATAACAGGCAATAATATGACTATAACCACACTCTTCAATCGCCCTTATTCTCTCATCAGGTGTTCCTACTGCAACTTTTTCTATTAATTCAATTTTATGAGAATCAAGAGTCTGCAACCTGATTATTGCGCCAAATATCATTTGACAGGATATTCCAATAAAGATTATCAATAATAAATATATGTTCCGCATAATAAACATTTTATTATAATACACTGAAAATGTCAAATAAAATTAAATTCAAATGCTAGATACTTTCAAACAAAATTTCAAACCACATGTGATTGGTCTTTCTAATCTGTTAAAACAAATTACAAGATTGTATATAATAACAATTTTTAATATCTTATCATTTTTTTTTCATAAAATCAAAAATATTGAAAAAACTGATCGAAATTATGTTATACTGCATATGGTACAATTATTACTTTTAAGCCAACCATGGATCTATTATAACTATATTATCTTCAGTAAAAGGAGTATTCATTACATTTATTCCAGTGATTTAATTATTTTAATACTGGCAGTATTGTTTCCATTGTTATTCATTTTCATGAAATATTTGATTAAAAACAGATTTTTAATACACTATAACTTTTTTATTATTCTCTTTTTTTTACTGATATACAATATAGTACTGGTTACAAACATTTATAACAATGCCCATACGAGCTTACCTGAGGCAAAATATACTTTCTGGTTTTACTTATTATTGATTACTGATTTAATGATGGTCGTAAATTTGGTTCTGAACCTGATTTACATCAGGCCCAGAACTCACATAAAAATTTAACACTTTTGTGCATTTCTGCATCAAATCTGTTTTCATAGGGTACTTTATTTGTACCAAAACTGTTTGTGACATTTTTGGCTTTAAATTCATTTTGTAACCAGAGTTCAAATGATTGATCAGATGAATTTTTTTCATTCTCAATATTTTTTTTACGAATTATTTTAAACTGAATATTATCAGTTTTATTTTCATTCAAAAAATCTGAATTACTGGAATACAAAAAAGTGGATACTGGTTCAAGTTTATTTAGTTTCATAGTCTTTTCAAACCAGAACCACTCTTTACTACACCTGTGTATAGTATGTTGCACCTTTATCTTGCCTTGCTGTTTTGTAAACCTTTTTTTATGTCTCTTTGAGAAAAAAAGGTATTCCTTAGGTTTTTAATGCAGAAAAATATTCACAACATGTATTTCTTTAATACAGTTTTATTAATAGAAGTAATAAACACTATTGATCATTTCAGAAAGATTTTGACAGTTTGTAATCGATTGATTATAAGGAAGTAATGATCGTTAGAGTCTACGGATCGCGGGGAATTATTCCTGTTTCAGGAGAAAAATTTAAAAAGTATGGAGGCAATACCGCCTGCCTGGCAATCCGTGATAAAAAAAGTAATGAATTTTTTATTTTCGACGCAGGAACTGGATTAAAAAAACTTGGAGAAGATTTAATTGCTATAGAACATATTGACAAGATTCATATTTTTTTAACGCATATACACAGTGATCACATAAGCGGGTTACCTTTTTTTTTACCATTATATTCTAAAAAATATACTATTATCATTTATGGTCCAGCCTCTTTAAAATATAACCTGAAAAGTGAAATCCTTTCTCTGTTTAAACAGCACACCAATCCTGTTCATCTGGGCGAACCTGTTGCAGACATTCAAATAATGGAATTAGAGGAGACGACCCTTACAATCAGCAACATTAATATTAAAACTATACTACTAAACCACACCATTGAAAATTTAGGATACAAAATATCCGTTGATGAAACTTCTATTTGTTACCTGACTGACCACGAACCATACCGAAAAGGAATGGAAAATATTAAACAGATTAAAAACAGCCGTTACAAAGATTTTATTCTCAACACATCCATGATGATTGCAGATGCCCAATATCTACCCGATGAGTATGAAATGTATAAAGGGTGGGGGCATGCCCCGGTAAATTATATCATAAATCAGGCTATTGAAGGGAGAGTCAAAAGAGTTGTATTAACTCACCATGATCCCAATCGTACTGATATACAAATTGATGATATTTTACAGCACTATCGAAAACTTTTAATCAAGAAAAACATTAAACTCGAAATCATTGCAGCTAAAGAGATTGATGAATATACAGTATAAACTGGAAATATTTTTTATATTATGCAATTTTTTCTGTTACTGTAAAAGTTTCTGATTCTGCTGCAATTTTCAAGGCCCGTCTTTTCAGATAAATCGACTCATTGATCAGCACCTGAGAATTTTCTGGAAATAATTTTCTCAAACGCATAAAAATAAGTTCAGCATGTTCCATTTTTCCTGCATAGGTAGCATAGATAGCCGCCTCATTTAAACTTACAAGATTTTTATTTTCTTTTTCTATTAATTCTGCAATGAGTTCATAGGCCTTTTCATACATTTTTCTCTTGAAAAATGATCTCGCATAATACAGTTTGGGAATATGTTTTTCACCCTGCACACCCAGGTGGGTATAAACATAAGACATATTATTCCAGTCTTCTTTATGCAAAAAATATAAAAAAAGATAAAACTTCATCTTGGGAGGCATGTAAAAACGGCTTTTTACATTTTCTGATAGATATTTTATGTAAGTGGCAAGAGTTTCTTTATCAATAGTAAACGTATTTAAAAAATCTGATTTTTGCTTTAATGCCAATCTAAAAGTATGCAAAGGAGCAAAAGGATGCTCTTTTAATTTTTTTATCACAACTTTCCATTCTTCATGACTCCACTTTTTGTTTCGGGCATTTTTTATCAGAATAAATTCAGGTGCTTGAAATGAAAAAAGATTCAGTTTTTTATAACTTCCATAATAAAAAACTTGTTTAAAGACTAGATCTTTCCACAAAGGGAGATTATAAAGTTGAAACTTTTTTAACAGATAAAATCTTAAGAATACTGAGCTTTTTTCAAAAAGATCTTTAGTATAAAACTCTACAAATGGATGACTTGATTTTTCTTCATTCAATCGCTCCATCTCGCCAAGCCATTTTTTCAAATTACTTCGTGTAATCGGTTTTTTATTAAAATAAATTCTTAATGAAACTTCAAAGATCCAGATTGCGGCATCTTCCCGGTAACTATTATTAAACTGATCAATGGTTGTAGCTTTTTTTAAAATATCCTGAAATAAAAAATCTAGTACAACTCTGTGATTCATATTCATCTGTTTGTATGTCAATATTTCAAAGAGGATCTTCCGGGCATCAGGATGATTTATGGAAAAATAATATGATACAAGAGGCCAGGCAAGCGAACTATCATGATATCCCAGTTTCCATAGCTCATATAGCTCTTCCAATAAAACAATTTTTTTATTATTAATAAAAAATCTTGAAATTTCATTATTGTCAAACTTGAAAAAAGGTAGTACAAGATTTAAAATTCTGGACTTATTTTTATTATACAATCTTAACTTGCTTTCAAAGATTCCTTTTAACGCCGGAGCATACTCTTTTATTACAACATGAGATAAAACCTGTTGGTGATCGGATTCATTCTCTAAATCTATCTTGTTCTCTTCACCTGAAAATTCATTTATGGAGCTCTCAGAATTGTATTTTTTTTCAGAATCAGGGTTCAGATCATCGGTTAAATGAATTATTTTATCTTGCTCAAAGAAAGGTTCTGCCAGAGAAGTAGAAGGGAAGAATGTCTCATCTTCTCTGTCCATACTTAGTCCACTATACGTTTTTTTAATCAGAATTATAATAAAAATTAAGGGTAAAATGGAGATTACCGTAATAATGGAGTTTATAATTAATATTTTATCGAGCCAAACCATTAGTTTATTATCGGATTTCAGACTTGTTGATATAAAGCTAATCAGGAATTTTTATCTGTAACGATAATTTCATGACTAACCGGGCAAATAATCAACTAATTTAATAATTTTAGAAGTCTCAGGCTGCTCTGATCCAGGCAAATGATCTTTTTCTATCGTTTTTAATATTTTTTACAATCTTTTGCAAGCCTTGGATTAAAAATGCTTTTTTAACTTGATGAATATATTACCCGTATTTTATTCTTCGAATTTTACTTTGGTTAAAAGAATACTACCGGCAATAAAAAGCAGGCCAATTGATACAATACCACTTCGTATCGCAATATTTTCAGAGTCGGTTATTCCAAGAATAATGTATGAGGTACTCGACATCAATAGAGGGCCAATTATGACTGCAAATTTTCCAAACATATTATAAAATCCAAAAAATTCTGCTGATTGATCCGCCGGAATCAAAAGCGAATAGATAGACCGACTTAAGGCTTGAACTCCCCCCTGAACACACCCTATAGAAAAGGCGATTAAATAAAAATCAGATTTTTCCCGAATAAAAGCTGCCCAGATGCAAATCAGCAGATAGATTAAAATTCCAGATAATAGAGATCTTTTTATTCCTATTTTATGCGCAAAGTAGACATATAACAAGGCTGCTGGAAACCCTGTAAACTGGGTAATAATCAATGCGACTATGAGATCATTTTTATTAAAACCCAGAGACAATCCATAGTCCACCGCCATTCTGACAATAGTATCAACACCATCGATGTAGAACCAGTAAGCCAGTAGAAACAGTGCAAGATTTTTATATTTTTTAATATCCCGGTAAGTATTTATATATTGTTTCCAGCCATTTTTTAAAATGCTATCGATGGATTTAGTTATTCTGCCATTTTCTTTTTCTGTAACAAAAACTAAAAGGGGAATGGTAAATAACAACCACCAGAGAGCTACGGAAACAAATGATAACTTTACTGCTTCAGCACTACTGGTAATGTGGAAAAAATCTGGTTGAAGTACGGTAACTACATTAAAAGCAAAAAGAATTCCACCTCCAAGGTATCCGAGACTGTACCCAATCGATGATACAAGATGAAAATTTTGTTCACTGGTAGTATGAGGAAGAAGTGCATCGTAAAATATATTTGATCCGAAAAAACCCACTCCTGCTATAATATAAAATACCATTGCAAGATACCATGCTCCCTGGGGTACCAGATAAAGCAATCCTGTAAAAGCTGCACCGAGCAGGGCAAAAATAACTAAAAACCATTTACGGTTCCTTCCCACATCAGCAAAAGAGCCCAGAATTGGAGCGATCAATGCAATAATAATTCCGGCAATGGAACTTCCTATTCCCAGGCGCAAAGAACTTGCTATTGGATTTGCACCATAGCTCCAGAATTCTTTAAAAAAAATAGGAAAAAAGCCTGCCATAACCGTAGTTGCAAATGCTGAATTTGCCCAGTCATAAAAGCTCCAGGCCCACGCAGATTTTTCAATTTTTATTTTATTTATCATTTTTTTCCTTTACAGGTTACTAAAAAAAACTTTTTTCAAAATGCAATTCAAAATAAAATTAAATTGCATAAATTTTTTAAAACAATATTGAAAGGATAAAAAGGTAATATATGAATGATAGTAAACCAGTAAAAGAACTAAGTGATTATTATGGAGAAAATGTCTTCAATGATATGGTAATGAAGGAAAGATTGCCGAAAAGTATTTATAAATCATTAAAAAAAAGTATCGATCAGGGAATGCCCCTTTTACCAGAGGTTGCCGAAGTGGTGGCAAATTCAATGAAAGACTGGGCAATAGAAAAAGGTGCAACACATTATACACACTGGTTTCAACCAATGACAGGTGTTACAGCCGAAAAGCATGATGCATTTATTTCACCTACTACAGATGGACGTGTCATTCTTGAGTTTTCGGGCAAAGAGTTAATTAAAGGAGAACCCGATGCATCTTCCTTTCCTTCAGGAGGATTACGGGCTACTTTTGAAGCAAGAGGTTATACTGCATGGGATTGTACATCTCCTGCTTTCTGCAAAGAGGGAACACTTTTTATTCCAACTGTATTTTTTTCTTATACCGGAGAAGTTCTTGATAAAAAAACCCCGCTTTTACGTTCTATGGATGCCTTGTCCAAACAGGCATTACGAGTTTTAAAAAAATTCGGAAACAATACAGCGAACCGGGTTATAACCACAGTAGGTGCGGAACAGGAGTATTTTTTAATCAGCACAGATCTATACCAGAAAAGAAAAGATCTTGTTTATACTGGCCGTACTCTTTTTGGTGCAAGTGCCCCTAAAGGCCAGGAGTTAGAAGACCACTATTTTGGCACTTTAAAAGAGAGTGTTGGTGCATTCATGAAAGAGCTTGATGAAGAGCTCTGGAAACTGGGTGTTTCATCAAAAACTAAACACAATGAAGTTGCCCCTTCCCAACATGAATTGGCACCTATTTTTACTACCAGTAACATAGCAACTGATCACAACCAGCTGATAATGGATACATTGAAAAAAGTTGCCAACAGGCATAACCTTACCTGCCTCTTGCATGAAAAACCATTTCAGGGTGTGAATGGTTCCGGTAAACACAACAACTGGTCCATGAGTACAAATGATGGAGAAAATTTACTTGAACCTGGAAATTCACCTCATGAGAATCTGCAGTTTCTTGTTTTTTTAAGTGCCATTATTCAAGCAGTTGATGAGTATGCAGACCTTTTACGAGCATCCGCTGCCAACCCTGGAAATGACCACAGACTTGGTGCCAATGAGGCCCCTCCAGCAATTATTTCCATTTTCCTTGGTGACCAGCTGAATGATATACTTGAACAAATCGAAAAGAGCGGGGCAGTAACCTCTGTAAAAGAAAATCCTGAGATTAAAAACCTCCTGGCAGTGTTACCTTCTCTTGCAAAAGATACAACAGATAGAAACAGAACATCTCCGTTTGCTTTTACCGGAAATAAATTTGAATTTAGAATGGTACCTTCCTCAGCATCTATAGCAGGGCCCAATTTTGTTCTGAATGCTGCTGTAACCGAAACATTAAAGCAAATTGCAGATCAACTTGAGAAAGCAAAGGATGTAGATGCTGAAGCATTTAAAATTATTCAGAACATTATAAAAAAACACAAACGTGTAATTTTTAATGGAAATAACTATTCTGAAGATTGGGTAAAAGAGGCACAAAAAAGAGGATTGCAGAACCTTACCAACAGTGTAGATGCGATTTCAACTCTGAATCTTGAAAAAAATATAAAGCTTGTAGTAGATCATAACATTTTATCTAAAATAGAATTTCATTCACGTTATGAAATATTACTCGAAACCTATATTAAGACCCTGCGAATAGAGGCGTTAACCATGGTACATATGACCAGAAGACAAATCTTGCCAGCAGGAATAAATTTTTCAACAAATATAGCAAATTCTGTTCTAAGCATAAAAAATAGCGGGGTAAAGGCTGATGTTTCTGTTCCATCCAATTTATTAACAAAACTGACCTCTTTGTTAAAGGCAATTGATGAAAATACCACAGCAATGGAAAACAGCCTTGATAACGTCCCTGAAAAAGATGTTTTAGTAACAGCCAAATTCTATCGTGATACAATATTTGCTCAAATGAAATCTCTCCGCAAGAATGTGGATGAGCTTGAAACAATTGTTGATGCACAATACTGGCCAATACCTACATATGGAGAGATATTATTTAACTCAAAATAATTTTTTTAAATATATACTCTTCAGACTGAAAAAAATTTCTACTGTTGCTTATAACTATGGAAGAGGTGTTCCATGGTTAAAAGCAACAGATTTATTGAAATTATCAAAGATCAATTTAATGAAAAATTGTGTTTTATTTCAAACGATGGGTTTCGTGATTTTTTCTATAAATACATTTATCTGCCTGATACGGTTGGCTATAAAAGTATAAAAGATACCCTTCAATCATCGGGATTACGGAATTATTCTGTTTTTTGCAATTTCGAAAATGAAAACAGACATTTTATTAAAGCACAAAAAAAATTCGTTACTACCTTATTAAATTACAATAAAAACTTTTCTGATTGTAACCGAAAATTAAATAAATTAAGGCAATACCATTGCTGGTTACAACTGCATTATAATATCAGTATAGAAAATTCAGGCGTTAACGACATAGCCCGTTATTGCAGATGGTTACATCAAAGAAAATTATACACAAATGTACAATTAACAGAGATTATCCAGTTAGTAAGTTTTTATTTTAATGATATAATTTGCTTGCCTTTTTCTAAAAATGAAATAACCATTAAGACCAATAAAAATAAAATACCCTATATTATGACTCGTAATGATGTATCACTATTCTTCAGCATGGTAGCATCTATTGAATTTAAACTGGTCTTCTATATAATTTATACTTCACATTTAACTATCCGGGAGATTCTTGAAATAAAAATATCTGAAATCGATTTTACATTAAACAAAATATTAATTATTAATAAAAGTCACCTATCTTCTGAATATTTAACCATCTCGCCGTTTATAAGAGATCAGATAATAAAATTAATTAATCTGGAAAGCCGCAGGGATGATGAGGCGTTATTTTGTCCGGGAATCCCGGTAGATGAAGGCAGCGAAAAAATTATTCAATACTTTAATCAAAGAATAAACATGGCAAGATTACATCGGGATATTAATATTTCCTCATTGCAGTTTTCACTTCTTATTATCAGCTGGCCCGATGAATGGTTAAAAAACCTGTCAAAAAAAGTATTTGTATAACTTTTTCTACTTGCCATTAAAGCAAGAATTGAAAGTTTATTATAATGTACAAAATTATAATTACATATTTATTATTTCTATATATCTGCCAGAATATTTTCAGTATTGATAAATATACAGAAATAAAAAAGAAAAAAAACATAACAATAGGAATTTCGACAGGGTATAAGCCTCTTTTATTTAAAAACAATAATTCCCTTTATGATGGTTTCGAATTCCTCCTGATAGAGTCCCTGGAAAAATATCTGGAAGTTGATTCTAAGCTGGTTCCACTTGCTGTATCTCAATATATATCATCAATCAAAGATGGAAGTGTGGATATTGTAATTGGGGGTTTCTCGAGAAGCTTGTCCCGATCAAAAGAAATCTGGTTTTCCAGACCATATCTTGCCATTAACAGCGGAATTTTAATCAATCGAAATTCTATTCCATTAATGCAGTCTGGAGATGATTTTGAGAACCGGAATCTTCACTTTATAAAAGATCTGGTATCAATAAATAATTTTACCGCAATAATCAAGCGTGGATCGAGTTATGAAGAGCTGTTCAGGGATAATTATCAAAATATAAATATTTATTTTGTTGAGAATAACGAAGAAGCTTTAAAGTCATTGATCAGCGGAGAAGGCGACGGATTCGTTCACGATGACCTGTATTTAAATAATTATCTTTTTGAAAATCCCGAAATGAATCACAGATATGTTCTGGTCACTGATAAAACCCACAAAGAAAATATTTGCATTGGAATACCTTTTGGAGAGATTATATTAAAAAATCAAATTGATACCTTCCTGGATATTATTATTGCCAAAGGAAAAATAGATGAGTGGAACGAGACTTACATTAAACATTAAATTTATTTTTATTGCACTTATTATTTCATTTTTCAACAAAGGCTATAGCTCTGATTTTGACCTTTCAGGAAAATTCAGATTGCGCACTTTTCATTATAATGGGTATAATGAAATTCCTGATTATTTAACGGGACCAGGATTCAAACAGGTGACCTTTTCGGATATCTTTTATCGAAATAAACTTTTATTTTCCCCGGAAGGTAAGCTTCAGATAGTTTCCATGGTAGATATTTATACTGTTGCCGGCTCCAATGACGGGGAGATGAATTCAAGTGACCTCGGATTTCAGGTTAGAAATTTATATGCAATATGGAACCGGGGTTCTCTGGGAATCTGGGAGGCAGGTTTTCAACCTTTTTTAATTGCTGATGGTCGTCTTCTTGCTGCAAACGGGGCTGGAATAAAATACAAATATCCCTTTCTATTCTTACCTGTTTCTGCATCATTTTTTTGGCTGAAAACTCTTGATAAATCACTGCAAAACATAAATGGAGGGATTGGAAAAAATGATTACCTTGATAGTGATATAATATCATCTGCCTTGAATTTTTCCTTAAAGCAAAATACATTTGAAATTTTTTATTTGAGAGCAAACAAACTTATTCAGGGAGATTTCAAATTAAATATGAACTGGCTTGGATTACAGAACATATCCAAAGCAGGTAAATTTATAAATAAAACTAATATTATCATAAACAATGGAAATCTCCTGAATCAGGTTTCCAGTATCAAGAATTATATCGAATATGGTGCTTTCTTTTACTCATCAAATGAAGTTAAGCTGAACCATTTCTTATTCTCATTTAATACGAGCGGATCATCGGGTTTTTTTAACAACAGCCTGAAACACAGATTTTTCCATATTCAACCTTCTTTTTCTTCGGGTAATATATTGTTTTCTGATAGTGGTGGAATTGCGGTTTTATCAAAAAATTATTCAGGTTTGATTTATTACTCTTTCACAGGTGAATTTTATTATTCATTTACTGATTTTTCTTTTGCACTCATACATGCCCGAGAAATCAGAGATTTCAGTAAAGTTACAAACTACTTTGCTCACGAAGCGGATTTTAACGTGAAAATGCATTCCATATATCCATTTGATCTCATATTGAATAGCGCTTGTCTCTTTCCAGGTAATCTCTTTTATGAGACTTTTCGTACATATAAAAAAAATCACCCGCTTTGGGAATTTTCAATAACGCTGACATACAGCTATTAATGAGACATCTATTTTATTCTAATTGATTTTTTTGGTCAGGGTTACCTGGTTTCCAATATCATTATAGGTAATTTGATCCATATTAACCTTCGTAATAAATATTCCTCTGCCATGAAGGGCTGCAATATCTTCAATTTCTTTTTTTTCTAAAAAAGATTTTACATCAAATCCTTTTCCTTCATCTTTAACAGTAAAACTTATATCACTTTTTGTGTAGTGATAATTTACAATTATTTGCCTGCTCGCATATTGCTCTTCACGGGATCTCTGAGTCAGAAACTCGAGATAATCATCACCGCTTTCAAGTTTGTGTTTCTTTGTAGCATAATCAACTTCGAGATTCCCGTGTTCAAAAGCGTTTATGATCATTTCATATATGGAAAGCCGGATAGAAAATAGAGTTTTACTATCCATTCCCGGAAAACGTTTTATTACATCGATTAATTCATAAATAAACGGGTTAATACTGTAAAAACTGCTCGGAAGTGCAAAAGTCCTTTTTTCTTCAATCATATTATCAAGCAAATCATAGTCGATCTTCTGGGAAACCGAAACCGTTCTGTACTTTTCTATCAACAGAGCGATATCTTCTATGCTGAATGGTTTGGGAATAATATCAATGGCTCCCATTTTAATGACATTTATTGCTAATTGATAATCGGAGTGAGCAGTTATTACAGCAAAATGGATCTGCTTAAATAATTGTTTTATATCTTTAATAAACTTTATAATATCCGAACCTGGTAATTTTAACTCTGTTAATATAAACGAAATATTTTTTTTACCAATTATATCAATCGCATTTTCATAATTGTCGGTATAATATATGGTCATTTGCTCTGACAATATCTCAGTCAAAACATCCCGGTAACTTAAATCGTTATCTACAACGAGTATTTCTGGTTTTATATGTCCTTTCTTCATTAAAATTAATACCTCTCCAATTCTGCAATCTCTTTGGGAATTTCAATACTTAAATTTTCGGCAAATTCTCCATTAAAAAAAATATCATCTTCTATCCTGATACCCAGCCCTTTATATTTTTCAGGAATAAAATCCAGATCTCTGGAAAAGTACAACCCGGGTTCAACGGTAAAGGTCATTCCTTTTTCTAATTTTTTGGGTTGAGAATTAAAATTATATTTACCTGCATCGTGTACATCGAGCCCAAGATAATGAGAAGTATAATGCATATAGTAGATACGATATATTTTTTTTTCTATCACTTCATTTACAGAGGAGGGTTTGATCATCTTTTTACTGTTTTTGGGATCGGGAACATTATGGAATAATTTTAGATCCCATAGCTGCTCAACAATACTGAGAACAGTTTCTTTATGAATATTTTCCAGGGTTGCAGAAGAAGAGTTGGCTGTTTCTATTGCCCGTTTTTGAGCAGTCAGCACAATATTATAAATCTCTTTCTGCGCTGAAGTAAATTTCCTGGCAACAGGAAAAGCTCTTGTGATATCCGCAGCATAACCCATCCATTCAGCACCCCCATCAATTAAAACGAGGGAACCTGGAGAAACAAGCTGATCAGATTTTTCATAATGCAGATACGTTGCATTACTTCCACCACCCACAATTGTTGGATAAGAGGGGGAGAGCACTCCATGATCTAACAGTATCGATTCAAATTTTGCTTTTATCTGGTATTCATAAATCACCCTGGTAGATCGCGAAAATCTTATTGTTTCTTTCATTGCATCTGCTGTAATTGCAACTGCTTTTCGTATCATATTTATTTCGTCAGAATCTTTAAGTACTCTCATTTCTCCAATGAGCTCATGTGAGGAGATAAACCTTGTTGGTCCAAAGTCACTCGAACGTCCATTGCGATTCAAGGAATTGGCTATTCGTATAATTTCTCTATCAAGTTGCTCATGAACACCAAAATCCCAAAACAACTCTCTGCGATTATTTAAAATTTTTGAAATCATCGAATCAAATTTTTCTGCATGATATATATTTTTTATCGGAATACCTAAAGAATTTGCAACTTCATCAGGAGTTATCATTTTTCCTGACCATTGCTCGATTTTCAAATCAGGGAATTTCATAAAAAGAGAAATTTTCCCTGAATAATCAAGAACAAGTTTTACATCAGGTATATTTAAGCCTGTTAAATATAGAAAATCTGAATTATTTCGATACGGATAAGATATATAACTATTTCTATTTAATACCACCGAAGAATTTAAGATCAGCACCGACTCTTTGCTTAAGCTTTGAATTACTTTATCAATTCTTTCACGGTATTTCATTTATATTATGATCCACATAATTTTTTTATTCCATATTGTAAATTTCATATAAGTTTTAAAAAAAAATATATGTGACATAATATGTATTATGTTAAGTATCTGATTATATTTAATTACCAGCTTCGTTTACCTTTATAATCTACCGTATTTAATATTAACCAGGCATTAGATGATTTGTTATCATAAATCTGCAAATATTTTTTCTTTAAAATGATAAACATTTGAAGATTGAGGATTTCTGGAAGATATTGACTAAAAATATGATACTTGATGATTAAAAATTGGTAAGTGAAATCTATTTTCAAACTCTTTAAACGATTTAAAATTAAGAGATACACTTGCATTTACAATCAATAACAAATAAAACGATAACCTGAGAAAGTAATCTTGCAAAATAGAATATATATGTGCTTATTTTGTATACATAAAGCTTATCGAACATACAAAATATTACGAACAGGTTAATTCTGAAAGATCAGAAGTTTGTTATTTTTAATTTGATAGAGTGTTTAGATTTTAATTATATGTAATAGATATTGATTACATGATAATGGATTTCTGCAATTTCAAGGTTTGGCACAATATTTGCATAATACAAGAAAACAATATTTAAAGGAGTTTAAATGAAAAGAAAGTTAAAAAAAATTGCGATGGTGATTACCCTTTTTTCGGGTTTTACTGTTTTTGCACAAGAAGGTAACGAAGCATCGAAACCGTCTGTTGATATTTCTCTGGCGGTATCAACAAATTACATATGGAGAGGATACGATGTATATGTAACCAAATTTGATGCTAAAAGTAAGGAACATGGAGCACTGAATATAGGTCCCTCCTTTCAACCCTCTCTTACCTTCTACTCACCAGTTGAGGGCTTGTCCTTTAATATGTGGATGGCATATGCATTATCTGCACGCGATGACAAAGATGGAGCATTAAGAGCAGTTGATGAGGTTGATTATACTGTTTCTTATGAGTTTGAGAACAAGGCAGGTTCATGGAGCTCTGCTTATGTAATCTATACCTACCCAACTACTGTTGCGGGAGCCTTGCTAAATAACTATAGTGAGCTGGTTTTTGGCTATGGAGCTGCTCTTCCCTTGTCTCCATCACTATCTGCAGCAATAACAACAGATAATGGCGGTGGGTCGACAAGCTACTATAGCGCAGGTATTTCACATGCAATAGAATCAGGTGCTCTATCTATTGAGCCCTCTTTATCGCTGAATTACTGGTACTATAATGATGATGTTGCACAAAACTGGGCACATGCAGATGTAAGCCTGCCCATCGGGTTTGGTATAAATGACAGCCTTTCCGTTGGATTAACAGCAACTGGTTCGTATAGAATGTTATACGGTAAAACCAAAATTGCTAAAAGTTATACACTTGCTGGCAGCAATACTGTAAAGGATCAACCTGCATTAATTACAACTTTTACTTTTAATGTAGATTATTCTCTGTAACCAATTTACAAAAACATAAAAAACCCCTTGCTCTTTATGGAGACAAGGGGTTTTTTATTATATATCCCCTCCTCTTTTTTTTATTGGCACAGTTTTTGCACTAATTCTGTAGAATATTAATTTAAAAGGAGATTCTAATGATAACAAAGAATAATGAAATTTCCCTATGGAAATTTCTAACAATAAAAAATAAATTTGTTTATGCTGTAGCCACCCTCTTTCTGCTTTCAGGAGGAGAAATTTATGCACAAGAGAGTGCACAAGTTTCAAAAGAGATGTTTACCATAAACAACCTCTGGATGATGATATCTGCCATGCTGGTATTTATCATGCATCTAGGTTTTGCTACTGTTGAATCAGGTTTGACCAGAGCTAAAAATACAGTAAATATATTATTTAAAAATACATTTATTGTTGCAATTGGCCTTCTTACTTATGCAGTCATGGGGTTCAATTTGATGTATCCAGGAGATTCATGGATATTGGGAAAGTACCTTGGATTTGGCGGATTTGGAATTGGATCACCTGCAGGTGATGCCGGATTAATTGCCTACGCTGATGGCCACTATACCTATTGGACAGATTTTTTATTTCAGGGGATGTTTGCTGCAACAGCTGCTACCATTATTTCTGGAGCTGTAGCTGAAAGAGTAAAACTTTTTTCCTTTCTTGGTATAATAACAATATATGTGGGAATTGCCTATCCCATTGCAGGAAGCTGGAAATGGGGCGGCGGCTGGTTAAATGATCTCGGATTTTATGACTTTGCAGGCTCAACAATTGTTCATTCAATTGGCGGCTGGGGAGCATTAGCGGGCGTAATGTTACTCGGACCAAGAATTGGAAAATATGTTGGAAATTCTATAAAGCCCATCTATGGACATAACATGCCTCTTGCCACAATAGGTGTTTTTATGCTCTGGCTGGGATGGTTTGGTTTCAATGGAGGCTCTGTTCTATCGGCTGATCCTGGACTGGTCTCATTTGTACTGGTTACAACCACTCTTGCTGCAGCAGCAGGAATCGTTGCAGCGGCATTTACCTCATATGCGTTATCAGGGGCACTTGACCATTCGATGACATTAAACGGTGCTCTTGCCGGCCTGGTAGGTATAACTGCAGGAGCAGATTCTGTATCACCATTAAGCGCTATAATCATAGGACTCGTAGCTGGAATTCTGGTAGTGGTTTCGGTTTATTCATTCGACAAACTGAAACTCGATGATCCCGTGGGAGCAATTTCCGTTCACCTCGTTTGCGGAATTTGGGGAACAATGGCAGTTGGAATTTTCAGTATGAACCCTGAGCATACTATAATGAAACAGCTTACAGGAGTTGTATCGATCGGACTTTTTTCTTTCGTTATTTCATTTTTTCTTTTTTATGTAGTTAAACTCATCTTTGGAATCAGGGTTACGAGAGAAGAAGAAATCAAGGGACTGGATATTTCAGAACACTCGATGGAAGCATATTCCGGTTTTCAGATTTTTGATAACGATTAAAAATGATAAATTTAAAAATACAAAAGGAGTATTGATATGAAACTAATAACCGCATTGATTCAACCGCACAAACTTCCGGATGTCAAGCAATCACTGGCAGAGGCCGAAGTTTTTAAGATGACTGTTTCCAATGTAATCGGAGCAGGTGCTCAAAAAGGATATGTAGAAACATATCGCGGAGTTAAAGACGAAATTCAACTTCTGAAAAAAGTAAAAATTGAAATCGCAGTCAATGATAACTTTGTAGATGCCACCATCAAAGCCATTGTCCGCGGTGCCAAAACCGGAAACATTGGTGATGGAAAAATATTTATTCAGAATCTTGAAGAGTGTATTCGCATACGCACTGACGAAAGAGGCGAAACAGCTATCGGCTGACAGCATCAGGCACATAAGGCAGGCGGAACTTCCGTCTGCCCTGCTTTAATTTAAAGATAAATTTTTTAATCTCTGTTTCAACCTGTCCAGAAACAACTTTTTTTCAAGATCTACTTTGTAGTTCCCCGAATAAGTCGTAGACTCTTCTGTTGAAGATGATCTAAGAGCACGCCTTGTATTTCGAACCAGCTCTTTTCTTCCAATGAGCTTCATAAAATAGTAGATACTATCATTATCATTTAAAAAATTTTCACTATCTGTTTTCTTTAATTTATCATAAAATTTTAAGAAAATATTCTGGTTATATGGAATACGCTTTCCGATTTCAGCCAGATTGATTTTGTTCATACGCTCCTGGCTGAATTCGCTGCTATTTATAGTTTCCGTGTTTATATATGCATGTATTGCTTTTATAATTGCCCCCACCTTACCTATTTTTTGTACGGTAATTTTTGATTTTGCAATTGCATCTTCAAACCATTGGCGGTAAACAGATAAAATATAATCTACCGGTATTTGCTTACCACGGGCATCTTCCTCATAATGAATTGTTCTTTTTTTAATTGCTGAATAGTTAATATTTTCAATGGAATTCAGGCGGCTGCTGTTTTTACTCAGCCAGATATCCGTATGATGGGTTCCTGTGGTGTGCACCTCATGAAAAGTAAAGGCCAGATCCTGGCCTGCAAATAATATCTTTGAAAAACCCATCTGTCTCAATAAATCAAAAAGTGATGTCGCCACCGAACCTCCCGATTGAATATCACCGACAGGAGTCTGCAATATCTCTTCTTCAACAAAATCGCATCCTGGAGTCAGGTGACGTATATCACCTTTATAATGAGCAGTTGTACTGAAAAAAAGCTCTCCTTTCCATCGCAGCACAACCTGCGGGTTGGCAACCAGATCTGCAACCAGAACCGGACTATCATTATTTTTCCCGACAGGTATCCCCAGAATATGACGTAAAGTATACCCCTGAGAATCCAATGAGTAGATAAGATCAGGTTTGATTCCGCACCTGTGAAGTACACGATATGCCGAATCTACTGCCGCAATAAAAAAATTATTTTGATTTTTTTTTATCCACGGTAGCGCACCCCTTAATCCGGGGCCAGTTGATACCATTATCGCCGATTTACCCTCCATAGTATTAAACAATGAATAAACAGGTTTTGCTCTGTAAGCCTGGCTCGCATTTATAAGTGCATTACTGACCCATCTTGATTCAAATTCAAATCGTGTGAAAAGGTCTGACAGCCTGGTTGAATATAATTTTTTTATATTTTGATCAAATTCTTCAAAAAAAACCGGATCTGTAGATTGAATCGCTCCATTGGTTAAAATTTTATATCCTATAATGGATGAAATTTCAATCGAATCAAAAAAATCATTTAATTGTTCCCAATAACCGTGTTTTTCAATTAAATAGGTGTTTTCAAATATTTCAGGAACAAATTTTCTAAGCTCTAATACAAGTTTTTCATCAGGTTCAACAAGAACAATTATACCGCCATTTTTATTTTTATCTTCAATAAGTTTTAAAAGCAGGTTGAGTTGCAATACCCCATATACAAATACCAGAAAACCCTTTTTTAACTTGAATTCTCCCAATAAACGGGTAACCTGCCTCCCGGGATCCCTGCCTGTAAGACTTTTATAGCTCCCATTTTTTATCTTTTCAGGACAAGATGAAATATAATACTGTCTATTCTCTGATATAATTTCATAATAAGCAAGATTACCATGTATGATAACTTTATTGGAACTCATCTGTTTTAACCCCGGTAATATTAGTTAACGGTTTAATACTATGAATACTGAAAATATAAAAATAAATATGTCTACTATAAAAGAAATTGAAATTGTAGGATTTAAATCCTTCGCTTACAAAACAAAATTATCATTTAATAGTTCATTTACTGCAATCGTTGGGCCTAATGGTTGCGGAAAATCCAATACACTCGATGCAATAAAATGGGTACTCGGAGAGAAGTCTGTTCGCTCCATGCGTGGAGACAAAATGGAAGATGTCATATTTTCCGGAACAGACACAAAGTCTCCTGCAGGGTTTGCCTATGTACATCTTTTAATGGATAATCGCAATCGTATACTGAATGTTGATTTTGATGAGGTCAAAATTGCCCGAAAACTCTTTCGTGACGGTCAAAGTCAATATTTTATCAATGACAGTAGAGTGACTCGTAAAGAGATTGAAATGCTGCTGATGGACACAGGTCTTGGTAAAGCCAGTTACTCTTTTATGCAGCAGGGTCAAATGGATATGATTCTTTCGAGCAAACCCGATGAACGGCGGTTGATCTTTGAAGAGGCGGCAGGTATATCCAGATTTAAAAATCAGAAAGATGAAGCAATGCAAAAACTGGACAATACGGAATTAAATATTACCCGTTTGAAAGACATTCTTCATGAACTGGAAAGAGAGCTGAAGGTAAAGCAAAATCAATCTGTAAAAACATTACAATACAATAAAATGGCAGAAAAGCTGAAAGATCATGATCTTAGAATCCGTTACTGCACCTTCAGAGACATTGATAAAAATCTGGAAACTTATCAGCAGAAACTTCTCAAGCAGCAGAATGAAATCGAAAAAAGCCGCCAGAAAATAATTCACCTGGAAGAAAAAATCCTGGAAGCAGAAAAAGAAAAAGAAAAGTTGGTTACTGATCTGCACCAGATTGACGTCACCAATCAGATTAACAGTGAAAAAATTACCCAGTGGAATGCACTATTGGTAGAATCCAAAAAAAGATCAGATGAACTCGACCAGGAAATCAAACGTATAAAAGATTTAATGGAGAAATATTACACCCGTCTGCAGGATTTAAAAGCGCAGCGCGACAGGCAATCGCAGCTCAGTCTTCAACTTGATCACCAGCTTGAAAATGCTGAAAAAACCATTGGCGACCTCGAAATTGAGATTAAAAAAATTGAACAGGAAATTACTGAATTTCATAAAGCGATTGAAGAGTTAACCAGATCGGTCAACCGCAAAAAAGAAGAGCTCAAGGGAAATCGTGACAAACTGACTGTTATCGTGGAAGATTTATTAAATTATTTGACCGAAGAAAAAACAAAATGGTCCGCAAATATCATTGATATTGAAAAAACAAAAACAGCTTTTATTGAAAAAATTAAAAAACTTGATGCAGAACTTAATCAGCTTGATAAATCAGAAAAAAATAACCTTTCGATCAATAACTTTATTACCGAAACCAAAAAATATTTCAGCAGCACTGAATGGATAGAGATGTTGAATGTCATGACAGAACTCGAGCGGGATTTCTGGAATAAACTGTTTGATAAAGAAGGAATTCATACAAACAAGGAAAAAACAGATCAGATAATCGAACGGCTTGAAAAAGAAGTTTCTGACAGTGAACTGAAAATTATTGAACTGGGCAATACAATTGATAATCATAAAGATAAAAAAATACTGCTTTTATCAAATCGTGATCGCCTGCTCGGTGAAAAAAAAGGGTTTGAAGTAAAAAAACTCAGCATTGAAGAGGCAGATAAAAATATTCTGCATCAGATAAACCATGAAGAATCACAATACAAATATTTTCGGGAACAACTTTCAAAAGTAGAGCTTGAAAAAATCCAGATACTCAAAAAAGATAAAGAAATTCTGGCAAAAATAAAAGATATTAAATTAAATATGGCCAAAGAGATCACGCGAATTGACAATATAAAATCCAGTATTGAAAAAAGTGACAAGAAAAAAAATGATATCACATCACAAATTCATAAAGAAAACAATTCCTCTCAGGGAATTTTTACCGCAACCAATGACCTTGAAGTTAAAATAGGAACCCTTCTGGGAAGCCGTGAGGTATTAATTCAGGATATTTACAATGATTATAATATCTCCCATGAAGAAATTGAAGAAAAATTTAAAAGAAAGAATATAGATATTCAAATCGAAAAAGATCGATATAAAGAGATAAAAAAAGAGATTGATAATCTTGGTCCGATAAACCCGCTTGCCATTGAAGAGTGCCAGGCAATTGAAAGCTTGTACAATCACAATAAATCTCAACTAACGGATATACAGGACGCCAAAAAACATATACTCGATGTGTTAAAAGAGATCCAGACCAAATCTGAAACCATCTTTCTGGAAACATTTGATCAAATTAAAGAAAATTTCCGTAACATATTTCAATCGCTGTTTAAAGGCGGTGATGTGGAATTAACCTTGAGTGACCGTGAAAAACCGCTTGATACCGGAATAGAAATTCAGGTACAGCCTCCTGGAAAAAAAGCACGCTCATTGAAATTACTCAGTGGAGGAGAAAAAGCACTCACGGCAATTGCCCTCATGTTCGGAATATATAAAGTCCGCTCGTCGCCATTTTGCGTTCTGGATGAAATTGATGCACCACTTGATGATCAGAATGTCACCCGATTTCTGGATATGCTGGAAATGTTCAGAGAAAAAACCCAGTTTGTTTTAATAACACACAATAAAGCGACTATGGCCCGGTCAGATGCAATTTATGGTGTTACAATGGAAGATCCGGGAGTGAGTCGTCTGCTGACAGTAGAATTAAAAAAGTAAACCAGCACCGTAGACTCCATACATTTCCAGAGAATCTGTAATGGCTGATAATTTATATAAAACAAAAAAATTAATACTCTTTATTCAGATAGAAGTTCAATCAAAGGAGCATACAGCCGTATGGAACCGCAGACGAGATGGGAACCTTCCCGGTTAAAGAGGTCACGCAACCTTTGCCTGTCGTTGCAAATTTGAACGAAATGATCATTTAAAAAATCATTCTGCTGGTAGAAGCCTGCTTCCTCTATATTAAAAAGAAAAATAGTATCAATATGAATGAAACTTTTTAAAATATCTATAAATTTTTGAATATTCCTTTCTTTCATGCAATTGATATAGATATGCCAGTTGTTTGAGACAGAAGAGGCCCAGGAACCCAGATACTCCATTCCAATATTATTATGAGCCGAATCAAAATAAATATTCTTTTCTGAACTGACTTTCTCAAGTCTTCCTGTACACTCTTTCTTAATCCAGGCAGGTGATTTGTGGTAATAATGCTGGTAAATATACTGAGCAGACTTCAGGTTCCTTTCAAGATAATTACCCTCTTGAAAAGAAGGAACGTTATGATATTGTGCCCCATTCGATGTACAAACATTACGAATCAGATCCTGTATGAATAGATTACTGTTCATATCATACACAAGGGAGTCTTCTTTTATAATACCTGATTTTTCACGGGCAATTTCTTTTAAAGTAGATCCTAATATTTTTTCATGATCGAAATCAATCGGTGTTATAACAACTATCTCGGGAGAAACATTATTGGTTGAATCAAGTCTGCCCCCCAGACCGCACTCAATAACCCCCCACTCTATATTTTTCTCTTTAAAATATAAAAAAGATATCGCAGTTAAAACATCAAAAAAAGATAAAAAAGAATGACCTGGCTGGTTTTTAATAATATTCCATAATAAATGAAAATCTTCATTGCGTATATTTTCTCCACCCACCTGGATTCTTTCTGACAACAATTGATAATGTGGTGAAGTGTATAAACCCGTTAATGATTCCAGCGAGAAAAGCCGGCTTAAATAGATAGCCATGCTTCCCTTGGCAACGGTTCCGGCAATATGAATTGTTTTATAGCTCAACTGGGGATTATCGAGATCTTCCAGCACTTTTTTTAAATGAGTGTTGGAATAATCCCCCGTTTTAAGAAACCTTCTGCTTGCCTCAAAATTGTTTAATTTATAATATTGTTCAAATTCAAAAAAAATGTTTACTGAATTCATCCAACATCATTACTCATAAACTATTTCATAGGTAAGTTCAGCACTCTCTTTTAATATTGCTGTTACTCCACAATATTTTTCCTGTGAGAGACCTACGGCTTTAATTATTTTTTCCTGATCGATGTTGCCTGAAAAAATATACTTCATCTTAATCGTTTTAAAAATCCTGGGATGCTCTTCCGTCAGCTCCGAAGTGATTTCAACCCGGAAATGATCGGGAAGACTTTTCATTTTCCTCAATATTGCAATGACATCCATTCCCGTACATCCTCCGAGACCATTGAGCAAAAGCTCTTTGGGTCTGGGACCTTTGTCATGCCCCCCTACATCTTCAGCTGCATCAAGCTTGATGATATGACCGCTGCTTGTGGTAGAATCAAACTCCATATCACTTATCCATGTTACCGTGCTCTGCATTTTAAACTCCTGATTTTAATTTTTTGCTTTTATCCAGAATTACATTTAAGGGGTTATCTGAAAAATAAATATTTAATTTATCACCTATCTGCATGGGTGTGCTCTTCTGACCACCATCAATATAGATCATTCCGTCAATCATTGCAGAAATAATTTCAAGTCTCTGTTTTTCATGAACAATGGCTTTTGTAAAATTCTCTTTTTTGTGGCTATAAACCTCACGTGCAATAACAGCAAATTGACGAAGTTTTTCCTTGTTATACTGTATAAACGGTTTTCCACCCGCTGATTTATAGGCTGCTCCCGAGCCTGAAGCAGAACTCACCCATATTCCCGAGGATTTCTGGGAATATACATTTTCATCAATCTGTATTATATAACGGCTCGTTGTTGCAGGGTTTTTATCAGTAATCAGTATATCATTTAAAATATAATTATTACTCTCCTTTCCGTTAATACTGTAGGTAATGCGGTGAATTGGTTTAAAGACCGGCTGTTTATTATGAAAATAGTCATTTAATATTTTATTTAAATCAAAGCTGTCCTGATAAATATTATAGTTACAGTAATAACCAATACTGTAATCAGGGGCAGAATTAATTCCGAGCATCAGAGCATCTTTGACATAATGAGATGCATATATAAAAGTTCCATCACCACCGATTGTTACAATTAAATCATTTTTTTTAGTGGCCGGCATCTTGTTACGGCCCCTTTCATGAATAAAGCAGGGAACTTTGGTTTTTTCAATTTTATTTAAAAAAAGCTCTACGGACTTATAGTGGTCATCATGCATCTGCTGAAACTGTGCATAAAGAGCGGAATTTTTCTTTTTCAAATTCTCTATAAAGGACTTTCCCTTATAATATTCCAGTGTGCTTTTTTTATAAACTACAATTACCCTGCTCATTTTATCCTGAAATAATATTTAACATTTTTTCTGTTGCTTCCACTGCTGCCATAATCTGGTCAGGATCAACACCTCTTGTGGTTAAATTGGAACCATCTTTCTTTTTCCATGTAATCTTGCACTCTACCAGTGCAGATGTTTTTCCACCGGGAGGAATTCTCACCTCATAATCCAGAAGTTCCGGAAGTTTAAACCTGCTCTCTTCAGCCCACTTTCTGATGGCATTCATAAAGGCGTCATATCCGCCGTCGCCACTGCCCGACATTTTAAATTTTTTATCTTTGTAGATAATATTCAATGAACAGACGGGAGTAATATCCATCCCCGATGTGATAACAACATTGGTAATTTTCAGTGTTTCTTTATCTGATAATTTTAAAACATCACCGATTATAAAGGGCATATCATCAATTGTAACACTTTTTTTCTTGTCGCCGAGCATTTTTATCTTGTCTAAAACCTTGTTCCGATTCTCTTCACTTAATTCAATTCCAAGCTCTTTTAAATTTTGATCGATCGAAGCTTTTCCGGCCATCTTGCCAAGAGCATAGGCTCTTTTTCTTCCAAAGCGCTGAGGCAATAACTGGTTTTCATAAAGGCCGGCTTTCTTGTCGCCATCTGCATGAATTCCGGCAGTCTGGGTAAATACATCTTCACCTACAATCGGAGCATTATCAGCAAGTCGTTTACCAGAGAAAGTCTCTACGACCCTCGATGCCAAAAATAGATTTTTTTCATTGATAGATGTTTTTAATTTTAAATGATCATGAATATTTGCTACAACCTCCGCAAGGGAAGCATTTCCGGTTCTCTCTCCGAGGCAGTTGACTGTGACATGAATTCCGCTTACTCCACCTTTGATTGCCTCTATACAGTTGATCGTTCCCAGACCATAGTCATTATGTGCATGAAAATCAAACATCTGGCCCGGAAATTTATTTGTAATATCGACCATTGCTTCATAAACTTTTCCGGGATACATTACCCCCAGGGTATCAGGAAGCATAATACGCCGGACCTTTTTTTCATGTAAAAAAGCAATTAAATCGTATGTATACTCTCTTGAGTCGGTATACCCATTCGACCAGTCTTCCAGATATACGTTAACAGTTATATCTTTCTTTCGGGCAAAATCCAGCGATAGTTCAATATCTGCAAAATGTTCAGAAGGTTTTTTCTTCAGTTGATAGGTCAGATGCTTTATCGATCCTTTTGTCAACAGGTTAATTACTTTTCCACCTGCATCCTTAATCCAGTTTAGAGATTTTTCTTTATCAACATATCCGAGTATTTCAATAGAATCTAAAAGATTATTTTCCTTTGCCCACTTGCATATTTTCCGGGCGCTGTTCATCTCCCCTTCAGAAACCAGAGCTGAACCAATCTCTATTCGATTAACCTTTACCTTCTCAAGCAGAATACGTGCAATCTGCAGCTTTTCTGAACTTGAAAAAGAGACATTATTGGTCTGCTCCCCGTCTCTCAGGGTGGTATCCATTATTTCTATGACTTTATTTATCATTATAATTTTGTTTTCGGTTTAAAATGAATCTCTTATTTAAAGGTCAACCTTTATTTATTTTTAACGGGTTGACAATGCTTATCAAATTTATATAATATCTTTCCAAATATCCAATATATAAATTTATGCAGGATGGATCTAATCAACAAATTCAACCCGGTGAAGTAATACTGAATCAGGGAGTCATACCCCAAAAACTGATTATTTTACATAAAGGAACCGTCTCGTTTCGCGCAGCTTCGACCTCAGAAGGTAACATATCCATTGAAAATTCAAAATATATTGGAAGCATAGAGGCACCTGCGGTTCTTGGTATATCTGCCCTTTTACTGAAAGAGAATGGTGATTACTATGTTATTACGGAAACACCCTGTACAATTTCAGTATACCCGGTAAATTACAGCAGTTTACAGAAAATAATTGCATCCAAACCTACTATCGCTGTATTATTATTAAAAACATTATTAAAAGTTGTATCTGTTCAACAGGATAAATTCAACAACGGGATTAAATTTATCAACTATTGTATAAATTTTACACAATCAACCTCCCTTGCCTACTCTATTTTCAACCCTGATCTCTTTAAAGGTGAAGAAAATCCCTCAGACAAAATTATAAACAGAGCTCAAAAATATTATAGCGACTACCTTGCGAAGGGATTATCTCTGCCAAATGAACTTACTATTCCCGCTTTAAATAAAAACTATATTCAGGAAATCGGCCCCGGTTATTCTATAACCACTCAACTGGACCTTAATGAAATACAATATTTAAAAAAGTTTATAGCAATTGACCCTGCAATCATCTCGGCAATTTGCTCTAAAAGTCCTGAGTTTATACTCTTGACTGCGCAAAAAATTGCAGAAAGCATCAAGAAGTCCCTGCTTGACCTGAACCTTGCAAACAATCTGTTAAAAGAGTTATCAGGGGAATTTTTTCAAGGTCCCTACTGCTGGATGGAAAAAATAGCACTCTTGACTGAATTGAACAAACAAAACCCTTCTGGCGCTTTGAATAATTATGCATCTTTTTTTATCAATGGTGTTCGAAAAATTAACAGCGAAATTGCCAGATTCTGGGCAATAAATGAAAACTATATACAACAACCCTTAATCTCAAAAATCGAACAGTACATACATGAATCAGCTGCCAGTAATGTTGCTACAAGTGAATTTCAAAATAGTCCAGATACGGAATTTCATCATGACGACTCTATATCTGAATCTGGAGACACTGCAACCATCGAAGACAATATTGCGGAAAAGGTTCTTAATTGGAGTGAAGTAAGTAAAGAGACCAAAGATGAATATACTAAACTGATGAAAGAGTTTAAAGGATTCCCCGATCCGATGCTTGCTGATGGAGACCCCCGAAAAGTAAGAAGAGCCTTGATTAACCTCTACTGGAAGATTTTTGAAGCTGCAATACTCAAATATTTACGACACAGATCG
>Ga0224495_10000334_pt1 | contig 37930 bp, 32 predicted proteins | sample SF_Jul11_sed_USG_FD_168128 | JGI IMG/M metagenome (GOLD analysis project Ga0224495, IMG submission 168128) | Sediment microbial communities from San Francisco Bay, California, United States - SF_Jul11_sed_USGS_4_1 | ecosystem: Environmental > Aquatic > Marine > Sediment | place: USA: California... | reverse complement strand
TCACCCACGGGTATCTTGGAAAACGAATTAGCTGTGAAGAATAAACATGAGATAACTGTAACTATCTTCCGCGGACCTCTGCAACTACCAGAAGGCAAGGAGTGCAAAGTCTTTGACATCACGGGACGGGTTGTGGAACCGAACATGATTCGGCCAGGCATCTACTTCATTGAGGTTGATGGTGTCGTGACACAGAAGGTGGTTAAGGTTAGATAGCGATCAAAAAGCGTAGCACAAGGGGAGTGATTCAGTCGGTCACTCCCCTCTTTTTTCTTGTGCCAGATTTGTGCCACTTTTTTACCAAAACATACGGTAATAGACAGAAAATCCAGCAACGGTCAGAATGGTGCGGAGCGTTGTCTGACTTGCATTTATGCGATTTCTGGCGTGATTTCGGAAGTTGTCAAAAAAGCTTGCATTGGAGCCGGAGTCCACCGTTCTATCCATTTGAACTACGGGCGCAACACCGAAATCTGATGACTGATAACAGATTACCGATGCCTGCAGTGATTATATCGATTATCTTAAGGACGTCAACAAAGCGTATTGTCGTTCCTCTCGCTTTGCTCGAGACAGGCGAGTGAACGGAGTGAATCGAGAACTACCTTATTCTGGTTATCAGTATTGCCGGTCATTCCCCGATTTAGTCGGGGAATCCAGTACATCACTATACCTCTGGATCACCGGTGCCGATCGAAGCAGACAAGCAAGTCGGATAATGCCAGAATGTGTAAGAGTGATTTGTCTTAGCTTCCTAACCTCCCAAGTTCCCAACTTCTATAACGTAGGATGGTCTGACCTCGTGTATTTCACAAAAGTAAACTAGCACAGGGAGAGAAATAGGCAATCTGTGCATTAGTATGAAATATCGGAGGATAATACTGCTGAAAGTTAACAAAATATAGCAGGTTGGAAGTGCTTTTCGTGACTTCAGTTTGCTGTATTAGCTTCTTAACCTCTCAATTTCTTTGTTTGAGCGTTGTCTGGCCACGTATATCTCTCGTTTTACGGATCTGTGAGAAGCCCTGTGAGATGGCGGTGATAAACCGAATTACGATTATAAACAAACATTTGATTGTCGATAGAAGTGTACTTATGAACCATAACTATGAGTAGATTTTCTCAAGAGTTGTGTATTATGGTTTTTCAATATAGAAGGAGGTAGTATGAAGAATGTAGGTGTGTTAACAGTAGCAATCTCTTTGTTGATAGTCACAAGCATAGCATATGCAACCGTCTGGTATGTACACCCTGATTCCACATTCAACTGCGTTCAGGATTGTCTGGATTCCTGTACGACTGGGGATACGGTGCTCGTCGGTCCTGGTGTCTACCTTGAAAACATCGTCTGGCCGAATATTCAGGGAATACACCTTATGAGTGAATTGGGGCCAAATACGACGATTATAGATGGTGATAGCACTGGACGAGTGATATGCATATCCACAGGAGTAGATTCTGTGACTCTAATTGGTGGGTTTACTATTCGCAACGGATATCTAACCGGCACATACGACCATGGAGCTGGTATCTATTGCGAAAACTCTTCGCCGACGATTACCAACAACATCATCACTGGTAATAGAGTTAGTGGCGCTGGTCTTGGCGGCGGTATTGTCTGTTTAGGTAATTCTTCACCAATAATCGCTGGCAACATTGTTTCAGAAAACGGAGGAGGCGTTCATGATGGGGTAAGTGGCGGCGGTATTGCATGTATCGACAGCTCTGCGCCCATTATTATGGATAATACTATCAATGGAAACTATGCCACAGTCTCTGGCGGCGGCATCTATTGTATGGGCAACTCTATGCCGACGATTACTAACAATGTCATCGCTGACAATGCAACAGGCGAATGCATGTGTGGCTGGATAGGCGGTGGCATTGCCTGTGACTATGGCTCCGCACCTGTTATTACAGAGAATACTATTACTGGTAATTATGCGAATTTTGGTGGCGGCATCGGCTGCGACAGTTCTGAACCGTTCATCGACGGCAACGACATTACGGGTAATACAGGATACTGCGGCGGTGGCGTACACTACCAGGGAGCTTCCTCGACCATCAGCAATAATACAGTAAGTAATGATACGGCTGTCTGGGATGGGGGCGGCATCTACTTCTATCAATCTTCACCGACCCTTACCGGCAATATTGTATCAGAAAACGTGATACCGCTGACAGGATTTGGCAGCGGCATGGTCTGCGACGGTTCTTCACCGGTTGTTAGCGGTTGTATCATATCAGGCAATAATGGTAATGGTATATACTGCCAACCAGATTTTTGGGGCAATCTCTCCAACCCAGTGATACGCAATAACGATATCTGCGACAACATTGGTTTTGGAGTATGCAATACTGACACAACTTTAATAGTCAGTGCTGACTCCAACTGGTGGGGAGATGCAACCGGTCCCTATCACCCGACAGCCAATCCTGGAGGCCTGGGCGATTCGGTATCTAATCATGTTGATTTTGTTCCCTGGCTCACGGCACCCATTGGTATTGAGGAACAGCCATTTGTCAAATGCGTCGAGAAGCAAAACATCCTTGGGGCTACAATTTTTTGCGGTCCTCTACAACTGCCCGAAGGTAAGAAATGCAAAGTCTTTGACATCACGGGACGGGTTGTAGAGCCGACTGCGATAACACGCGGTATATACTTTATAGAAATAGATGATAAGATCGTTCAGAAAGTTGTCAAAATCCGGTAATAATGTCATTGTAATCTATTTGTTATCGTTGTAATCAACGCGACCAGTATGGTTGCGACAGAAGGTCATTAAGGTTAGATAGAGACTAAAAGCGTAGCACAACGAGAGTGGCTTAAGATCACTCCCCGTTTTTATTTCTTGATTCTCCCGCAAAAATGATGTACCTATCACTATGTATTGTTGACAATATGATGCTTTGGCATATAATTTCTCGGCAGTAGTTAGAGTATTCTGGTAGAGGTAGTTGAAAGGAGGAGAAATATATGACACATAAACAGCGTCGGATATTCGTGGTCATGTTGCTGTTTGTTATATCCCCGCATTTCTTTTTGGCCCAGTCTCTTGAAATAAGAGTTAAATTGCAGCGCTTCCCTGAAACATGGGTCTACAATTCCAATGATATCAAAATCTACACGCTTGAGCATCTCCCTGCAGGATGGGTCTACAATTCCGCTGGTAACAGGATTTTCAAGCACAAATATCATGTGGTAGTCTATGATGGAACGACGAAAAGGGTAATCCCGGTCGGTGATGTTCCGCGTTTCCTGGCGTACAATCCCACAGACAATAAGATTTATTGCTCGAATTGGGGGGGCAATGATGTGACCGTGATCGATGGTACAACCGACAGTGTGATCGCTACGATCCCTGTTGGTAACAAACCTTGGACATTACTTTGTAGTCCCGCCAATAACAAGGTCTATTGTGCAAATAGAGCGAGCGATAATGTAACGGTGATCGACGGTGCGGCCAACAGGGTGATTACTACCATAGCAGTCGGTGACGCCCCTTGGGCTTTAATGCACAACCCAACCGATGATAAGGTATACTGCGCAAATTGGAATAGCGAAAATGTGACGGTGATAGATGGTACGGCAGATAGTGTGATCGCAACCATTGGTGTTGGTAATAGACCCAGAAGCCTTGGCTATAATTCAGTAGATAACAAGATTTACTGCGCAAATTGGGCGAGCGATAATGTAACGGTGATCGATGGTACGACCGACATGGTGATCACAACTATAAAGGTTGGTCGGGATCCTTATGCCTTTGTCTATAATTCTAATGATAACAAAATCTACTGCTCGACAAGGGCTGGTCATGGTATCGCAGTTATCGATGGTGTGACAGATAGGGTAATCGCTAACATCAAGCCAGGCTGTTATGCGTTAGCCTATGACTCGACTGATAATGTTCTCTATTGCACATACTATCGCCATTTGGTTGTGATAGATGGCAGGACCGACAGGGTTATCAAAAAAACTGAGAACCGTTACGATTATGATCATCCTCGGGTGAAAATATCCTTCTGACAACCCCTGAGTTAAACTGTATGCTATAACCGCGTTGCTTGTTATCTTTCGGTAATGGCGTATAGATGGTCATTTCGGCATAGCAACGTGGAGGTAGGTATAAAGAATATAGTATTGTTGTCGACTTTTGTCACAGTCACTCTTGGATACACACAAGCAGCAGATACGCTGTGGACGAGACAGTATGGTGGTGACAGCGCTGATTATGGATATGCTGTTAGGCAGACATCAGACGGAGGCTTTATCATTACGGGATGGACAACATCTTTTGGCATGGGAGGCAGTGACGTTTATCTAATCAAAATCGATTCACTGGGTAATAACTTCTGGGAAAAGACTTACGGCGGCGTTGATGATGATGATGGTTGGTCTGTCCAGCAAACTTCAGATGGAGGATATATCGCTGTTGGACGGACATTTTCATTTGGTTCGGGAAACGGTGACGTTTATCTTCTGAAAACAGATGCAAACGGCGACACGCTATGGAGCAGGACATATGGAGGTGTCGAAAATGATTATGGTTGGTCTGTTCTGGAGGCTGCGGACAGAGCATACATTATTGCAGGAACAACGCTTTCCTTTGGTGCCGGCTTGGAGGATTTCTATTTGATAAAGGTAGATTCTCTGGGGAATCATATTTGGACCAGAACATATGGCGGCGCAGGACATGACCATGGTTATTGTGTGCAACAGACACATGACGGAGGATACGTTCTTGTTGGTTTGACAACTTCTTTTGGTAACTTTGACGTATTTCTGGTGAAGACGGATTCCGTCGGCGATACACTCTGGACGCGCACCTATGGGGGGTTGGGTTACGATGCAGGCCTTTCAGTGTGGCAGACATCAGACAGCGGATATGTTATTTCAGGATATACCTCTTCATACGGCGTCGGTCTTGATGACGTTTATATCATAAAGACCAATGTGAATGGTGATACGATGTGGACAAGACACTATGGTGGATATGCCGTGGAGTGGGGGTATGAAGTACAAGAGACGTTCGACGGCCAGTTTGTTGTTGCAGGGTGGACTTCATCTCTTGGCCCGAGTAATGATGTCTACATGATAAAGATAGATACTAGTGGTGATACGGTTTGGACTGCCACCTACGGCGGAATAGAGAATGCTGCGGGGTTTTCGGTGCAGCAGACTAGTGACGGGGGTTATGTCGTTGCAGGCTGCAAGGGACCATTTGGCTATGAGGATGTTTATGTTATTAAGTTGCTGTCAGATGTTAAGATTCAAGAGAATAAAATCCCCTGCGTTGACACCAAGGAATTTACTTCAACCATCTTTGGCGGCCCTCTGCAACTCCCCGAAGGCTCGAAATGCAAAGTCTTCGACATCGCAGGAAGGGTTGTGGAACCAGACATGATTCAGCCGGGTGTTTACTTTATAAAGGTTGAAGATGAGATCGTTCGGAAAGTCATCAAAATAAGATGACAAGTTGACATTCCATCTATGGAACTATCTTCCTGGAGCGGTCGGAGATATCCTACGAGGCTAGTCTTTGTTGAAGACTTTGGTTTGCGATCACAATTTCTGAACCTCTGAGCTTCTCAACTTCTGTATTCTGGGTTGTGTTTTGTCAGGATCGCTTGAACCTGAATTTCTTCTTCTCAAATAAAGCAAAACATACATCCACGACCTTGGCGTCGTAGAGAATACCGCGGTTGTTCTTGATCTCCTCGAGTGCCTCTTTGATCGTGTGTGCCGGCCGGTAGGGTCGATGTGACGACATTGCCTCGACCACATCGGCGACCCCCATTATTTTTGACTCCTGCAGGATTTTGTTGCCGGCAAGACCTTTTGGATAACCAGAACCGTTGATACGTTCGTGGTGTTCTAATGCTATCTGGGCAACGGGCCATGGGAAATTGACCGTCTTCAGTATATCGTAGCCGATTTCACTATGCAATCTTATGATAGAAAATTCGCTCTCACTCAGGTTTCCAGGTTTGCTGAGGATCTCTGCCGGCACCGATAGTTTTCCGATATCGTGGAGCAATCCGGCAATACGAATGCCCTCGATCTGGTTTTCGGTCATCTTCATCTCCTCGGCGATGGCGCAGGCCAGCTGTGTGACCGACCGCTGGTGGCCAGCCGTGTACGGATCACGTTTTTCCGTTGCCGAAGCCAGGGCATTCACTGTTTCTTCAAGGGTCTTTCGCAGCTTCGTGTAGCTCAATTCGAGTGCTTCAGTTGCCTCTTTGCGCGCGATATGGGCGCGCAAGGCCTGGATGCCATATGTGAGGTCATCGGCGAGTTCTTGTAGCAGGTTGATTTCGCGTTCATCAAAGGCTTCGGCATGAGCGGAGTGGATATTTAGGGTGCCGAGGATCTTCTCGCCGTTCATGAGGGGTAACACCATCAGCGATTTGAAGCCGTGCTTCAATAATTCGCGACAGATGACCATGTCTGCATCAGCATTTTGCGCATTAGGACACATATAGTTCGTCTTGGAACGAATCGCTATGCCGAAAGGATTGTTGCCATCCTTGTTGTCTGCCCATGTCAACTTCTGACGCTTGATATGCTGTATTTTTTTGCCAGAGTGCGCAGCAATTCTGATCGTTTTTTGCGTGTGGTCCTCGGCATAGCCGACCCAGGCAAGCATGTAGCCACCGATTTCCGTGATCGACCGGCAGATCTCTGTGAGTAACTCTTTTTCCTCGGTTGCGCGGACCAGGGTCATATTACAGGTGCTGATTATCCTCAGGGCGCGGTTGCTTCTTGTCAATTCTTCGTCGGTTTTTATGTGGGCGGTTATATCTCGGGCGACGGATACGACGCCAATGATCTTCTGGTCGCGGTACAGAGGAGCGCTGCTTACCTCACCAAATCTACGCTCGCCGGTTCTACTTATGAATTCATAGACGGGGGCTTGTATCTGCGCACCGGCCTGGATCTGTGCCAAATCACGTGTAAACGCATCGATATGTTCCGGTACAATGATATTCAGGTCGGTGATGCGCTTGCCGACCAGGTCCTCGGGTTTATAGCCGAGCACTTTTTCTACCGATGGCGAGACACTGAGAAGGCGCAAATCCCGGTCGATCGAGTAAATAATGTCAGATGCGTATTCAAAATGCAGCCGGTATTTCTCTTCGCTCTGACGTAGGGCTTCGAGCACGCGCTTTCTTTCTGAGATGTCCTTGATCGCCGCAAAGTAGTAATTCACGTTGCCCTGTGCATCTTTTGTCCGTGATGGGCTCACCAGGACTGGGAAGCGAGTGCCGTCCTTTCTTTTCATCATCAATTCGAATTCCCCGGGTTTACCGAGAAGCATTTCCCTGTAGGATGTTTGAAATTTCTCTATTTCTTCTTCAGGCCAATAAGGATGCGGAGGTCCCGCACCGAGCAGCTCCCGCGCAGAAAATCCGGTCATGCTGCAGAGCGACGGATTCACGCTGATATGCACGCCTTTTGTATCAAAAACGGCAAAGCCGTCCCGCATCAAGTTGATGAGTTTCTCAGCGAATTCCTTGCTTTCTCTGAGCGCGCTTTCAGCACGTTCGTGCTGGACGATTCTCTCCCCCAGCTCCTTATTGATCTTCTTTAGCGCTTTGCTACGCGCCTCGACCTCTTTTTCCAGTTCGGCGTGCCATTGCTGGATCCGGTTGAGCATTGAGTTGAAAACAGTCGCCAGGGCGCCGACCTCGTCTTTGGTCGTCGGTAGTGCGCGTGCCGTGAGGTCTCCAGCTTCCACTGCCCGTGCCGTGTTGCTCAGTTTGATGATTGGTTCTGATATCCGGGCGGCATTCAATGCCGTAAGAACGAGCGCGACCACGATGCCGCAAAGAGCCGCAATAAGAGAATAACCGATCCGCTTCCAGATGCTGCGTACGGTCTCCGCTTCATCGCGCTTCAGGATCAAACCCATACCGCGGTTCGGTGCGATCTGAATGAACCGGTATGCGGCCAATACCGGCACACCGCGGTAATCCTTGGTTGCCATGACACCGTCCTTCCCCTGGGTGACGAGTGCTGCGTCCTGTGTTTGAATACTGTCTACGAGCATCCTGGCGTTTTCTCCGTTCACCATTGGGTTCTTCAATGTGACCAGCGGACGCGCGTGTTCGTCAAGGATCATGACTTCATCACTCTTGCCGAGTTCTTCGCCGACATAGAGCATTGGTTTGATAAATGCATCAGCATCGACATGTGCAACCAGTACCGCCATCGGCCGTTCCGCATTATCCTTTATGAGACGCGTGAATACTATGTTTGGTTTCTGTGATATTGGATGCAATTCAAGATCGACCGCCTCACCGTGAATGCCGTCGACCGCTTCGCGGATGAATCGCTTGTTGAAAACGTGTTTTCCTAAATGCGCAATGTCTGTGGATACCATGCAAAATCCAAGCTGGGCATCGATAATGCAGAGTGTATTATACTCACGATATATCTCAAGCATCAACAGCAGTTCCTTACGGAGGATCAAGTAATGCGGTTCACGCTGCATATCGGTTCTGAACGTGGGCCGGTTGGGCATCAGATTTTTCTCTGCAATCACTCGTTTGAGGCCGCGGATCGAGCCGACGATCTTCTCGCAGTGCGTGATCATCTGCATATTGGCCTTTCGTTCGGCAATCCACACTTGCAGCCGTTCCTGCTTGAGCCCGGCGATAAGATCGAGGTCACGCATTGCTCCGGCGCGTTCAATCCCGTATGTACCATGGAAAGAAGTGAACGGTATACCGAACATGCTAACCGCATTCACGGCGATGAGCGTCACGGCAAACAATATGCCGAAACTCAGCACCATCTTGTTGCGTATGCCGAAGCGCTGTTGCGAAGGCCGCGAATTCTCGTCGATCATTGCCAATTCCTCATATGAATAATATGCAGTAACACTTAAGTGTCAAGACCCCGTATCTTGGGGACAGGCATACACTTTTAATACTTTTCCGGGGTGTGGAAAGAGTACTCTGATGCAGATTTCTTTCGATAATCAGAGCAAAATAGCTATTCTTGATAGCAAAATGATGATAAACTGACAGATAAGACCAGTGATATCAAAAGTGTTAAAAGTGTATGCCTGTCCCCGGTTTATTCCGGTTTATTCGAAGAGGACGTAGGTGCTGGTGGCTCGTGTCCACATGGAGCCGAATAGACCGACGCCGCCCGTTACGCCGGCCTGTATTATGCTGTCTCCTTCTACGAGATAGTATTCGTAGAAGTTGCTGTCGTAGGCGGCAATGTAAATCGTAAAGTAACCTTCAACCGGCTCGTCCCAGTACTCGCCAACCGGTATCTGAACGAGGGTGTCAGACGGGTCAGGTTCATACCAGGTAAATGGGCCAAAGCCTCCGGTGTTTTGTGTGAATGCAATGCTATATAGAAGAGCACCCTCGCTCCTGGTCAGGGCTATTGTGTCCTGGAGCGTAAGTGTATCACCATATACCGGAAAGAATATGGTGAAGTTACCCGGGATAGTTGTTGCCGCTCGAAGGGTATCAAAACCCTCTTTTATCACCAGAAGGTCATATGTACCTTCTGGCTGTAGGGTGAAAGGATCCGATACATATCGGTCATTCATGATCAAGAATTCCAATGTATCGACCAGGTTATCCTTTGATAGAATGACGAGAGCGTCGTCGATCGCCGGTCCGGATGGTTCGTCTATTTGATAAGTACGGTCAACGAGAATTTCCTGTCTTTGTTGTGCGTTGCTGAGAATGCCGAAAACATTGAGTTGCGGATCGTAGTCAATATCAACGTAAGTCTCACACTTACTGCTGATAAGTAACACAACCGGCAATAGCCAGGTGATCAGGGATTTCGATCGTTTCCTCAGGTTTCTCTTCATCTTAGAAGGTCAGATTAAATCCAAAACTGGGTATCGGGACTGGCAAGAGCGAATATTTGTTTATTTCCGGAGGATCCTGATCATAGTCAACCGTATAGAATGCGATGTTCTTGCGGTTGTAGACATTGATGACATCTAAGTACCATGAACCTTTCAAGCCGAATATCTTCATGTTCTTCTCAATATGAAGGTCGAGACGGTGGGATAATGGAAGGCGGTAAGCATCGCGCGCGCTGCTGATGATCTCCCAATCGTAATCGTTAATGCCCCAACGCGGATCCCAGTAATAATACCTGTACCGCGCAATATCCTGAGCGTATGGGAGTCCGGTAGCCATGTACCATCGTGTGCTCAAAGTGCCGTTCTTTAGCAAAGGTATGGATTGAGGGATAGTAAACCCAAGTACGATATTCAGGTTGTGCCTGCGGTCGTAGCGGGGTGAATAGTAGTTTCCGTCGAATCTCCGTTTGGTGAAGGAAAGTGAATAGCTGATCCAACCAAATACATTCTTGAGAGTTTTCTTGAAGAATACATCGACGCCAGCCGAGTAACCATCTCCTAATTGCAGGCTTTCGGTGGGCGCACTGAAGTAAATATCATCCTCAGTTGGTATGAGTAGATTGTAGTATTTCTTGTAATATGGCTCGATCGTGAATTTTGTTTTTTCATCGAACCACTGTTCAAATCCGGCGATTGCGTGATACGCCGTCGGGATGGCTTGCGTTTCATCAACGGGGCGCCAGAAATCGAATATCGAGAAATATGATTCCTGGCTGTTGACAGTAACTATGAATTGACTGTATTTGCCCAGTGCAAAATTGAAGGCTGTATTTGGTTTGAAGAGGTACTTGATCCCGAGCCGAGGATCTATACACAATCTTTTGCCTTTACTGTAGTAGATCGATCTGAGCCCCGGCTGGACGGATAAGACCGATGGGATCAGAAATATCTTACTCTTAATATAGGTAGCGATGAGGTTGACCTGATGTTCCTGATCCAAAGACATTCCTTCTTCAAAATCCCAATTGTATCCAATCGCAGAGCTTTTCCCTTCGATCCCGAATTCCATGGTGTGGTTTTCGCCCCAGAAATAGTTGAAATCGCACTTCGCTGTGTAATCGATTATATCCTCGTGTAGATTCAGATTTTCTGTTGTGTCGTTGAGGTTTTCATACCTTAATTGGGTCAGAAAATTGCTCCAGGCTCCGACGATTTCACCGTAGAATTTCGGTGTAAACACGCTGCGCCAACGCAAGGAGACTCCTCTGTTCCCCCAGTCAAGACCGATCCGTTCATCCGGTGTTTCGGTCTCTATTTCCTGAAAGTCAAGTACGTCGGTACTGCTCAGCCCGGCGACCGTGAATCTGTTTTCAGGCGATGGATTGAAATTCACCTTCCCGATGAAATCGTAGAAGTAATATGGCAGTTCGATATCGTCGTCGCGTATCTTGTCGTATAGCCAGACCAGGGCATCGAAGTAGCTCCGCCGGGCGCTGATAAGAAAAGAACCGTTCGGTATCGGTCCCTCAACCAATAATCTCGACGTGACCAGGCCAAAACTGAACATGCCGGCAAACTCCTTTGAATTACCTTCCTTCGTGTTGACGCTGAGCACAGAAGACAGACGGTCTCCGTAATTGGCGGGGAATCCTCCAGCGTAGAGTTCGGCATAGCCGACCGCATCAGGATTAAAAGTGGAAAAGAGTCCCCCCAAATGAGTTGACGGATTATACACGGTGATACCATCCAGAAGCACAAGGTTCTCGTCCGGACTTCCACCCCGGACGTGAAGTTTGTTCGATAGATCATGCATCGTGACAACGCCTGGCATGAGTTGCAGTGTTTTTATCAGGTCGCCTTCAAACAATCTGGGCACAGAAGTGATTTCTCTTGGGGTGAACAGGATGTGACTGACTTCGACGGTCTGTTCAAATCTTGTTCTCTCTGCGGAAACGGTTATTTCTTCCACTTCTATTGCCGAAGGATTCAATTCAATGTTCAAAGTCAGGTTCTTGTTTTCCTGTATGAAGATTTCTCTCGAGACGTTTTCATATCCAATGTAGGAATACACGATCCGGTAAGGACCAGAAGGTATTTTATGAATAATGTAATATCCTTTATCATTGGATGCTGTTCCGAGCATGGTATTTTCCAGATAGATATTCGTGTAGGCGAGTCTTTCGCCATTTGATGCATCCGCAATGAACCCGCTTACTGAACCCGATGCGTTCAATAAGAGTAAGAGTGGGATAAGATACATTTGTTGAGTATATTACTCAGTATCACAGTGTCAAGTTGCTTGTCAGGAGGAGCATGGTTGTGTATCGATGTTTGATGTTCTTATATGATCTTGGTTACGTTGCTGCTGGTTGACATTTGGCATCATGGTCGTATAATTGCGCGGCAAAGTGTCGGCAGCGGTCTAAAGCATTATCTGTTAGTTTGTGTCTTGGGTGTGTCGATTCACACAGGAGGAGGAGCAATGTCCAAAAAATCTATGCTACTTGTATTCTTGATGTGTTTTTTGGCGGTCGGTCCATGCTTTGCGTCAGAGCTCGGTATTCTGGGAGGATTCGGGCCTTATTGGGTCGAGGATGATGTTTTTTGGGGATATGCTCTGACCGGGTTTGTCGATGTTTTGATCCAGAATTTCAAGATTTCTCCAATGCTGGGTTTCTGGAGCGGCAACATTCACAGCGAACGTCTCATTGATGTATCCGCAGCCGTTGCCTTCAAATATCCTTTCGCAGGGCGTGATGCGAAATTACAGCCGTATATTGGCTTCGCGCCGGTGCTGCATTTATGGTTTGCCCAAGGACAATCTGATATGCATTTCGGCGCTGATGCGTTCGCCGGTGTGGCTATCATGATATCAAAGAACACACAGATACCGCTTCAGCTCGACTACGGTTTCATTTTTGTTGAAGGAACGACGGTGAACAAATTCACCGCCAAAGTAGGTATAGCCACAAGGATGTAGTAGGGATTCTTAGCGAGATATTCGGCGGAGCCGCCGGAAGTTCTACTGTATATACGAATACAATAGATCTATGCTGACATCGTCGAAGTCGACGACTGCAGGGATAAAATCATCGCCATTGGAAACGATCAACCCAACGTGCCCGCCCAAGAAGATATTGTCATATAGGGTGAATAGGGTCTCGTTATCTAAACGAATTCTTATCAACCCTTCACCTTGACGGCGTCCTACCCTGATGGTATGCCAGACACCAACGGATGATTCTCTTTCCACTGTGCGGATATCGTTGAGTTGACCGTTGATCAGCGAGTAGCATTGTATTGTATCGGGCGACAAAAGCAATCTGTAGCAATTTAAGGCATTCTGGTATCTAAACACAATGCCGGTTCTCCAATTTTCCGAAGAGGATTCTTCAACTTTTAACTTCGTTTCAATAAGGAAGTATTGAGCAGCAGTATCACATAAGGATAGGGCAATTTCTTCGGGACTGCTATCAATACCCCGATACACGCGTGGTATCGAATGTGCTTCTGGTTGGCCATAGTCCTCAATGATTTCCCACATGCCGGTAATGCTGCTTAAGTGGTGAGGTGTAGAAACCCCAGGCATTTCGTCATCGAAATTGAGGGTGAGCATTTCGATCATACGGGATATTTCGAAACCTGCCCACAAAGTTTCAGGACCTTGCTCGACGGCCGAGAAATAGGTGGCTTCTGCCCGCAGATAGTAGATACCAGGATCTACTTCTGCAAATACCAGACTACCGTGTTCGTTGCTGGTGTCTGACTGCACTGTCGATCCGTCATGAATCAGACTGACAGTGGCACCTTGCAGGTCGAACAATCCCAGTTCGTTGACGTTGATGGAAAGGTATGCCTTATTCGGATTCTCGGGATCGTATGGGTTGTCATGCGGTGCGTCCAGGCAACGTGTTGCACAGAGTGCAATAACGCATGCAATGTGTATAAAAAACCGGTGTGCGCTATAGCTTGAACACATAACTAATACCGGTGGATTCATTATCAAATTTGAACATGATTCCCGATTGTCTCTTTGATCTATTCAGCTTAGAAGGAATCCGTGATATCATCGCATCGACGATGCTGTAAACATAGACGCCCAGGAATACGGTTGCGGACAAGACGGTTATTCTGCGCCATCGATTATAATCGTTGTATGCTTCCTCAATCTCATCCAGATCATAAGGACCGAGGGAGAGATAAGTGCTGCGTTTACCGTCAGCAATAGACCAGGATACCAGAGTGCCAGCCAGCGTGACCGCTGAGGTCGCAATTATTGCCCGTCCTTTTGTATAATCCCCTTTCAGTATTTGCCCGATGCCGGGGATGAAACAAGAACAACCAGCGTACTCATACGCTTGCTCCTGCGCAGCTTCCTTGTAAACGGCCAGTATTTCCGGCGTGGTTTCGTATTGATCCAGGTCAAGTTCCGGGTCCAGGGTAAGCGCATTCTTGAAATGCTCTATGGCGCTCGCGTCGTCGCCGATCGCGACATAATTGAAGGCAAGAATAACGTGGGCATCGATGACTATTTTCCCCTCCAGATAAGGAAGAATGGTCTCGAGCTGGGTTATTGCCTGGGCATAAGCGCCATTGTCATAGTGCTCTTTTGCGATCGCCAGTATCTGTTCGTGTGCGCTATTCTCAGGTGACTGTCCGTACGGCATTCTCACCAGGAAAATGAATAGTGTTAGAAGATATTTCTGGTTCATATAATGCACATCTCCTTGATATTAGTTTGGAAAACAGATAGATTGTATTCATTTGAAGGATTGCGTCAAGATGTAGCTAATTATTGATCTGATGTTCTACAGAAAAACAAAGATATTGTTGACTTTTTTTCAAAACCATATAGAATTCAATTATCATGGATATGAGCACTTTCTTTGTCCTCATTGGTGTAGGGTCGCTGATGATAATCCTCATATTCGTTACGGTCTTCACACGCCGCGAGCGAGCAGAGCCGAGGAAAGTAGTGCGAAGTGACATACTTGCTGACGAACTGGAACGGCACAAGCGGGAAAACTATCATTTGAAGGCTGAATTGAAGAGAATCAACTCGATGAATAATCTCTTCTTTGCATCGATGATAAGACTCACGGCGCGCTTGAATCCTGAAGAAATAGCAAATGAAACGCTCGGATTACTCTCCAATTATCTTGAGGCCGATGAACTCGCGGTATTCCTCTATAATGAGAAAGGCAAGCGGCTCAACATAGTTGCAGAACGGGGCATTGATGACAATCTGATACCGAAGATAGTATATCAATTAGGTGAGGGTAAGGTGGGACTTACGGCTGAGAAAAGACTTCCAATTGGCAACAGAGAGTTTCAGTTCTTCGGAATTATGCAGGAACCGTATGAGGGATTCAAGCCCGACATATGCTATCCAGTGGTATTCCAGGATAAACTATTCGGGGTGATCGCCATATGCCGCGGTAATGATTTTGACGAGAGGGAGAAGAATTTGCTCGGCATTGTCTCAACGATGACGGCGGTCGCGCTTAATAACACGCGCAGTTTCGAGAACATTACATTTTCTGCGTCGACAGACCCGCTGACAAAGCTATTCAACATAGGGTACTTCAAAGACCGTTTGCAGGAAGAGTTGAATCGTGCCCGGCGTTTTCAGCACAGCGTTTCGATTACAATCATCGATTTAGATAAGTTCAAGGATTTCAATGATTCTCTTGGCCATCAGGCAGGAGACCAGCTGCTCATAAAGCTGGCGGAGATCTTTAAGGAACATTTTGAAGATACTGATATTATTGCCCGCTATGGCGGTGACGAATTCATAGTGATGTGCCCGGAGATCAAGAAACAAGATACGGCGCGCATAGTGGAGAATCTTCTGCATGACCTGGAAATGTATGATTTTGCCCGCGGACAATCGCGGAACAGGATTACTTTTTCTGCGGGAGTCGCGTCATTTCCGGATGACGGTAGTACGGTTACAGAAGTGATAAAATCTGCGGATGACGCCCTCTACGAAGCAAAGGGTATGGGGCGGAACACGGTCCGTATTCATTATCCTAAAGTCGAGAAAATATAGTATCGGTGGCAGAGGTGGCTGCATTGATACCTATGGTCGTGCGCAATTAGTAGCGTCAGCCAAACTACAAGGAAATTCTGATGGATACAACTGCTGGTAAGATCATAAAGGCAATATCCAGAATTGTGGACCGGCCCATTGGCCTGATGGAAGTATGTGGTACACACACGATGGCAATCGCCAAATCGGGGATGAGATCAATGTTGCCTGCAAATCTCCATCTGCTCTCAGGTCCTGGGTGTCCGGTCTGTGTTACTCCTCAGGAGACAATCGACTATGGTATTGCCCTGAGCCAGCAAAAGAATGTCATCATCACCACATTCGGGGATATGGTCAGGGTACCCGGCACACGAGCTACTCTGGAGGCATACTCTCCACGTATTGTTTATTCGCCGCTAGATGCATTAGCCATTGCGGAGGGAAATCCCGGTAAGGAAGTTGTTTTCCTCGGAGTGGGTTTTGAGACTACATCCCCGACGATTGCGGCAACAATAATTGCGGCCGAAAAGAAAAATGTTGGGAATTTCTACTTGCTACCCGCTTTCAAGTTGATACCACCAGCGCTTGACTACATTGCTGGTTCCCCCAAGATCAATGTTGACGCGTTGATTCTTCCGGGACACGTTTCGGCGATCATTGGCAGCGGGCCATATGAGTTCCTTGCTGACAAGTATCACATACCCGGGTGCATAACAGGTTTTGAACCGATCGATATTTTGCAGGGCATCTTGATACTGGTAAAACAGATCATTGATGGTAAGAGTAGCATCACGATCGAATATGAGCGTGTGGTCAGTCCAGAGGGAAACCGGAAAGCATTAGAGCTCCTCTATACTGTATTCGAAGTTTGCGAGAGCCGCTGGCGTGGGATCGGTGTTATACCTGCATCCGGTCTGATGTTGCGTGAAGATTTTGAACTTTATGATGCGCGCAGGAAGTTTGATCTTCATGTTCCAGAGTCAGTTGAGCCAAAAGGGTGCTTATGCGGCCAGGTTTTGCTCGGGCTCAAGATGCCTTATGATTGCGCTCTTTTCAGTGGTAAGTGCACGCCATTGACTCCTGTTGGTCCGTGCATGGTTTCTTCCGAAGGTTCATGCGCGGCGTATTATAAGTATGGGGCAGATGTTAATAGAAGGTTCAGAAAAGGCTCAAATAGGGCTGATAGAGGGCTGGGACAAGGTTCAAGACGGAAAGGGAAGGGAAGAAAGCGTCCCAAACGCTGAAGTGCTCCATTTTAGCGAATTTCACGCATCCGGTGGATAGTGATGAAGAAAATCACGAAAGACCTCGTTAAGAAATTCTATGAACTCCTGACACCGTGCAAGGTGTGTCCACGTGAGTGCGGGGTCGATAGGTTGAGCGGCGAGTTGGGCAGCTGCAATGCCGGAGCGGATGTTGAAGTCTCATCCTACCATCAACATTTTGGGGAGGAACCACCGCTCGTCGGTCGCCACGGTTCGGGTACCATATTTTTGACCCACTGCAATTTGCATTGTGTGTTTTGCCAGAACTATGAAATAAGTCAGTTGGGGATGGGTAGGAAGACGACCATTGAAGATCTGGCTGAAATGATGCTCAGACTGCAGGAACGAGGTTGCCACAACATCAATTTTGTCACACCTACGCCCTGGGTACCGCAGATAGTTGCTGCGTTGGCTGTTGCCCAGGATAAGGGTCTGGATCTGCCCATCGTCTATAACTGCGGTGGCTACGAATCAGTACAAACTCTGAGAATGTTAGAGGGCATTGTTGATATCTATATGCCGGATATTAAGTATGCTGATAATGTGCTCGCCGGCAAATACTCGGCCGTTGAAGATTACTGGGATATGGTGAGACCGGCGCTGATAGAGATGCATCGTCAGGTTGGGGATTTGTCGGTGGAGGATGGCGTAGCACATAAAGGACTCCTGATCCGCCATCTCGTCCTGCCGAATAACAAGGCCGGAAGCAGGGAGTGTTTTGAATTCATCCGTAAGAATCTATCACAAAGGACAGTGGTTAACGTGATGGCTCAATACTACCCGACGCACAAAGCGGAACAGTACCCAGACATGAACCGTCGCATCACGACTCAGGAGTACCGTGAAGCCATCGGGGAATTGAACAGACTGGGTCTCGATGAAGGGTTCAGGCAGACCATAGACACGATTTTTAGAGCGATTGTGCCGGAATGGACTGACGACCTAAAAGACATCGAAAGTAAATAACTTCTCTTTCATCGATCATTTTCGGTAACCCAAACAGAGCTGATCAGACGGAATGTCTTGCGAGTGCTGGGTGGCAATTGGTATTGACTCAAGCCAATATTTGGCTATTCTATGGCAAGTTTTTATCCATTATTTAAAGAACGTTAAATGTCAATGTTAAGCACCAAGTTAAAGAATATCAAGGAGGCAAATTGAAGGTTCATGAGTATCAGGCAAAGGAAATCTTCAAGAAATACGGCATTTTGACGCCAAAGGAGAAGATGTGCCGTACGGTTGAGGAAGTGATGGCTGCTGTCAAGGAAATCGGTATTCCTTGTGTCATAAAGGCACAGGTTATGGTAGGCGGCCGTGGAAAGGCTGGCGGCATAAAACTGGCAAAAAACGAAAATGAGGTAAGGCAGTATGCCGAATCCATTTTGAACATGGAAATAAAGGGCATACCCGTTAAGAAAGTACTGGTTTCAGAAGCGGTTGATATCGGGAGCGAGGCTTATCTCGGTATCATTGTTGACCGGACAGAGAAGAAAACAGTAGTGATGGCCTGCAAAGAGGGCGGCGTCGAGATCGAGGAAATCGCTCGACAGAAACCGGAGGCGATATATAAAGTGTACGCAGACTCGCTTCTGGGTTTGATGCTTCACAAGGCAAGAGAGATCGGCCTGTTCCTGTATGACGATCCGAAAATTGCATTTGAGTGTGCTTCTGTTGTATCAAAACTCTATAAGCTCTTCGTTGCGCTTGATTCTTCGCTTGCCGAGATCAATCCTTTGGTCGTCGACCGTTCGGGGCGGCTGATTGCACTCGACGCGAAGATCAACTTCGATGATAATGGGTTGTTTCGGCATCCTGAAATTGAAGCAATGCGTGACCGAGAGAGTGAGGATGAAAATGAATTGCTTGCCAAAGAGCAAGATCTATCATATGTGCGGCTCAGTGGAAATATCGGATGTGTTGTCAATGGTGCAGGTCTGGCAATGGCAACTATGGATCTGGTCAAGCATTTCGGCGGTGAACCTGCGAACTTCCTGGATATCGGAGGTTCCTCTTCCCCGGAGAAAGTCATGAATGCATTGAAGATTCTGCTGAAAGACGAAAACGTGCGGGTGATCTTCTTTAATATATTCGGAGGAATAACGCGTTGTGACGATGTGGCAAATGGTATTCTGCAGGCAAAGAAAACATTGAACATAAAGCATCCTATAGTCGCACGTCTCACTGGAACCAACGAAGATAAGGCAATGGAGATCCTTAAAGAGGCAGGATTGATTTTTGCCAAGACAATGGATGAGGGTGCCCAGAAATCCATCGCTCTCTTGAAGTAAGGCGAAAGGAGTAAGATGAGTATTTTTGTCGACAAGAACACGAGATTGCTTGTTCAAGGCATAACAGGCAGGGATGGTAGTTTCCATACGATGCAGATGGTGAAATACGGAACAAATGTTGTTGCTGGTGTGACTCCAGGAAGAGGCGGTCAGAAGGTAGAAGGAGTTCCTGTTTTCAATAGCGTCGCTGAGGCAGTTAAGAAGACAGACGCGAATACATCGGTCATCTTTGTGCCAGCAAAATTCGCACCTGATGCAGTATATGAGGCCACGGATGCGGGCATCAAACTTATAGTCTGCATTTCCGAAGGTGTTCCGGCCATCGAAATGGTCAGGGTCGTTGAGTATCTCAAAGATAAACATAGTCGCCTGATAGGCCCTAATTCGCCGGGCGTTGTTTCTCCGGAAGAAGCAAAGGTGGGCATTTTGCCCGGACATATTTTCAAGAAAGGTAATGTTGGTGTGGTATCCAGGAGTGGAACATTAACATATGAGATCGTCGATCAGATAACAAAATGCGGGCTCGGTCAATCGACATGTCTGGGTATCGGTGGCGATTCGATAATCGGGACTAAATTCATTGACTGCCTTGAGCTTTTTGCAGATGACAAGGATACCGAAGCCGTGGTCGTTGTGGGCGAGATCGGTGGCCGTGATGAACAGGATACTGCGGTCTACGTGAAGAAGAATTTCAAGAAGCCAGTATTCGGCTTTATCGCTGGGAAGACGGCGCCCGCGGACAAGCGCATGGGCCATGCCGGAGCTATTATCTCTGGGACCGCTGGCACGGCGGCGGAAAAGATCAAGGCCTTTGAGGATTGCGGAATAAAGGTTGGCGAGACGCCGGCTGAGGTCGCGAGGTTGTTAAAAGAGCACTTCGGATAAACACCCCATTATCACTTTGTTCGTGATGTCTGTTTTGGTCATTTGGATTTTGTATTTTGGTATTGTTTAGGGTTTAGAATTTGAGATTTAGGATTTAGTGAGGTCGGGGCGGTGGGATTTGAACCCACGACCTCATGGTCCCAAACCATGCGCGCTAAGCCACTGCGCCACGCCCCGTGATTTCGTATTATACATGGCAAGGACCTAAAGTCAACAGCGAAATGGCTACAATTTCTTGACTTCGCTGTGAATTTTAGTATAATGACCAATGCGGATGCTGATTCTGAGCGGCAAAGAGGCGCTGCATGAACGAATCAGGGATATCCGCCCCTTAGAGAAAGCACTAAATGAATACGTTGAGTCGCGGAAGATATATGAACCGGTATTTTGCTATTATGATGCTCCAAATGAATACGGGATTGAACCCGTGGCAAGGGATGCTGAGGCAATAAGAGAATATGTTTCGGATTTTGAGAAGAAATTGGGTGATTTCGATTTTCTCCTGCTGTTGGGAGGCGATGAGGTGATACCTTTCTTTCGCCTGGAGAATCCCTGTGATGATGCAGATGAAAGTGTATTATCTGATAATCCGTATGCCTCGCGCGATGATAATTACGTCATCCCCGAACGAGCATGCTCACGTATCCCGGATAGTGGAAACAGTGATTTTATGGTCCAGCAATTGAATAAAGTTGTGTCACGACATGACAAATCCTTCGGGCTGACAGCCAGAGTCTGGCAAAGGTCATCGGAGAACGTTTACCGGCCAATAGGTGAGCCTGAGGAGCTGGAGTGTACACCACCGGTCACGAAAGACAAATTCGACAAAGCATGGCTGCAGAAGAAAGATTATCTATATTTCAATGTCCATGGCAGCAAATTGTCAGCAAACTGGTACGGGCAGGAAGGTGCTAGTTATCCGGTGGCAATGGGTCCAGAAAATGTGGTGGGCTCAGCTGGTATTGTTGCTTCCGAGTCGTGCTATGGCGCGTATATTATTGAGAAAACGCAGGATAATGCAATTAGCATGAAATTCCTGGCTGAACCTGAGGTGGCAGGTTTCTGCGGTTCTACAACTATCGCGTACGGGCCTGCACAGCCGCCTTCGAGCGAGGCCGATCTCCTTGTGAAATACTTCTTTGAATACCTGCAGCAGGGTCACACGCTGGGTGAGAGTTTGAGAAATGCGAAGCTTGATTTCGCACGCAAATCATTGCGCCGGCACGGTTTTCTCGATGACGATGACACAAAAACCCTGTTACAGTTCGTCCTATATGGCGATCCTACATTGAGGGTGAGACCGCCTCAGAAGGCGGGGCTGATATGCTGATCGACCCCAAGCATATTGAAAGAATTAAGGAAGAGATTGTCGCGCAATATCCAGAATTCAAAGGTGTTGAGCCGAAAGTATCCGAGAGGACCGTCAAGCCGCAGGATGCGATATATGAGAAACTCGATATGGGAGTGCCCAAGCAATTCAAAAGTATTTATCGATTAAAATTCGAGATAACAGTGAGGACCGCAGATGAAATACCTATTGAACGGATCCTGCTGGTGACTTTGGACGAGAATTTTGATATCATTAAAATAGTGGAATCGAAATGATCAAGGGTACTGGGGATACAAGATACGCATATGTAAATGGCATCATAAGGGCGCTCGAAGCGAGGCTCTTGACCAGGGGGCATTTCGACCGTTTGATCGCTGCCGATTACGGCAGCTTCAATACGATTCTTTCTGACACGCCGTATGTGGGGCAGCAAGATATCAATGATAATCTTGAATCCCAAGAAAATTCCGTGCGTTGTTTGTTTAACCGGTTTTGCATCACCGAAGAGGTCAGAAATTTCGTTGATTGGCCCGAACAGCTTCACAATCTGAAGGTGAAACTCAAGGAGGGTGGTGAGGAGTTACTCTACGCACAGGATTTGGATACCGTGGAGTCATGGTCTGAGGTCCTTGATGAAGTGGCCAGGTTTGTGGTTGATAAAGATCCGTTTGTGTTGTCGACTAATCTCGATCGCATACTCTGCAAGCATTTATATGAAGCCGCGGCTTTTGCACCATTCTTCCAGGGTTTTTTTGAAATGTATTTTGAATTAGAAAATGTCCGCAATTTTTTCAGAGCCAGACAATTTGAAGATAAACGGGAGATTTTTAAGCAGATCTACCTGCCATGGGGAGGTTTGAAACTGGAGTTCTTTATGGGCAATCTCGACGTTGCGCAGGACCAGCTCGGGCGCAATTTTTTCAATACCCCTTACGCATCTATGGTCGAGAAGGGTGGTGCGTACTTTGAAGACAGAAATTCTTTTCTCCGCCTTGAGAGACTGAACGAGGAATACAAACTTGGCTACCTGGCGCAAGCCAGGCATATGACATTCGGAGTCGAGCCACTCTTTGCCTACTACAAATTCAAGATGGGCGAAATAACAAAATTGCGGCAGGTCTATTGGGGGAAATTGAACGAGGTTTCGGTTGAGGACCTGAAGGAGAGTATTCCAGATGTCTGGTAATGCGTTAGCGATCGTGGGTAAACGTGAAACTGTGATGCCATTTCTTGCGACCGGTGCGAGGGTGGTCTATGTCAAGGAAGGAGATTGTGCGGCTACAGTCGAAGGCTTGATCAAAGAAGGAGCCAAGATCATTCTTTTTACTGAAGAATTCATTGAAGAGTTGAGTGATGTTCTATCAAAATACCGAACAGAGACGCTTCCTTGTTTAATACCGATACCATCGGGGCGTGGCAAGACAAAAGTGGCGATCGAGAGAATCAGGGGAGTTATAAAAAAGGCAGTAGGTGCTGATATATTCTTGGAGGAAAGATGAGGAAAGGCGAGATCACTAAGGTATCTGGTCCGTTGGTCGTGGCAAAGGGGATGACAGGGAGCAAGATGTACGACGTGGTGCGTGTGAGCGACGAACGACTTGTTGGTGAGATCGTCGGTCTTGCCGGAGACCTGGCGTCAATTCAGGTCTATGAGAATACGTCGGGAATCGGTCCTGGCGAGCCGGTTTACATGACTGATGAACCCCTCTTTGTCGAACTGGGACCAGGCCTTATCGAATCGATTTTTGACGGTATCCAGCGGCCGCTGGATATTATTAAGGAAAATACCGGCGATTACATCACACGGGGTATCGAGGTGCCCGCCCTGGAGCGCGACAAGAAGTGGCATTTCAAGCCGACCGTCAAGTCGGGGACTGAAGTTGGACCCGGAGACATAATCGGTGAAGTGCAGGAGACCAAGTTAGTGCTGCACAAGATCCTTGTGCCGCCTGGCATGAAGGGTAAGATAAAGGAAATAAAAGAAGGTGATTTTCTCGTAAACGCTGTTATATGTTCGCTTGAACATAACAAGGAAAAGCACGATTTGACCATGATGCACCGTTGGCCGGTCAGGATTCCCAGGGGCTATAAAGAAAGATTGGCTCCGTCGCTCACGCTGTCGACAGGGCAGCGGGTCATTGATACGTTCTTCCCGATAGCCAAGGGAGGCACGGCATGTTGTCCTGGTCCTTTTGGATCGGGAAAGACGGTGATACAGCATCAACTCGCCAAGTGGGCGGATGCAGAGATTATTGTGTACATCGGTTGTGGTGAGCGAGGTAATGAAATGACCGATGTTTTGCTCGAATTTCCGGAACTCAAAGACCCGCGATCTGGAGAAGCGCTCATGAAAAGGACGGTATTGATCGCCAATACGTCCAATATGCCCGTGGCCGCCCGTGAGGCGTCTGTTTATACTGGTATTACGATCGCCGAATATTTCCGGGATATGGGCTATTCTGTTGCCGTTATGGCCGATTCGACATCGCGATGGGCAGAGGCGATGCGAGAGATTTCTGGACGACTCGAGGAAATGCCGGGTGAAGAAGGATATCCAGCGTATCTTGCGGCGCGAGTAAGTTCTTTCTATGAAAGGGCAGGTCGCGTGAAGACATTGGGGAAACCCGATAGGGAAGGTGCACTCAGTGTAGTTGGTGCGGTGTCGCCTCCTGGTGGTGATCTTTCCGATCCGGTTGTGCAGGCGACATTGAGGGTTGTTAAGGTGTTCTGGAGTCTCGAGGATAAACTCGCATATCAGCGACATTTTCCGGCAATCTCCTGGTTGAATTCGTATTCGCTCTACATCGATGATATCGCTGATGATGTGAATAAAATGACTGCGAAGGATTTTACAGAGCTATCAAGAGAGGCCATGAAATTGCTGGAGCAGGAAGCGGAATTACAGGAAATAGTCAGGCTTATTGGCGTCGATGCGCTCTCTCCGGAGGACCGTCTCATTCTCGAAGGGGCGCGTTCGATCCGTGAAGATTTTCTGCATCAAAATGCTTTTCATGAGATTGATACTTATGCATCGCTTAAGAAGCAATATAAAATGCTATCCGTATGCATGTTCCACTACAATAAGGCGCGTGACGCTCTTAAGCGCGGTGTTGCTTTCGATGATATCGTGAAGATGGATATTCGGGATAAGATAGCAAGGATGAAATATCTTGAAGAATCTAAGCTCGACGTAATTGATGGGATTAAGGATGAATTGACTGCGGACTTCGACCGAATGATCAAGGGAGACGCAAAACAGAAAGAAACGGAGAATGGGAGAATCGGTGAAGCGGAGAAGGGGAGACAGGGAGAAACGGAGACCGTCAAAGACAAGGAGACTGAGGGACAGGGAGACAAGGAGAAAAAGGGACAAGGGGATAGAAAATGATTAAGGAATACAGTAGCATATCTAATGTTGCCGGCCCGCTTCTGCTTGTTGAAGGAGTCAGCGGAGCGAAATACGAAGAGCTCGTCGAAATATACACCGGCACCGGCGTTAAGAAAAGGGGTCGCGTCCTCGAGGTTGATAGAGACAAGGCACTCGTTCAGATCTTTGAAGGATCAACCGGTATCGACGTGCAGAATTGTCGGGTTCGCTTCCTGGGTAAGACCCTCAGCATAGGTGTTTCAGAAGAAATGCTGGGACGGATCTTTGACGGCTTGGGCCGTCCGAAAGACGGTGGTCCTTCAATAATTCCAGAAGCGATACTTGATGTCAACGGTGCGCCTATCAACCCCACTGCGCGTGATTACCCGAATGAATTCATTCAAACTGGCATTTCTTCTGTAGACGGGATCAACACCCTGGTGCGTGGGCAAAAGCTGCCGATATTTTCCGGGTCTGGACTGCCTCACAATAGGGTTGCTGCACAGATTGCCCGGCAGGCGAAAGTATTGGGGAAAGAGGAGGAATTCGCCGTTGTCTTCGGAGCGATGGGGATTACTTTTGAAGAGGCGAATTTCTTTATCCAGGATTTCACAAAATCAGGCGCCCTGGAGCGGGTCGTGCTGTTTCTCAATCTTGCCGACGACCCGGCAATTGAAAGGATCTCGACACCGCGGGTTACTTTTACCGTTGCCGAGTACCTCGCGTTCACTAAGGGGCTGCATATTTTAGTAGTTCTCTCAGACATGACCAATTACGCCGAGGCATTGCGGGAAATTTCGGCCGCGCGTAAGGAAATACCTGGCCGGAGGGGATACCCAGGCTACTTGTATACTGACCTTGCCAGTATTTATGAGCGATCCGGCCGGATAAAAGGAAAGAAAGGTTCGATCACCTTGATCCCGATTCTCTCTATGCCAGAGGACGATAAGACCCATCCGATCCCGGATTTGACTGGCTATATCACTGAAGGTCAAATCATTCTCTCACGCGGTCTCTACAGGAAAAAAGTATCGCCGCCTGTCGATGTTCAGCAGTCCTTGTCAAGGTTGAAAGATAAGGGTATTGGCAAGGGTAAGACCCGGGAGGATCACGCCGATCTGTTCAATCAATTGATCGCGTGCTACGCCAGGGGTAAGGAAGCGGCCGAGCTCGCCGTGATCCTCGGTGAAGCGGCGCTTTCGGATATGGACAAGATCTATCTGAAGTTTTCTCAGGAATATGAGGAACGTTACATATCACAGGGCGAGTATGAAGATCGGACTATCGAGCAAACACTCGATCTCGGCTGGGAATTACTGCGCATGGTGCCGCGTGGCGAGATGAAACGAGTGCGTGACGAATATCTGAAAAGATACTACGATGCAAAGCCTTCAGAAAAAGCTGCTGTGACCGGATGAGATAGGTAGAATATGAAACTCGATATACCACCCACCAGGATGCAATTGCTGTATCTAAAGAGACGCGGCAATGTCGCGCGGCGCGGGCATAAACTGCTGAAAGATAAGCAGGACGAATTGATGCGACGGATACTTGAGTTCATCTACCGGATACGAGAGTTAAGATTGAGAATAGAAGAAGAGTTGAGGAGCGCGTTTAGTTACTTCTATTTTGCCTCGAGTAAACAAGCACCTAAGGCCACAGATGAGGCACTGCTTGCGGTATCCAAGAGCATAGACATTGAGCATAGCACAGAGCGGATCCTGAATTTGAAGATCCCCAAATTCTCTAAGAAAATATCTGGTCATCTAATAGGCTACGGATTTCTATCGACGTCAGGCGATCTTGATCTTGCTTTGCTAAAGATAGACCAGCTCATCTCGCGCCTCCTGGAACTGGCTGAATTGGAGAAAACACTTGAGTTACTTGCAAACGAGATCGAAAAAACACGGCGGCGGGTCAATGCTCTGGAATACATCCTCATTCCTTCGATAGACGAGACGATCAAATTCATCAATCTCAAGTTGTCCGAAATTGAACGGGGAGACTTGACCCGACTGATGAGGGTCAAAGAGATTGTGCGGAGTAAATTGTAGAATCAGCGTAAGAGATTATACGCAAAGGAGGAACCGTGGTTGAAGGTTTGGGACTGGTAGTCATTCTGGCCTTTGTAACACTGATATTCGGGATTATCCGAGGGTATTTTCAAATTATTGTACCGCAGATATTGTTGCTGATTGTTGTCGTATATCTGCTGATCCGGGTGCGGGTCAAAATTGCCAAAGCCGAGAAAGAGAAGTTAAGAACCAGAATTGACGAACTGGAAGGTAAGATCAAGAAACTAGCCGGAGATACAGGGTAGGAATATCAGAAAGACCACTCTTTTTTCAATTTTCATTGTGTCTGTTGTTGTTGTCATTGCCATATCTGCAATTACAGTTCACTACTCGAACAAATTAGTCCTGCAGCAAAATCCAGCGCAGCAATGTTTTGATGTATCATACCAGCAGGTATCCGATTCGATGCTCTCCGATCTTGAGGAGGCGGTCGGCGGGGCGGTAACGCGGCGTGATCCTTTTGCGATGCTTGTTCAATTGATAAAATACTTCTCTGCATTCGAGGCCGATGCAAGTGGAGATTATATTACATTCCCGGAAATCTTGAAGCGCAGGCGAGGAAACGTTCAAAGTTACATTGTTGCTGTATGCGTGGTCATGCAGAAATGGGGTTGGGATGTTCAATACCTGCATAATGGAAGTGAGATGTACATAGGTATCAACTTCGAAGAAAAATGGACGATCCGGCAGGGGCATTGGGTTGAAATCAAAGGACGCAAGTATTACCTGAAGGTATTCGATGACGAGACGCCTGTGGGTGAGTTGGTCGTTAGAGAACCGGTATCCACCTATCAATGCCTGGAAGTCTCCGGAGAGCGTCTCAGACCGTTTCCATTGATCACCCGGTTGCCTGAATTTGGGGGTGTTGGGCACGCCATGCAGCTGAACTGGGGCTACGAGGGCAGCCGTTTTGGCGTCACCGTCAACATTCCCGAAGAACAGGTCGCATGGACCCGTAACCTGCCGTCGTGTTTATATGGTATGGTTGCATCAGGCACAGTGGAACTCGCTGGCCTTGATCTCGTCAGCAAATTAAAATCGCTGACGAGGCATTACGATGAGTACGACAGAGTCAATATTCTGCTCAAATTCTGTCAGTCCGAAGATATTTTCAGTTACGATAGTACGCTTCCGATCATCAGCGTGAGCAGACAACTCTTCGAGGCGAGGAACGATTGTGATGGCCGTAGTGTTCTACTCTATTCTTTGCTGGCGGCCGTGTTGGATTATCCTGGTTCACACGTAGTTTTTGTCGAATGGCCATATCACGTTGCACTCGCGCTGAAGCCGATGACCGAGCAGGCCGAAGAACTGCTCTCCCAAAATGGGACTCTTGTCGGCGGCAATTACTACATATTGGACCCGTCGTATATAGGTGATACAGCATGGGGTAGTGCTGCCGAATTTATCGATGAAGAATACCGGCTGATATTTCCGTGAGAAAAATGCGATCATGTTGACTATTCGTTTACGTCGTATATAATCCCTGAAGATGAAGATACTGGTCACTGGAGGTTGCGGATTCATCGGTTCCCATATCGTCGATGCTTATATTTCAGAAGGTCACGGGGTTGTGGTAATCGATGATCTCTCGACCGGCGATATCGGAAATGTAAATCCTGAAGCCAAGTTCTACGAGATGGACATAAACAGTGATTTGCAGGGTATTTTTGAAAAGGAGAGATTCGAAGTAATCAACCACCACGCGGCGCAGATCAATGTAAGAACATCGGTTGATGATCCGATGTTTGATGCAAGGGTCAATATTCTCGGGACGCTCAACCTTCTTCGTATGGCTGTTCAATACGGAGTTAAGAGGTTCATTTATGCGTCGAGCGGCGGCGCAGTGTACGGTGAGCCGGATGATCTGCCAGCAAATGAGAGCACGGCGCTGTCCCCTTTGTCGCCGTATGGAGTATCAAAGGTTGCCGCGGAGAAGTACATATTGGCTTTTTCTCATCTGTTCGATCTGGACAGTTTTATTCTCCGCTACAGCAATGTTTTTGGTCCACGCCAGATAGCGCGGAGTGAGGCTGGAGTAATTTCCATCTTCATCGAGCGAATCCTCAAGAATGAGCCCTGTGTCGTCTATGGCGATGGAAAACAGACGAGGGATTATGTGTTTGTGAGCGATGTCGTTGAGGCAAATCTTCTCGCTCTGGGAGGTTCCCCGAGCATTCTCAACATCGGGACGGGCGTGGAAACCGCGGTAAACGACCTGATTGACGTATTTTCATCCATACTCGGAAGAAAAACCGCGCATCAACATATCGACCCACGTCCTGGCGAAGTCCTAAGAAGTGCACTGGATTGTCAAAAAGCATCTTCCCAGATCGGTTGGGAACCAGTAGTAGCATTGAAAGATGGGATAATAAGAACTCTTGAGTACTTCAAAAAAATATCTCAATCCTGAAGTATTAGCCCGACTGTCACGACTTGATATTAAGGCGCGCCTTGTGGTTGAAGGGTTTTTGAGTGGATTGCACGCGAGCCCGCTGAAAGGTTTCTCGCAGGAGTTTGCCGATTACCGCCAGTACATGCCTGGTGATGAATTGAAAAGGGTCGACTGGAAGGCTTATGGTCGAAGCGACCGGTTCTACATAAAAGAATACCAGGAAGAGACAAACCTCCGGGCTTATATTCTCCTCGACAAAAGCGGTTCGATGGCTTACGGAAAGAGGATCAGCAAGTTGGAATACGCAAAATACCTCGGAGCCAGTCTCGCCTATATGCTTATTAAACAAAAGGACAGCGTAGGCATTGCGACTTTCGACAGAAAGATAGAAGAGATCGTTCCACCGTCGGCCCGACGTACGAACTTCATGATGATACTTCGGACAATTGAACAAGCGAGCGCGGGGGGTGAAACCAACTTGCATGACGTTCTTTTTCAACTGGCCCAGAAGATAAAGAGGCGCGGGTTGGTCATCGTTCTCTCGGATATGCTGGATGACCCTGAATATGTCCTGAAGGCATTACGCTCTTTCCGCTACCGGAAACATGAGGTGATAGTATTCCAGATCCTTGATAAGGACGAAATGGATTTTCCATTTGAAGAGTCAGCCATCTTTTCGGACCTTGAGAGTAATTCGGAGATGGTTATTACACCAGGGTTGATGCGTTCCCGCTATCGAAAGCGATTCAAGGAATTCATAGAATTCTGTCATCGAAATTTGCTCGAGTCGCATATCGACCATACTGTGCTGGATACGTCCACACCCTATGACAAAGCATTATTCGCCTACTTGCAGAAAAGAGCCCGTTTGATATGACGTTCCTTCACCCCTGGTTTCTGCTTGGGTCTGCACTTGCTGCAGTACCCATACTCATCCATCTTTGGTTTCGCAAACGACTCAAGAAAATTCCATTTTCAACGCTTCAGTTCCTGAAGAGCACCGAAGCACGGCGATTTGGCTGGCTAAAGCTTCGCGAGTGGTTGATTCTACTCACACGCTGTTTATTCATATTGTGTCTGTTTATCAGCCTTGCACGCCCTCATCTGAAGAGTACTCTGCTCGGTATGGGCAGGCTCGCGTCTGTATATTTGATCGCCGATAATTCTTACAGCATGGTTTATGGAGATAATTTCGAGCGCATGAAGGAACTCGGGCGTCAGGTTATTTCACGCTACTCGACCAATGCGGAGTTTTGTATCATCTCGCTGTGCGAGGAGCGTGCAGGAACAGAGTATTATTGGATGCGGAATCAGTCTGCTCTGCACTCATTGGGCAAAATTGGTCTTGCCTACACCGGGGGACAGATCCGGGAGGCTTTGGAAAGAGTGCCGGAAATGGCAGCAGAACATCGTATTGAATATGTTTACATCGGCGATGGTCAGGTTGAGAACTTCAGGGATTTTCCTGTCCAGATGACCTCAGAGAGTGATTTCTTTTGGGTACGAGTACCTGCTGGAGGAAACATCGGTATTTCACGTGTTCTACTGAAGGACCCGGTAGCTGTTCCTCTGCAGAACTATACACTGCAAGTCGGTGTGAACAGTTATTCGCCGCGTGCATGGTCAGGCAAGATAGGTGTCAGCAGCGGAGATTACTATCTTGAACACGAACATGTGCTTCAGCCCGGCGCTGAGGCGGTTGTAGATTTTGAATTACCGGTAGAATATGTGAACGGCAAAGTTGAAATCTTCGATGACAGCCTACTGCCGGACAATGTATACTATTTCATCAAGCAATTGCCACAGAGTATGAAAGTATTGCTGATCGGGGATAGCCCTTATTTGATTCGTGCTCTCCAGCCTGAATCCGGAACGAGCATGCCGTTTGGCATTCAAAATGTCGACAAAATAGGCAATACTGATTTGAGAAGATATGACATTTTGATTTTGGCCGGTCTGCGGGAGATATCTGAAAGCGAGCGGCTCAGGCTTGTTGATTTTCTATCACGGCCCGGGACCGGTTTGATTGTAATCTTGGATGAAGATGTAGGCGATAATTTAAGCGAAATACTGGTCGGGACGTGTCGTGTGGAGGAGAACGTATTACCAAAGGGTTATGTCGTAGTCGATTGGGTTGATACCAGTCATCGAATATTCAACATCTTCGAAGATCAACGGGCGATGAGGGATGTACAGTTCTACCGCTATATGAAGGTTTCGGCACAACATGGTGCGTTAGCGCGTTTTTCGACGGGTGATCCCTGTATTATCGTCCGCGGCAATACGGCTGTAATTACTGGCAGGATGCTCCCGCAGCATACAAACTTTGTCTACAAATCGTCCTTTGTGCCGGTGTTCTTGCGGCTTTTGGTCAATTTTGTGGCTGAATCTCGGCGCAGGGAATTTTATGTTGGAGAGAACGTTGCACCTCTCGAGTGGGTGAGAACACCGGCTGGTGATTTGTTAAATAGTGAAGACAATTTCAAGATACCGGGTTTTTACTCCTATGACAGCGAAACGTTGTGTGTGAACGTTCGACCCGGTGAAGGCGATTTACGCATTCTGGGTGCAGAGCGCGCCAAGGTTCTGAACATACGGCAAGTTGATGCTGAGCGAGACCTGACGGGCAGTGATCTGTCGAGTTTCTTCTTGCTCCTCGCACTGTTGTCCATCGTTCTTGAATTGGGTCTAATATTCTTGCGTTAGTCGATTACCCCTGAGAACAGTGCCACCTGTTGCTGAAGATTATGCAGACTTGTAATTACCGGAAACTGAATCCGACTATGGCGTTGTGAGTTGAATAAGGAGTGAAGTTGTAATCATAATGAAAATAGAGATGTCCTAAATGCAGGGTGCATCCTACGATGCTGCGGTAACGGCTTTGACTCTCAAGATGCAGAGTGACTTCTTGCTCGACCGTGATAAGCTCAGCAGGTATGTTGTTTATCGTATCCGGGATCTCATACTCAAATACATAGTTGAAGTAAGCGCGAGTGTTTTCAATGCCCACACCTATTACCGGTTCGAGTGGTCCAAGACGTTTTGATACCAGCACTTGCAGATTCCAGGTGCTGGTATTTGCAATGGCCTTTCTATCTCGATTTTCGATATTGAATCTCTGGTAGGCGGCGCCTATGGCTATGGCAATCGGGATTCCGATCGGCTTGAACAGTGGGAATTTGTTCAATTCCTGTTTAACTCCGATGCCAAAGAAATTCATCCGCGATCCCTCGAAAGTGAACGGAACATATCGGATCGCCAGCTCGGTGCCAAACACGAGGCCGACATTTATCTGAGGCACTAATAGTGGTGCGCTTGAAATATCAAAACCCGTGGGTATGTTAGTTGGAATGCCGATGGAATTACCTGAAATGGGCAGGTCTATCTCCTGTTCTGGGCCGAAGACCGTGCTCAGGTTTTCCAAAGGAATTTCATAGTACACCAGTGAATCCATTGCAAGGGAACACGCGAGTGCTATGCCGTCGAAATATCTCGAGGCTTCGGGTATATGGATGGACATCAGACGGAGTCCAATATCAAAGCCAAGGAAGTCATGACTGTATGCTGATTGGAACAACCCGGTTGATATGCCGGTGCCAAAAGCGTTGACCAGTGGCTGTATGTATGACTGGAGCAGCTCTTCGTTGACATTTTCTATTCTGTCCGCAAGATAATCTTCAAGACCGTTCGCTGACAGCAGGCTGAAGATGATCAAAAGACATGCAAGATACTTCATATACTTAAGTCTATACATTATTCGTATTTTGTCAAGGGTGAATTCATTGGGGCGTTTTATGCTGTTTTTGGGGGATTTTTATGTCCGTACTAGTGGGCGCCCTCTCTCTTCAAAACCGTCAGCACCGTCTTCAAGAAGATCTTCATGTCGAGTTGAATTGAAATATTGTTGACATACGCCAGGTCGAATTCCAGCTTCTTCCGTACATCATCAAATGATCGATCGTAGGCTTGTTTGACTTGAGCCCAACCAGTGATCCCGGGATGAACGGTCAATCTCAGCCGGTAAAAGGGGATAGTCTTTCTGAAACGTTCGACAAAGGCAGGTCTCTCCGGCCTGGGCCCGACAAAACTCATCTCACCTCTTAGCACATTAATGAATTGCGGCAGTTCGTCGAGACGGTAAGGTCTCATTATGCGCCCTATTCTGGTTATTCGTTTGTCGTTCTTCTCGGCCCATACCGGTCCGGTATGTTTCTCGGCATCGGTGACCATTGAACGGAACTTGACCAGGGTGAACTTCTTGCCGCGTAAACCTACTCTTCTTTGTGTATGGAATACCGGTCCGGGAGTGTCAAGCTTGATGAGTATTGAGAGAAGCGTAAGAACCGGGAATAATACGAACAAGCATACTGCTGATATTACGATATCGATCACTCTCTTGAGAAAACGATCCCAGCGCGATAGCGGATGGAACACGACCTTGAGAAACGGGGAATTATCCATCTTCTCAACTAACGAATAATGATAGATGATGGGGTATAGCTTGGGCGAAATGTATATTTCGTACTTTGTCTCGGCAAAGTTCGAGATAACTCTCAACACTTCTTCCTTGTGTATACCATTGCTGTCTATGAGTATACCGTCAATATCGTTGCTGTTGATGAGTTGCTCGTATGCCTGGCGGTATTTGCTCAGACTCACCCTTTGAACGACATTGAACTGTCCTGGTTCAGTAGTCACATCACCGTTATGGAATATGATTACTTTCCCAGGCCGGGGTCTAACATATTCACCGACCAGGCCGCGCCAGAAGAATCGCCAGCCCAGTAATGAGGAAAGTGCGATGGCATAAGCCGGTCCGAACCCCCTGACTCTGATGAAATCTATTTCAATGATGAGCGCAATGGCAATTATAACGATTAGACCGATAACGATGACTTGGAACATCCTGAATAATTCGGTCATTAATTGCACTTTCGCGCGCGTTAAATAGAAATTGGCAGATTGGAATAGAAAAAGCCAGTAGATGAGAATTATGCAGTTGGCGGTGATCGCACGGAGGCTCAGTATCGAATAGTCTATGTCCGATGATTTCCAGCTGACACAAAATGCTGCTGAAAGCAACAGTGCATCACCAGCGATAGTTATTATTAGTTCAGTCTTTCGGGACATCCAACATCTATGGTGTCTTTAAAGACCTCCTTTGACCCACATCTAAGATGTCGCTATAGACCTCCTTTTGAGTACTTAATTATAGTCAATATACTGGATTTGTCAACCCCCTATATATTGTTGACTTCGGGGGTGATATTTCTATAATCTGGCATGCGTATCGATCAGTTCCTGAAAAGAACACTGCTTATGAGGCAACGGCAGGTTGCGAAAAAGCTGTGTGATAAGAACTTCATTAAACTGAACGGAAAATACACTAAAGCCTCGAAACACGTGTCTATCGGTGATGTTATTGAAATAGAGACCATGAAAGGTTTGAGGCACTATCGAGTGTTGATGATCCCACAGGGCAATGTGAAGAAGAACGAGAGCGATCTATATTATGCTGAAATTGAGGGTCAATATTGATATTCGTATATATATGAGTGCAGCGCTGGATGTTGTTCCATGATGATTTTGTCACGCGTGGGTGGATCGTGAGAATTGGCATCACGATCGGCGATCCGTCTGGCATCGGTCCAGAACTGGTATTACGGACGATCCCAAAATTGAAGCACCCGGGAGATTATTCAGTCTATGGCAACAGAGAAATATTGAATAGAACTGCTCGTGATCTTCGCCTTCTGGGTGATTTTAATGAACTCAGATCGCACATTATTGATGTCAGTGGCAATACCAGATTCAAGTACGGCGTATCGACAGCTTCCACGGCCCGTGCGGCCCTGCAGTCAATTAAGGGGGCGTTGGAATCCGGTGCGGATATCATAATCACGGCGCCGATTGTGAAACAAACCATGCGCAGGATAGTACCGGGTTTCATAGGACATACAGAGTATTTTGCCGGTTTCTTCGGCGTAAGCGATTACGCAATGACCGGTTTATGGCGGAACAAACGGATCATGTTATTAACGATCCACATGCCGTTGAGGCATGTTTTCAGAAAGCTGAAGGCAGGTACTATTGCTGACCGTATATGTTTTTTCCAGAAAGGAATTAGGCGCTATTTTGGCATCGAAAATCCAGAGATTGGCGTTTCGGCGCTGAATCCTCATGCATTTGAATTCAGCCTTGGAGAGGATGAAGAGATAAGAAGAGGGATTATGCAGGCGAGGCGAAAGGGTGTCAGGGTGAGCGGTCCGTATGCGGGCGATACCCTGTACAATCGCGTTTTTGACGGGTATGTCGCGATCTATCATGACCAGGCTATGGTTTATCTGAAATCCAAGAAAGACGGTCTGAATTTCACTCTCGGATTGCCGGTCATCAGACTTTCGCCCCTTTATGGATCGGCGTCTGATATTGCTGGTAAAGGTCGTGCAGATATAACAGGATTCATGGCTGCGTTCAAAACAGCAAAGAGGCTTTACGCTAATTTGAAGAAATATGAAAAAAGGATGGAGTATGAATAGTAAATACTGTTTATCATTTGTTCTCTTGGTTATGGTCTTTTGCTGCATTGTCGCGTGCGCTCGAAAGAGCGACCTCCAGCGCGGCAAGGATGCATTCAGCAATGGCGCATACGATACTGCACTAAAGTCCTTGCGCGAGGCACTGAAAAAAGAGGGACAGAATCCTGATATTCACTATTATCTTTGTTTGACATACACTGCTCTCGATTCGGTAGAACCCGCACTTGGGCATTTTGTGAAGCTCGGTGAACTTGGTTCGGATACGAAAGATGATAGGGAACTGAGGGTTCTGATGGCAACTTTGCTCGGTATCGAACCATACCCGTCCAGTATTGTTGAAATGAAAGGGATGAATCAATTCAAGGGCGCGTTCAGTCCAAGCGGTGATCGATTGGCGGTTGCAGCATCCCGGCGTGACCGGGCAGACATCTATCTGATAGATCTGGATGGAAGTAATCTGAGACGATTGGTAACAGGGGGGATGAATACTGACCCGGTTTTCGCACCTGACGGCAAGTCGATCGCATTTGTATCGGACCGCGACGGCGACGAGGATTTGTACCTGTATGACATCGCGACGGATGAACTGCGCAAGTTGACTGACAATTTGGCGCAGGATTTTGCACCCGATTTCGCGCCGGATGGTAAAGAATTGGTGTTTGTGTCAAATATGGATGATCCCTATAAATGGGAAATATATGTGGTCAACGTCATGAGCGGTCGGATCGGGCGGCTCACTGACAACAAATACTGGGATGGTTTTCCAAAATACACTGCCAACGGTCAATCGATTGTTTTTTCCTCGAAAAGAAATGAAAGCGAAGACATCTATGTGATGCGGAGGGATGGCGGAGGTGTGGAGTTGCTTTTTTCGAGTGCCGCAGACGATAATGATCCGACGATCGTACGTGAAAACTTATTCTTCAAATCGGAGAGGGACGGCGAATGGGAAATATATTGTTATAATATCAGAAACCGGCAACTCGCGCGCCTCACCAGCAACGAGTGGGCAGACTGGAATCCAAGGATCTCCGACGATGGGTCGAAGCTCGTCGTGGCTCGCAGGATCAAACAGCGCTGGGTGCTTTATCTTATTAATATAGCGGAGCCTATTTCGTCCGATTACATCTTGTCAGTGATAGCAGCTAGACAGTCAGGATAGTGTTCCTTAGCGGTCGTAAAAGGGCAACAATTTCGTATCGACATTTAAGGGGATTTTACGATGCAAGGGTGGTTTTTGGTACTTTCATTCGATGCTTAAAGGAGCGAATGAGCAGTATGACAAAGCCCTTGACAAATGATAAATAGTTGGTATAATGCCATAATGAAAAAGGAGGTATGATGAAAAAGCTTTTTGCATTGATCGTAGCGGCAGGAATGTTAAGTGGGTTATATGGGTTTTCGATCGGCCTTGGTGCAAGATATGATAATCTGGCAGGCCCCGATGAGACAGACCCATATTTCTCGATCAGGGCTGATGTAATGTGCAAACCATTTCCTATTCTCGGCCTCCGCATGGGAGTGATACAGATTGATCTGCCAACAGATAACACGGGAATTCATATCGGTACTGGTGTGAATGCTGATGTGCTTGTTTATGTCCCGATGGCCGGCATGGTTAAGCCGTACGTTGTCGCAGGTTTCTGGTATACAAGTGCGCAGGATGCGTATACGGATATCATTCTAAAAGGTGGCCTTGGTGCTGAGGTCGGATTTGGTGGTTTTGCAGGATATCTTGAGGCAGCATTCAACATGGATTCCTTTACGCCGGAAGGTGTGGATGGTACGACGAATACGTGGTTCTATGGTCAACTCGGCGTACGCGTCCCAATAGGTCTGTAAGGTTAGAATACGACGGAAAAACGGCGGGTATGACCCGCCGTTTTTTTTGCCCTAAAAAGCAAAATTGCTGG
>Ga0224495_10000333_pt1 | contig 37947 bp, 26 predicted proteins | sample SF_Jul11_sed_USG_FD_168128 | JGI IMG/M metagenome (GOLD analysis project Ga0224495, IMG submission 168128) | Sediment microbial communities from San Francisco Bay, California, United States - SF_Jul11_sed_USGS_4_1 | ecosystem: Environmental > Aquatic > Marine > Sediment | place: USA: California... | reverse complement strand
CCGGTGAACGGCGCGCCCAGGCTACCGACCGGCACAAAGCCGGAGGTCGTGTTCCACATGCCAGCCGCGCTGGCCGATTCAGCCAGATTGATGTTCGCGGCCAGCGCATAGCTCGCGGCCAAATCCAACGCCATCAGTTGCAACTGGTGCGCGTTGCTGATCGTCGTGCTGTATTCGCTGCGCAGGAAGGGACGTGTTGCGCCGTCCACCATGTACCAGGTATTAGTGAAGTCCCAACCTGCAGCGGTGAAATTGGCTTGCGTCATCATGTTGGCGGTGGTCATGCCGGCACCTTTGGCGCTGGTTGCTACACCTGAAGACTGGGTGTCCCAAAAGCTATTGGTGACACCGCCAAACCCTGTCCCTGTCAAACCACCTGCAGTTGTGCCAGTTACGCTGCCGGTGGAAAAACTATTGTTCAGAACTGAACCGCCATGGTTGCCTACAAGCCCGCCGGAAAAATTCCCTCCGCTGACTGCAACGGTAGAATAGCTGTTTTCGATCTTGCTACTGATCTTTGTAATCCCAACCAGTCCGCCGGCATTGCTGTTGATTCCACCGCTTGAAGTGACAGTTCCGGATGCATAGCAACTACTGACAATGCTCGTCACATTGCTGTTGAGCCAGCCAACCAGTCCGCCGACATTGCCGTTGGTTCCTCCAGACACAGTGCCGTTGTAGTAACTGTTGTAGAGCAGGCCATTGTTGTAGCCGACCAGCCCCCCAATGTAGGTCAGGCCGCTAACGCTGCCGCCGACCAGCCCAACATCACGTATAGAAAACGTCGGCCCTGTGGCACCGAACAAGCCGACGAAAAAACCCGTCCCGGGGCGATTGATCACCAGGTTACTGATGGTATGTCCCAAGCCGTCAAGGGTTCCCTTGAACTGCGTGGCCGTACCGATCCCGGTGCCGCTTCCGATCGGTGCAAAGCCAGCACCGGCATTCCAGCCACTGGTCGCCGTGGCATCGATGTTGGCGCCCAGTGCGTAATTGCCTGTCACTGTCAGGTTGCCGCTCATGCCCTGCAGGTCGGTAGCCGTGGTGCTGCCTGCCGCGCCCAGACTGGTGATCACGGTGAAGTTCTTTACGGTGCCGTCACTGCCCAGCTTGGTGCTGAAGTTGGGTCCGGCCGGCAAATCGACGGCAGCGTGAACGTAATAGTTGCTGGTATTGCCCGCCGCAAGTGCGCCCTGCCCGTACAGCAGCGCGAGGCTGGCGGTACCGGAACCCTGCAGGCTGGCATTGATGTAGATGTTGTTCCAGGCGTTCAGCGTGAGCAGGTTCGCCCCCCAGGTCACGACATCGTTAACGAAGATGTCGCCGTTGCCCGCCGCATTCCCGGCACCACAGGTCGCGCCGGTGCAGGTTGCCGCGAGATTGGTGGTCTGGATCACCACCGGCCCCAACGCCAGCGCAGCGCTAAGAGTTGCACCGGTGATGTCGCCGCCGCTTGCGGCTATCGTGAAATCATAGGGGTCGATCAGCCAGGTGCCGGCCTGACCCGTGGATGACGTAGTTGTGATTTGGGTGTCATTGGCAATATGCACATGGGCAGCCGAGGTTTCGATGAAACCACCGTCGCCGCCATTCGGTGCAGAGGCATCCAGTGAACCGCCAACATTGACGGTGCCGACTTGCATGTCGCCCATCAACTTGATTACTCCGCCGACATTCTGGATGGTTCTGGCTTCGATGACACCGGTGTTGTTGACTACTGCTGTGCTAAGCAAATCGGCAGCCTTGGCTGACAGGATAACTTGCCCACCGTTGGCTTGTATCAGCTGGTTGTTCGAGGCCAGAGCATTGAGTGAACCTTGGTCTATGCTGTACGACATCAAGCTGCCGTTGTTAAACGTAAGTGTGATCTTGTCACCTGCGCCCAACAATGCAGTACCCGAGGTGGCGGTGACTACCCCCTCGTTACTCACTTCTGGCGCAAGCAGTGCAATATAGCCGCCATTGGCCGCATTTAAACTGCCCTGGTTGACAATAGAGCCTGCTGTAGCTGTTTTACCGAAGCTGAAATTTCCGGCCATAAAATCGGCATTGCTGAGGCCTAAGGTCGATGCGACCAGCCCCCCGACGCTAACTTGTGCGGTGCTGCCGAACAATATGCCGTTGGGATTCAGGATAAAGACTTGTCCGTTGGCAGTGAGGCTGCCGAGTATCGAACTGGCATCTTGGCCGAGCACCCGATTCAAGGCGATTGCGGAAGTATTCGGCTGGCTGAAATTGACTGCTTCGCCGGCTCCGATACTGAAGCCCTGCCAGTCGATAACGAGGTTCTGACTTTGTTGGTTAACTGAAGTGGTTGTGCCTAACTGGGTTATCGTACCCGAACCCGAGTTAATATTGCCGTCCATTGGCCCGGCATATGCCGATGAGCACAGCGCGGACAAGAATAATGCGACGCACTTGAAAAAGTGGGAACCTTTCATGAATGTTCTCCCGATGAAGATCAGATTTACATGCCTTCATCACGAAAAGTTAATGGAGTCAGCTGTAATACTAACGTTCGACAGCATAACTATAACAAAATACCCCTTCAGCAGCACTGATTAAGAACAGGAAAACCAGGTTATTTCGAATAGCTAAAATCAGCTGCCATATAATTTTCGCCCGCGAATACGCGCGCGATGCGCCCTGCGCTGCTCCGCCTCGGTAAGCGGCTTGGGTTTTGACCCTTCGAACGGATTCTTGCTGGAATTAAACTGAATCTTGAGTGGGGTTCCTTTCAGCTTGAATATTTCACAAAAGGTACGTTCCAGATAGCGTGCATAACTGGCTGGCACATCGTCCAGCCCACTGCCGTGGATCACAATCAGCGGCGGGTTGCTGCCACCTTGGTGGGCGTAACGCATCTTGGGTATGAAACGCCCCGATTTCGGCGGTGCCTGTTTTTCTAACGCGCCTATCAGGGCACGGGTAAGCTTTGGTGTGGATAGTTTTGCCATCGCCGCCGCATAGGCTTCATCCACCGATTTCAATATTCCCGGGATGCCATTGGAGTGCAACGCGGAAATGAAGTGCAGTTTCGCAAAACTCAAAAAATGCAGTTTGCGTTCAATGTCACGCTTGACCTGATCGCGCCGATACTCGTCCAGCCCGTCCCACTTGTTGACTGCCAACACCAAGGCACGTCCTGCTTGCAATACAAAATCGGCAACATGCGCATCCTGTTCGGTGATCTGGTCTTGTGCATCCACCACCAGTACCACCACATTGGCGTCTTCGATCGCCTGCATGGTTTTGATCACGGAAAATTTCTCGACCGCTTCTTCTACCTTGCCGCGACGACGCACGCCGGCAGTATCGATAATGGTGTATTGCTTGCCGCCGCGCTCGAAGTCGATGTAGATAGAGTCGCGCGTCGTGCCGGGCTGGTCAAACGCGATCACGCGCTGCTCGCCGAGTATAGTGTTCACCAGGGTGGATTTACCAACATTGGGGCGCCCTACGATAGCGAGTTTGGGCGGGTGTTCCTGCCCTGATTCCTCTTCAACAAATTCGGGTGGAAAATTCCCCAGTGCAATCTCGACCACTTCGGCAACATTGTCGCCGTGCGCCGAGGAGATCGGCAGCGGCTCACCCAGACCCAGTTCGAAAAATTCGGCGGTTACCTTGGCGCGCGCCATGCCTTCAGCCTTGTTGACCAAAAGCAGGATAGGCTTGCCGGTTTTACGCAATTGCCCGGCTATGATCGCATCCTGTGACGTGCATCCGGCACGGCCATCTACCAGAAACAAAACTACATCGGCCTCGTCAACAGCCTGTCGGCTTTGCTTGGCCATTTCGAACATAATGCCGTCCTTGGCGACCGGCTCCAACCCGCCGGTGTCGACTACAAGATAGGGACTCTCCCCCATCCTGCCCTTGCCATAATGGCGGTCGCGCGTCAGTCCAGGCTGATCCGCAACGAGCGCGTCGCGGCTGCGCGTAAGACGATTGAACAAAGTGGATTTGCCTACGTTCGGGCGACCGACCAGTACCAGTGTGGGCAACATCAGAATGACTTTCTTATTTGATTGACAGCGAATACACATCGCCGTCGCTCGTTTGCAACAGCAGTCCTTCATCCAAAGGAAGCATCCTTGCTTTTATCGAGCCACCATCCAGCTTGATGCGCGCAACGAAATGTCCATCTACGCGGCTTAACGCGTGAAGGTATCCCATACGATCCCCGACAATGACAAAGTCTTCCATGACAAAGGGAGATGAAATACCGCGCATGAATAATTGATCATTCTTCCATACTGTATTGCCACTGCTTCTGTCCATTTCGATGACCGAACTTTTTGCATCGCTCAGATAAAGATATCCGCGCAAAAGCATCATGCTTTTGTCGCTGGATAGGTCGCGATTCCATATCGGATTACCCCGGCTAATGTCATAACAAGCCAGACTTCCCTGAAAAGCAATGGCGCAAACTTGTTCATCATCCACTACCGGATCACCAGTGATATCGCTGATCCGTTCCAGTTCGGTGTTGCCGCTGGGTTGAGAAACTGAAGTTTCCCATAGCACTTCACCGTCATTGATTTTAATGGCTGCCAGCCTGCCGCCTGCAAATCCGGCATATAAAATTCCGCGCTGGATGGTAACTCCAGCATGGCTGCGCACAACCAAGGCCGGAGTACTGCGCTCGTATACCCACACGCGTTCGCCGTTTGCAGCATTCAGTCCGGCAATGCGCCCATCTCCGCTGCGTACTACCACCATACCGTCATTAACCCTAGATACGTTCAACACCTCGCTCGAAACTTTGCTTTTCCAAAGCGATTTCCCGTCCTCGTTATAAGCCAGCACGTTACCCTTATTGCTTCCGATCACGATCAAACCTTCACCGCCACCCACACCACCGCTGGCGGTAATACCGGTTTTAAGTCGCCAGGATTTCTTTCCGGTCTTGATATCCATACGGGTTAGCAAACCTTCTATGGATATTGCGTATACAGCATTACCAACTATGGCTGGCTGTAAAAGATTCGAGCCGGAATCGCCAATATTTTTTTTCCAGCGTACCTTGAATTCGGCAGTATTATCAAAATCGACAAGCTGTGCAGGCTCATCCTCGTTCTTCACGCCGGCCCACTCAGGAGTAGATTCATCCGACGAAGCGCAACCAGCAAATGCCAGAATAACCAATAAAAATACAGCAGTGCCTCCAAGTCGAAGCATCGGGAAATGTTCGAGATTAGTAGTGCGTGTCAATTTCATTTAGCCAGGCCCAGCGAATCCAGTTTCATCTGGATTAGATTACGATACGAGCTTTGCGCATCGAACTTTTCGTAGGCTAGTTTATATGCGGTTCTGGCGCTATCAGACTGACCTTGAGCATTTAATACATCGCCCTTCAGGTCGGAATACAAACCATCGAAGGAAGCCGTATGTTTTGCATCCAGATGCATCAGCGCGTCCGCAAAATTTTTCTCGTCAAGAAGGATCGCGGCTAGGCGCAAGTGAGCTACATCCCTCATGGTATCTTCTGTTGCGTGTTCAATTATCCAATACAATTGTTTTTTTGCGCTTTCCAAATTTTTTAATTCCTCACTCACCAGCGCGGCCATCAGTGCCGCTCGTGTTGCGTAGACTGTAGAAGGAAACTTGTCCATTAAGGCCGCCGCCGCATCATTTACGAGCTTGGCATCACCTCTGCCCAATTGTTCGGAAAATTGATGAAACAGGGTTGCAGCTTCCTGCGCCTGATTATTCTTATAATAATGCCACCCACGCCAACCGGCCATCGAGAGTGCGGCTATCAGAAAAACACCCAGCAGCCAACGGCTGTTATCATTCCACCAAGCCTTGATTGCTTCGATTTGTTCCTGTTCATGCGTATCCAATGCTGCCATGATTTACTCCTGCTTGATAAATTTATAAACCGTCGCGGCGATATCCGTCGCTTTGACACGAACCTGTTCGCCACCCTGCATCGGTTTCACGGCAACCTCATCAGTTTGCGCCTCGTCGTCGCCGATCACCACTGCGATTTGTGCACCGCAACCATCCGCCTTCTTCATCTGCGATTTGAAGCTGCCCCCGCCACAATGCAGCAAAACTCTGAGGCTAGCATCGCGCAACTGTTCCGCAACGCGGCTAGCTAGCTGGCCAGCCATTTCACCCTGATGTACTACATATACATCCACTTGGGTTTTGGGCAGCGACATGCCATTTTCTTGTATCAGTGCCAGCAGGCGTTCCACGCCCATTGCAAAACCCATTGCGGGGGTTGGCTTGCCACCGATCTGCTCGATCAGGCCATCGTAACGCCCACCCGCACAGATTGTGCCCTGAGCGCCAAGACGTGTCGTCACCCATTCGAACACCGTGCGATTGTAGTAGTCCAGCCCACGCACAAGTTTGTCATTGGTCTCGAATGCAATGTCATGCCGCTTCAGCATAGTTTGCAACTCGTCAAAGTGCTTTAATGCATCCTCTTCCAGTTCATCCATCAACCTTGGCGCACCGGCAATCAGATCCAGCATCACGGGATTCTTGCTATCCAGGATACGCAGCGGGTTGCTGTGCAATCGACGCGTCGCATCGGCATCCAGCAGCGCGGCATGCTGCTCAAAATATGCGATCAGCTTCACACGATGGCGGTGACGCGACACAGTGTCACCCAGTGTATTTAGTTGTAGCGTGATATCATCCAGACCCAGTTTTTTCCATAGCCTGTAACACATCATGATCTGCTCGGCATCAACATCCGGGCCGGCAAAACCCAATGCCTCAACGCCGATCTGATGAAACTGGCGGTAACGTCCCTTCTGCGGGCGTTCATGGCGATACATCTGGCCGCTGTAATAAAGTCTTTGTGGTGCGTTATACAGCAAATTGTGCTGGAGCACCGCGCGCACGCAGGAGGCTGTGCCTTCCGGGCGTAGCGTCAGCTGATCACCGTTCAGCGCATCTTCAAAGCTGTACATCTCCTTTTCGACGATGTCGGTCACCTCGCCGATCGCCCGTTTAAAAAGCGAGGTGGGCTCGACCAGCGGCATACGGATATTGCGGTAGCCATAACTGTGCAACCAGTCGCGAACGACCTCCTCGAACCACTGCCACAGCTCTGCCTCATCGGGCAGGATGTCATTCATGCCGCGTACGGCTTGTATCGTTTCGTTACTCATAATCGGCTATCAATGCAGCAAGACACGGATTATAGCCCAAGGTAAAGAATTACCGGTGGCATGGCCATAGGTAAGATTGCGAAGACATTAACCAGCTTCAAGCAGCGATCCAGCCTTTCATTTTGGTACGACGACTCAAATTTGCCAGAGAATACATGCTCGAATACTCCTGACAGTTGAATCTTCTAGATCATAATCTAGCCACACGTAACGCAGCACCATATAGCGCTGCACGATCATTCAGGATCACTTTTACTGGCATTTTCTCCAGCAAATAACGCATCCGCCCTTTACTAAAGAAAGCGTCGAGAAATGCGCCGTTTTGCAATCGGGGCAGGATTTTTGGCGCGATACCGCCACCCAAATACAAACCTCCACGGCTCAATACCTTGAGTGCGAAATTGCCCGCCTCAGCACCATACAGACATACAAACCAGTCCAGTGTTTCGACGCAAAGCTCGTCGATCCCGGTCATAGCCGCATTGGCGATTGCGGCAGCTGCATCTCCCTGCCGGATTTCGTGATGTAACCAATCTGGAATGGATAATTTACGGTTTATGCAAAGGAATTCATGCAGGGAAACCAGTCCGGGACCTGAGACAATTCGCTCCCAACTTACGTGCGTGTGGCGCTGTTGCAAGTGCTTCAGTAACGCTATCTCAATATCGTTGGACGGGCTGAAGCTGGCATGCCCCCCCTCAGTGGCAAACGGGCGATATTGCTGCCCATCCCAAAAAAGTCCAGCTTCGCCCAACCCCGTCCCTGCTGCAATCACTGCTGCGTTCGAATTAGGTTGTGAAGCGCCTTCATTCAACGTGAGCAAATCTTTCGCTTCCAACGCAGGCAAGCCGCTTGCCGTTGCTTCCAGGTCATTGAGCAGCAAACAATGTTTGAAGCCGAACTTGTCCTGCAAGGCCAGAGCATCGATACGCCACGGCAAATTGGTTGTCTGAGCTATTCTGCCGTGTACCGGCCCGGCAATCCCGAAAGCTGCGCGGACAGGGATGTCCTGGCCATGTAGGAAATCAGCCAGCAATTCATCGAAGCTCGTGTAATTCCGGCTTGCATAGTCTTTCTCATGAACATTGAACAACCGCGTTCCTTCAACCGAAATAATCGCAAGACGTGTTTTGGTGCCGCCAATGTCACCGCTTAATAATTGAGCAGAGCTATTGTCCATTGATAAATCCAGAAATGACTGATAACGCTTGGATTCTAACAGCTAGAAAGCAGTGAAAACAGCTCGGTTTAGCGGAGATGCTTGCCTTTGGTTCGTTTTTTGACAAGAATGTCGTCATATCTCTCGGGTCAACATATGCCAATAAAATCAGTTTCGGACTTTTCAATACCCGCCACAAGCGGTCAGACGTTCACACTATCGGCTTCACGCGGCAAGCATCTGGTTATTTATTTTTACCCAAAAGACAATACCCCGGGCTGCACTGCAGAAGCTCAACAATTCCGAGATATTTATGCAAAGTTCGCAGAAGCAGGATGTGAGGTAGTAGGTATTTCACGTGACAGCATCAAATCGCATGAAAATTTCAAAGCCAAGTTCACCCTGCCTTTCGCTTTGCTTTCTGATGCCGAGGAAGTGGTGTGTGAGTTATTTGGCGTGATCAAGCAAAAAAATATGTATGGCAGACAGGTGCGCAGTATTGAACGCAGCACTTTTGTCTTTGATAAAGATGGCATACTTCGGCATGAATGGCGTGGCCTAAAGGCGGATGGCCACGCACAGGAAGTTCTGGATTTCGTCACCACCCTTAATTAAAGGAACATCATGCCACCTTCCCCAAAGAATAAAACTGCCAAATCTGCAAATCAGGACAACGGGGTAAAATTGTTTGTGCTCGATACAAATGTGCTGTTACATGACCCGACCAGCCTGTTCCGGTTTGAGGAGCATGATATTTGCCTGCCGATGTTCGTGCTTGAAGAGCTGGACAACAAAAAAAAGGGGATGACGGAAGTGGCGAGGAATGCACGTCAGGCTAGCCGCTTTCTCGATGAAATCGTCAGCGATGCGCCTCACAATATTGAAGCCGGAATCGAGCTGCAATCGGCTGCTTACAAAAATTGTACCGGACGTCTGTATCTGCAAACCAGCTTTCTGAAATACGAATTACCACAAAATCTGGAACTGGGAAAGGCAGACAATGCGATTCTTGGTGTCGTCATAGGATTGCAGGAACAGCAACCAGATCGTGCGGTGATCTTGGTCAGCAAAGACATCAACATGCGCATCAAAGCTCGTGCTCTGGGTCTTGAAGCTCAGGATTACTTCAATGACAAGGTGCTGGAAGACAGTGATTTGCTCTATACCGGTGTATTGCTGCTGCCAGATGACTTCTGGGATACGCACAGCAAGGATATGAAGTCGTGGCAACAGGATGGCCACACCTATTACCAGATCAATGGGCCGTTGTGCGGTGCATTTTTCGTCAACCAATTCATCTATCAGGAAAATGATGAATTGCCGTTTTATGCTGTCGTGCTTGAGCAGAATGACAAGGCTGCCCTTTTGCGCACCCTGACAGATTACACCCATAGCAAGAACAATGTATGGGGCATCACTGCGCGTAATCGTGAGCAGAATTTCGTGCTTAATCTGCTATTGAACCCCGATATCGATTTTGTAACTTTACTAGGGCAGGCCGGAACTGGAAAGACTCTTTTAACCCTTGCTGCCGGTTTGCTGCAGACACTGGAAAGAAAATTATTTTCGGAGATTATCATCACCCGTGTCACAGTTCCGGTAGGTGAGGACATTGGTTTTCTGCCAGGCACAGAGGAAGAGAAGATGACGCCGTGGATGGGGGCGCTGGAAGATAATCTCGATGTGCTGAATAAATCAGACGATGAAGGAGGAGACTGGGGGCGGGCTGCCACGCGTGACTTGATTCGATCACGGATCAAGATAAAGTCACTTAATTTTATGCGTGGACGGACATTTTTGAATAAATATCTGATTATCGACGAGGCGCAGAACCTGACACCCAAACAGATGAAGACACTGGTTACACGAGCAGGTCCCGGTACAAAAGTGGTATGCCTAGGTAACATCGCACAGATCGACACGCCCTATCTCACCGAGGGTAGTTCCGGCCTAACTTATGTAGTGGATCGCTTTAAGGGCTGGCCACACGGCGGGCATGTCACATTATTGCGCGGTGAACGTTCGCGGCTGGCAGATTTTGCCGGCGAGGTACTTTAATCGTGGCTCTAGAAATATCTGATGTCGAATGGCAAGAGAAACTTACACCGGAGCAATACAAAGTGTGCCGCCAGTGTGGTACTGAGCCTCCGTTTACAGGTCAATATTGGGATTGTCACGATGAGGGGATCTATCGCTGCGTGTGCTGCGGCAATGCGTTATTTGCATCCTCGGCAAAATTCGAGTCCGGCTCGGGTTGGCCAAGCTTTTGGCAGACTTTTCAGCCTGACAGCACTGAGTCAAGGATCGACAAGAGTCACGGAATGATACGTACCGAAGTATGCTGCAAACAATGCGGCGCGCACCTCGGTCATATTTTTCCGGATGGCCCGCAACCCACCGGATTGCGCTTTTGCATCAACTCGGCAGCCCTTAAACTGGAATTGAATAAACCATGAAGTTACTCTTCGATCTATTTCCCGTCATTTTGTTTTTTGCCGCTTTTAAACTTAAAGGAATTTATGTCGCGACTGCTGTAGCTATTGCTGCCACCGTAGTGCAAATCATCTGGACTAAAATTAAGCATGGCAAGGTGGATACCATGCTGTGGGTAAGCTTCGCCATCATTGGCGTATTCGGGGGGGCGACGCTGCTGTTGCAGGATGAGACCTTCATCAAATGGAAACCCACCGTACTTTACTGGATTTTCTCTGCAACCCTGATTATTTCAAATATATTTTTCAGAAAAAATCTGATGCGTTCGCTGTTACAGGAAAAAATTGCGCTGCCACTGCACGTCTGGTACCGTCTGAACTTAAGCTGGAGCCTGTTTTTTGCATTGCTGGGTTTTGCCAACCTGTATGTGGCATTTAATTTTCCAACCGATAGCTGGGTGAATTTTAAGCTGTTTGGCTTTACCGGATTAATGCTTGTATTCATCCTTGGACAAGGTGCATGGTTATCCAAATATATCGACGAAAAGAAAGAGAACAATTGATGTGGTATACGATTATCGGACAGGATGTGCCCAACAGCCTCGAAAAACGAATGGCAGCACGCCCTGCACATGTTGCTCGCCTACAAGCATTGCAGGACGAAGGGAGGCTATTGCTGGCTGGCCCCTTCCCTGCCGTGGATGCAGCCGATCCCGGGGGAGCAGGATTTACTGGCAGCCTGATCGTGGCTGAATTTTCCTCGTTGCAGGCAGCAAAAGATTGGGCAAGCTCCGATCCCTATGTTGCATCCGGTGTATACGCGGATGTGCGTGTACACCCTTTCAGGAAGACCTTTCCGCAATGAATGAATGTCAGACCAGGATGCGCGTGCGACTTTCGATTCTCGAGCCGGTATCGCTGAATATCATTGACGAAAGCCACAAACATGCCGGACATGCAGGCGCACGCAATGGAGGCGGTCACTATGTGCTGAATATCACCTCTGCGCAGTTTGTCGGCAAAAGTACAGTCACTCGCCACCGTATGATATATTCTGCGCTGGGCGAAATGATGGAGCAAGAAATACACGCCCTAACCATACTGGCCGTCACGCCGGATGAGGTTTAACACCAACAATATTTCTTTAGAAGAGGACTCAACATGCTGAAACTCGGGAAACTTGCAACACTGGCCATATTGTGCGCGTTGACGACTAATATTGCTTTTGCCGACGAAAAATCCGCCGCTTTGGTCAACGGAGTATCCATTTCACAGGCACGCATTGATTTGCGTGTTCAAATTGCCGAGTCACAAGGGCAACCCGACACCCCGGAATTGCGTAAATCTATCCGTGAAGACATGATCAATCTGGAGGTTCTGGCTCAGGAAGCCAGGAAGATCGGCTTGGACAAAGACCCGCAACTAATCCTGCAAACCGAACTCGCGCAATTATCCCTGTTGGGAGGAGCCTATGTGCAGGACTACGCTAAGAAGCACCCCATCAGCGAGGAGCAGTTCACCCTTGAGTATGAGCGTTTAAAAGACAGTCTGGGTGACAGCGAATATGAGGTTCGACATATTCTGGTTGAGACTGAAGACGAAGCAAAAGCCATCATTGCAAAGCTTCGCAAAAGAGCTAAATTTGATGAAATCGCCAAAGAAAAATCCAAAGATGCAGGCTCGGCTGAGCGTGGGGGATCATTAGGCTGGGCGGTACCCACTAACTTTGTCCCGCCATTCTCGGATGCGATGACCAAGCTTAAAAAGGGTGAGTTTACCAAGGTGCCGGTTAAAACACAGTACGGCTGGCATATAATCAAGCTTGATGACATTCGCAATCTGAAAATGCCTGCTTTTGAAGAATTAAAGCCGCAAATGCAACAGCGTTTACAACAGAAAATGATTCAGGACATGCTCGCCGATCTGCGCAGCAAAGCCAAGATCGAATAGCAGCTCGAGCTTTCCCTACCTCAATCGAGGAATCATTCGGTTCCTCGATTTTATTGCATCTTAATTCAATTCGAATCGGTATCAGCTCTTCCCACCAGTTGATATACATAGACGAAAGGTGCTACCCACGCCCAATGCGGAATCAACCTCAGCATATCCTCCATGAAATTTTGCAATCCAGTTGACCAAATATAGTCCAAGTCCGGTTCCGCGAATATCGTTTGCATGCTGGCCGCGAATAAATTTATCGAATATTCGTTGTTGTAGTTCAGGGGAAATGCCGGTTCCTTGGTCCTTCACCTCCACACACCACAATCCGGTTATTTCCGGTATCACTCGCAAGCCAATTTCACTTCCCGCCGGAGAATATTTGACGGCATTATCAATCAGGTTCCCAATAGCAATGCCGATCAAATGCCAATCGGCGTTAAGTCGAATTTCCTCGCCCCACAACTGGGTGTAAATAGTGCGGTCATGATTTTTTGAACTCATATCCGCGAGCTCTGCACAGAAGACATTTAGATCCCGCATATACATTTCCAAGCTTACGCTTTTAGTGTTTAGGCGATCTTCAGCAAGGAAGTTGTCCGTTAAAAGTGCTAGCTTACGCACGGCTCCCATAATCTTATCAATACGAGGCTTCCACTCGGGGCGATCTGCCTGTACCAACGCGTCAAGCATTTGCGCCGTATTACCGATCACAGCAACCGGATTACGAATTTCATGTGCCACTAATGCCATCAAATTTGCCTGCATTTTGAAACTCTCTGTTTCCTGTTGGAGAGAAATTTCCAGCATCTGCTTGGCATCGGTAAGCTGACGTGTGCGATTTACAATTTCACCTTCCAGCCATTGGTGCGTCTTGTTCACAGCATCCGCCATTATCTGAAATTGGGTTGTCAATTGTCCAACTTCTCCACGTCCGTTCGTAATTGGCGTGGGTGCATAATCTCCATCACTTATACGGGCCGCTGCTGCTGTCAACACGGAAACCGGTCGTAGCACCAACCAATGTAGTGTAAAAGCAAAAATAAGCAGCAATCCCAGCGCTGCCCCACCGACTGCCAGCCCCATTTCCAGAAAGTCCTGCTGCGGTAACAGCACAGCCAAATCAAGCAGCGTAATGTCATACCAGCCGACTTCAGGCAAGCTCACCATACCAGCTAGGTAGCGCTTCCCCTTAATCTGCACAAATTTGGTGGACACCGGCGAACCGCCGTGCCCGAGTTGATCTATCGCCCGCCGTACCCACCCACTGTCTTCCTCCCTATCCATCAACAGATCGATTGAATGCTGCTGGCTCTGAGACTTAGCAATGCTAGAGAAATCAATGTAGCCTACATCTCGATAAATCTGGATAGCAGAATTTCTATCCACAAAGAGATTGGTCACTCCAGGCTGTGCAATATCGGCTACTTCGCGAATAAAACTGGTTAAATCCAGTCCAGTTCCCAGTACACCCAAAATTCTATCGCCATCCCGCAACAATACATTAATCCAGACTTTGGTCACGCCGAGATTCGAATCTGGATCAATGTTAATCTGATAATCGTTGCCATTTTTAATCGTGGCGTAAAACCATGCATCTGCTGACTTCTCCGGGTCAAGCGTATAGCGCAATTGTTTTTGCGCATACTGATTCTTGGCATCATTAAAATAATAATGTCCCGACTTTTTGATCGCCAAAAAATAACTGCCATCCTGAAAATGTTGGCGAAATTTTTCAATTTCTGACATTGCCAGTTGTCGGAAAAATGGCTCCTGCTCATTTTTCACCCAATGTTTAATGATGTCACTATCGGCCATGCTGCGGGCCAAGGCAACTTCCCGGATGAGTGGTTGCAAGGTGCGTGCTTTATCATAAAGTACCTGCTTTTCTGCAAAACGCGCACCAATTCGTTCAACCAATCGCTCACTCTCTTGATTGAATACCCACCAGATCACTGACACGAAACACAGTACAGAGGCACCAATGATGAACATAAACCGAAGCTGCAAATTCAGTCTTCTCAAAAAGAGTTGCATGTCATACAGCCGATTGTGTAAATTGGACAACATATCCCCCGAATCAAGGTATATTAAAGCATGGCTCGCATTATCGTTGTAGAGGATGACATTGAACAGCAAGAAGAGCTCGTCTCCTTCCTCAATCATGCCGGACACATGGCTCGCGGTGCTGCCACGGCTGACGAGCTTGAGAACTGCCTTTCGCAATTCATTCCAGAAATCGTGCTGCTTGACTATAACCTCCCGGATGCGACTGGTGTTGCTTTGGCCGAAAATCTGCGTGAAAAATTTGATAATACTGTAGGTATTGTCATGGTAACAGCCCGCAGCAGCAGTACTGATCGTATCGAATGCAGGCGTGCAGGCGCGGACGACTATTTGGTCAAACCAATTGATTTCAGCGAGTTACTGGCGTTAATCGGCAATCTGCAAACACGACTGCCCGACACACATCAACATCAGCTTTCTTGCGTGCCATGGAAGCTCATGGTGGCACAGTCGGAACTTATTCCGCCCGATTCATCCATCATATTGCTCTCTGCTTGGGAGGTTTCGCTGCTCGAGACAATAGCAAAAGCACAAAATCAAATTGCAAGCAGGGATGACCTTGTTCGCGCCTTGGGCAAAAATCCCGACTATTACGATCCCCGTGCGCTTGAGACCACCATAAGCAGGTTGCGTCGCAAGCTACCATCACTCGACTACAATCGATATCCTCTGGAGGCAGTGCGTAACGTAGGCTACAAGTTTGTTCGCCCACTGAAAGTAATCCGCTAATCTAATAAATAGTTCTTATTGCGACCGAAAATACAGTTTTCTGACCTCACTATTTTGCCTAAAACTACGTCAGGAATTGTCAGCCACCATGAATCAGATAGTGGTATTTTCAAATAGCCCTATTCAAATCAATGCATCGAATGCTCATGCGCTCCTGCAATGCTCCGACATTCTGCCGACACACTTCGCCAAATCCTCATCAGCGAATCTTTTCTTCCGCCTCTTCATACTCAATAAAAATTTTTACTGCATTGTTTTATTTAGATATTTCAATTGCATGTCACTCCTGGCATAACCTATGCAAGTAATTTGGAAGGAATCTGAATAGAAAGCGCTCATTTTCCTGATTTAAATACTATGGTATATATGCACAACAATATTTTTTATGCGTTTGTATTTACACAACAATCATGAAGCTAATAATGCAATACTTTGCTAGACAAATAATTAAGTTACGCACTTGTCATTCAAGCGTATGGTTATGCTTATTGCTATTTATACCTCAACTCAGTTGGGCCATCGGCACTCCGTCGGGAACCACTATCTCCAACCAGGCGACAGCAACATACGTGATCGCGGCCAATCCGCCATCAACCGTTAGCAGCAACACCGTATCATTTTTGGTCGATCGAAAGGTAAACGTACTGGTTGCCGAAGTCAGTGGATCTCCAACCTTGGTAAATAGTGGGCAACTCGGAGCAGTAATTTCATTTACAGTCACCAATCTGGGCAACGACGCACAAGGATTTAACCTGTTTGCCGCATTGGCATTAGGCAACCCCGCAATAGGTGGAATCGCACCATTCACCACGAACGACTTCAACGCAACAAACTTGCAGGTATTCGTTGACTCGAATGGGGATAATTTATTTGATCCACTAGTTGATACAGCGCCATCCATCCCCTTTCTGGCAGCGGATACATCACAAACTGTGTTCGTCGTCGGAGATATTCCCGCATCTGTTAACTTGAATCAGCAGTCGGTGGTCAGCTTGACTGCCACGGCAGTAGCACCAACTACAATGGCAGCCTTAGTTGCCACTGTCGGCGGAAATACTGCAGGTGTCGATGTAATATTTGCTGACGGTGCAGGCGTACCGTCCATCGACACACTAGGCGACGCAAGACATTCCGCATACGATGCATACCTAGCCAGTGTCGCGAATTTGACGATAAATAAGTCTATTGTCAGCGTGCTTGATCCAAGCGGGGGGGCAGTTGTAATGCCCGGCAGTGTACTAACCTACCAGATCGCAGTCACCCTCACCGGAAGCGGCACAGCCAGCAACCTTGTCATTACAGACTCCCTGCCTGCTGAAATCACCTATATCCCCGAAAGTATCAGTGTAGATGGCACAGCCAAAACTGACGCCGCTGATGCCGATAATACCCAGTTTGCTACCAACACCATTACCGTTACGCTGGGGAATGTTGCCGCCCCTGCGAACATTTTCATCAAGTTTCGCGCAACGATTAATTGATTGAAGGAGACTGCTATGCGTTTATTTGATTTATTGCTCACTGCCACGCTAATCGCCATTTTGGGAAGTGTTTCTCCAAATACACGAGCAGCAGATGGACCTATCAAATTAAAAAACATTGCGCAGACCGAAATCGAGGTAACCGACAAAAAAGGCAAAAAATCGCTTAAGCGCACTCCAGTTGAAAAAGCCCTCCCCGGCTCAGAAGTAATTTTCACCACCATCATGGAGAACACCATCGATAAATCAATTGGCAATATCGTTATCAACAATCCCATTCCCAATGGTACCGAGTACAAATCCGGCAGCGTATTCGGCAAGGATTGTGAAATATTGTTTTCAATCGATGGTAAAGATTTTGCCCACGCTGAGGATTTGAAGACCATAGATGTAGATGGAAAGGAGCGTATCGCCCTGCCCAAGGAATATAAACACATCCGCTGGATGCTTAAGGATTCGCTAGATGCGGGTCAGACCCATGAAGTCGGATTCCGCGCAACCATCAAATAACCGAACAAAGGAGCAAATCATGATTATCCATTACTCGAGTTACCCTGGTCATTACGTCATGCCAGAACCCATGACGGATCCCCCGTGGATCCGTTCACCGTTTTCGGAACGTGGCCTACCTGTTGGTTCGGGCCCGCCTTGAAAGATGAAATCAAGTAATGTTTTTTTCAAATGAGTATCACATTTTCGCAGTACTTTTCAGGAGAATCAAAATGAGAAACATATTAAAAACAGGAAGTCCCCCCAGACTTGCCACATTGCTGGCAGGTGCAGCATTGCTTGGCCTGGTCTCCCAAGGTGTACTGGCCCAATCAGGCGACACCATCAGCAACCTGGCAACGCTAAGCTACTCGGTAGGGGCAGTTGCCCAACCCGTTATCGAATCATCAGCGGCTGGTAACTCGATTTCTGGAGTTGGCAACGGCACAGCAACCAGTTTCACCGTAGATGCCAAAGTCGACGTGCTGGTGGCAGGCGGTGTCATCACCCCGGCCACTTCTGGACAGACCGGTGCAACAACGCCATTTACCGTGCAAAACATCAGTAACCTGACGCTGGGTTACACACTGGTTGCATCAAACTCGTCTGCTGGTGCATACACAGTCAATGCCACTGGCATCACCGACAACATCAACTCCGCAATCGGACTTTCGATCTATCTGGATGATGGCGCGGGTGTACCTGCCAATGCTGGCGATGGCGTACTGAGTGCGGCTGAATTGGCTGCAGGCGCGATCACCGCTATTCCGACACTGGCTGCAGGCGCTACGGCAAACCTGGTGGTGCTGACCGACATGCCTATCGCCAACAATGGTGATGCCGCGGTGGTCGTCATGAAGGCCACGGCGGTCTGGCCAACCCCACTGGTACCGACTGAAGAACCGGCTCTCGTAGTGGCTGGTGCAGTCATCACTGCGACTGCAGGTCCAAATACTGGCGGGATCGATGTCGTACTGGCTGACATCGCTGGGGTTGTCGCCGATGCCGGCGCCGTACCAGCGGTTACAGCGGACATTGCTTCCGATGGAACCCATTCCACCTATGGCGCCTTCAGCATATCGTCAGCACTGCTGAGCGTGGCCAAGGTTGCTACGGTGATCTGTGACCCGATCAATGGCGATACCAATCCAAAGAACATCCCGGGGGCCGCCGTGCAATACGCGATCACCATCACCAATGCAGCAGGCGGTGCATCGGCTACGCTGACACAGGTTACCGATACGCTGGTCGCCGCACTGGGCTTTGATCCTGGCCTGATCAGCGGAATCGGTGCGGGTACAAACTGTGTTGCTGGCACGGGTAACCAGTCTGCATCCGGGTTCGGTGCAATCAGCGGGGCCGGCGTCGTAACCACCTATGTTGCACCGGGTGCAGCTGCTGATGCCACTACGGCAGGTGCTACACAAGCCGGAGGTGTCGTCACCATCGACTTCGCGGCCTTGCTCGGTGGCAGCTATGGTCTGGCTGCCGGTGTACTGCCGGCAAACAGCTTCGTCACGGTCTACTTCAACGCGTTCGTGCAGTAAACGACGACCGTTGTATTCGTGTTTGATTGTCTGACAATCAGCGCATCACATTTTCGCGCGATTCACCGTGCGGGAAGTGATGTATCAGGCAGGTTGGCCGCAAGGCCAGCCCGCCTTTTGCTGCGCATTTCCCGTGCGCAGCAAAAGGCGCTCGCACTCGCCACATTATTGTTCAGCGCCATGGCATACCCTGCCACCGCGCCCAATACCCCGATCAGCAATACCGCAACAGCTACCTTTCAAATCGGTTTGGTCGCTGGTAGTAATTCAAGTACTGCCATCGCAACCACCGCATCGTGTATCGCTGTTGGTGTAAACATAGAGCTGCTGCAGTACATCCCGCCCGCGCGTGCTGCGCAGGCACCCGCTGCCAGAATTGAAACTGTGCAGCCGAGTATGTACTCTACTAGCGGATTATCTCCCGGTCCCTATACCGCACTGAATAATCCCACCCTGCTTGGAAATAATGTGCCGACTGCCATGCCTGCCAGTCTGCTGCTGGCTGCTGTAAACGATGCGGCAGGCAATCCGGTTTCCGCCTACTCTCGCAACGAGCCTATCTTCATACGTGTTGTCAGCTACGACTCTAACGTTAATCCCGCTGCCGCCGACACAATTCTGGTAAATGTGACCACTGCAATCGGAGGCGATAACGAGCTGGTGCAACTCACTGAAACGGGCTTCTCTACCGGCATATTTGCCGCAGCTGTGCCGACATTTTTTTCTGCATTGGGATCTGCACCCACTCTCAATGACGGCCTCGTTACAATTTCCGCGCATAACGAAACTATCACTGGCACCTACAATCACCCCGACTGCACCAGCGGCGCAATCATCTCCAGTTCAAGCAGCGGTTTGATTGATCCTTATGGCATAGTGTTCGATTCTGCAAGCGGCGTAGCCATCGACGGTGCAGTGGTAACCTTGGTTGATAGCGTGACCAACCTGCCAGCCAAAGTTTTCTGCGATGACGCTGTGACAGTGATCGCCCAACCGGTCATCTCGGGTTCGCCAACACTTTGTGATGCCACCATGATACCAGGTGGTTTCCGCTTTCCGCATGTGGCAGCTGGCAACTATAAAGTCATGGTTACTCCCCCAGGGATTTATGCTTTTCCATCTGCTATACCTGCTGCAAACCTGCCCGCATTGGTTGGTTCTCCTCTGGTTGCTCCATCCATACTGGGTAACCCGGGTGTAACTCCTGGAGGCTCTTACGGCGGGACATTCATGTTGTGGGGGCCAGCATTGAAGGTCGATATACCGCTTGATCCCGGTAGTAACTCGGTGACTATCCTGAAATCTGTTGGCAAAACAGTGGTTAGCACCGGTGATTTTGTGCCTTATACCCTTACCGTCACTAACGACAGTGCTACCCTGCCCCTTATTGGCGGCAAGGTTGAGGATCACATTCCCCCAGGATTCCGTTACCAGATCGGCTCGATGCATTTGAACGGTGTATCGTCAGCCGATCCGATGATCTCAGCCGATGCCCGCACACTCACCTTCAACCTGGATATCGCTGCCGCCGCTTCGGCAATAATTCAATACGTGCTTGAAGTAACACCGGACACACATACCGGTAATGCTGAAAACACCGCTGCTGCAACTGGTCGCATCGTCTCCAATACTGCACGTGCCAGTGTGTTTGTGCGCGAAGATCTGTATCGTAACAAGTCGATTCTGATTGGCCGGGTAATCGACGGCTCATGCGATGACAAAGTTGACAATGATGAAACCGGCCTGGCGAACGCACGTATCGTGCTGGAGGATGGCACGTATATCCTGACTGACCGCGAAGGCCGTTGGCACATTGATAACCTGAACCCCGGCACCCACGTAGTACAGCTCGATATGGATTCTCTGCCCAAGGATTACGAAGTCGCCGTTTGTGAAGAAAACAGTCGCCTTGCCGGACGCAAATTTTCCCAGTTCGTCAACCTGCAACCCGGCAGCCTGTGGCGCGCAGACTTCCATGTTCGGAAGAAAGCGCCTGTGGCACCACGCCTGACCCAGACGCTCAGCGCACAGCAAAATGGGGACTTGACCGTGGTGTCCCTGGCATTGGACAGCGATACCGAAGTAACAGGCTATTCGGCCACTGTGATACTGCCGGATTTCGGTAATTACCTGCCCGGCTCGGCAAAGCTGAATGGCGAATCAATCGCCGATCCGACCATTGCGGATCATGCGCTGATATTCCGCAGCAAGGCACGTCCGGCACAATGGCAGGATCAATACACATTCGATGTAGAGCATATTTCCTCCAATGCAACGATCAGGTCACTGGTGCGCTTCACTCCGCCGGGACGTGCCGCCCAGAACATTCCCGTTGCACAGATCGAACTGATCAACCACACACCCGCAAACACCTCGACTTCAGCTGAGGTGAAGGTGGAAGCTGCGGACCTGCGACCCGCCAAGACACCGCAAGACGATGATCCCGCACGGCTGCTCGAAATCCTCCCCTATGATGCCGCATGGCTTGCCAGCACCCAGCCGGGTGACGAGTGGCTGCATCCGCAGGAGAGTTTCCGCCCCAACCTGCCGGTCGTCTCGGTCGCGGTGAAACACAGCCCAGCACACACTCTGGAACTGAGCGTCAATGGCGAGCCTGTCAACCCGCTCAATTTTGACGGAAGAAAACTCAATGCAGGCAAGAGTGTCGCACTCAGCACATGGCGCAGCGTGCATATAGAGCCCGGGGACAACAGCCTGTTGCTGGTCATCACCGATGCGGATGGCAAGGAGGTCAGCCGCAGCGTGCGCAATATCCATTTCTCGACGACACCTGATCATGTCGAGTTCGTTCCGGAGAAGTCACGCCTGATCGCCGATGGCAAGAACCGCCCCGTTATCGCCGTGCGCTTCCTGGACAAGGACGGCTTCCCGATCCGTCGCGGTATCAACGGTGACTTCATGCTGAACGAACCCTACCGCGCCTATGACAAGCATGAAGGCATCGAACGCGAGCCCCTGACCGGTCGTATCGGCGGCAAGGCGCGCTACGAAATCAAGGCCGATGGCTTGGCAATGATCGAGCTGGAGCCGACCACACAGACCGGCGAAGCTGTGCTCAACTTCCAGTTTTACGACAAGCGCAATCACGAAATACGCGCCTGGCTGGAACCGGGACAACGCGACTGGATACTGGTCGGTTTCGGCGAGGGCACGATCGGGCACAAGACCCTGTCCGGCAACATCCAGAACCTGAAGGATGCGGGGGCAGACCAGCAACTGTTCGACGACAACAAGCTGGCGTTCTATGCCAAGGGCAGCATACGCGGCGACTACCTGCTGACCATCGCCTACGACTCGGCCAAGCAGACCGGCAGCAGTGTACTCAAGCAGGCGGTCGACCCGACCCAGTACTACACGCTGTATGCCGATGCCACACAAGCCAATTATGACGCAGCCAGCACAGGCAAGCTGTATGTCAAGCTGGAGCGCAAACAGTTCTACGCGATGTTCGGCGACTATGACACCGGCCTGACCGTCACCGAACTGTCGCGCTACAGCCGCACGCTGAACGGCGTGAAGAGCGAATACAAGGGTGAAAAACTGGGCTACAACGCTTTTGCCACCATAACCGCACAGGCCTATGTCAAGGATGAGATTCCCGGCAACGGTACCTCGGGGGTATACAAACTCTCGCGCGGCAACCTGAAGATTAACTCCGACAGAGTGCGTATCGAAACGCGCGACCGCTTTCAGTCTCAGAACATTGTTAGCGTTCAGAGCCTGACCCGTTACCTGGATTACGACATCGACTACAACAACGGCACGCTGGCTTTCCGTGAGCCGGTCAATGTGCGCGACGGCAGCTTCAACCCGATCTATATTGTCGCCGAATACGAGTCGGCCGACCCTGCTGACGAAAAAGCCACCTATGGCGGGCGCGGCAGCTTCAAGCCCGTGGACGACACTGAAGTCGGCGCGACGCTGGTACACGAGGGGACAGTGGGCGCAAGCGGCGACCTGAAAGGTGTCGATGCCACGTACCAGGTGGATGAAAAAACGAAGGTTCGCGCAGAAGTTGCGGCAACCGACCGCAACCTTGCCGGCACACAGACTAGCGGCAGCGCCTGGCTGGGCGAAGTGACCCACCATGAGGAACAGTGGGATGCCAAGGCCTATGTGCGCGAACAGGGCGGCGCATTCGGCATGGGCCAGCAGGCCGCATCAGAGATCGCCACCCGCAAGTTCGGCGGAGATATTCGCTTCAAGCTGTCCGACAGATCCGATTTGAAAGCGCAGGCATACCAGCACCAGAACATGACCAACGACACGCAGAACAGCGTGACCGAAGGGCGCGTGGACAGCCGTATCAACAGCGACCTGAGCGCATATTACGGCGCACGCATGGCACAGGACACAAATGCGACCGGCACCACAACACAGAGCAACCAGTTGCTCGGCGGTGCCGCCTACACAATGATGGGCAAACGCCTCTCGCTGCACGGCTCGGCAGAGGTCAGCGGCGGCGCGGCAGGCAGCAGCACGATGCCGGATCGCTACATCCTGGGCACCGACTACAGGGTCACCGAGCAGAGCAAGATTTTCGCGGAACAGGAATTCGCGCGCGGTAAATTGATCAGCGCCAACACCACCCGCGCCGGAATACGCACCCAGCCTTGGCAAGGTAACGAGATGTCGGCTTCAGTCGGCGGCGACTACAACAACGATGCCGAGCGCATCTATTCCAACCTCGGCATGGTGCAGCGCTGGCAGATCGACGAGCACTGGCAGACCAACTTCAGCGTGGACCGCAGCCAGACAATGCGCAATACCGCCACACCGCTCAACCTGAATACCCCGCTGCCATCGGGTTCCGGCGGCATCTCGCAACTGCCCTCCGCCAGCGGCGACTACACCGCCTCGGCATTCAGCCTGGCTTATAACGACAAGCTGTGGAGCAGCGACGGACGTATCGAGTTGCGCGATTCCAGCATCGAAAAACAGCGCAACCTGCAATTCGGCCTGCAGCGCCAGCTGGATCGCGGCCGCGTGCTGGCGGCCGGTTACACGCTACGCCAGGCAGACAATGCCGCCAGCCGCACCCTGAACACCGGTCTGCGTTTCTCCTACGCGCACCGCCCGAACGACAGCCAGTGGGTATGGTTCGACCGTGCCGAGTACGTCACCCAGACCACGCAGACCGCGACGTCGACACTCCGGGGCGCGAAGCTGATCAACAACATCCACGCCAACTATATGCCCAGCCGCCGCACGCAAATTTCGATGCAATATGGCGCAAAGTATGTGCTGGACACGATCAACAACACCGACTACAAGGGCTACACCGACTTGATCGGCACGGAAGTTCGCCACGACATGACCAAGCGCTGGGATATCGGCGCATTCGCTTCGCTGATGAATTCGCGTAATTCCGGGGTGAGTAGCTACGCCTACGGTGCCTCGCTAGGCTACCATCTGGTGGACAATATGTGGGTGGCAGCAGGTTACAACCTGCGCGGCATGGATGACCGAGACTTTGCCGCAGGCTCCTACCGTGCACAGGGACCCTACCTGACCCTGCGCATGAAGTTCGATCAGGATACGTTTGGCTTGAACCGGGGCGAAGAGATTTCTCGCCCGATGAACCCGGAATAAAGGCATATCGATGAATGAGCACACTGAAAATCGTCCTTCGCTGACCCGCCAGCTATTGCGCATTGTTCTGGCAGGTTTACTGCTGCTGATCGCAATGCAGGTACAGGCAGCCGTGACCATCTCACGCACCTCCTCGCCGGTGTTCTATACCGATTCCGGCACGGGTACGCCCACAACCTCGCCACGATGCAATTACCTGTCTTTTTCAATAACGACCGATACCGCCATCAATGACGCCTGGGCAACGATAAGCACCTTCGGCGGCACACCTGTCTACCTTGCGCTGGGCGGGGGGGATGACGGGTTGGCGCACTTCGGCCCGATGGCTGCCGGACAAACCCAATACGCCTATTTCTACGTGTGCTCTTCCTTTACCGGAGGCGGCACTGTTGCCGGTCAAACCTATAATGTCACGGCCTACAGCGGCAACCCATTGTTCGGCGGCATCGCCATCGGTGCGCCCACCGCCTTTACTACCACGATCGATGACAGTGTCATTGAAGCTGCCGCCAATACGGTCAATGCCATCTGGGCAGATATCAACCCCAGCGTGCTGGGCGCGACCACGACCCTGACCGTCGATGGTGATACCGGAACGATCGGTTGCGTCAATCCGCCTTCCACATGTGCGGGCGCCTCAAAAGGCCCATTAAGTTTCAGCCCGGCCACCTTCACCAACTGGCGCGCCGATGCCTATGAACTTGTCGGTGTCAGTATCGTGCTATCAGTGGGTAACACCGGCACCTACAACAACGTGCTGTATCTCGACAATGTAGCTTCCGGTTCCAACACACATTACAACGCAATCTATTACTTCCGCCCGATCGCGACGACCGCCGCGACCACGACACTGTCCCCGGTTTCCTACCTCGCCAGCGGGACACAGATCAAGCATACCAAGCTGACCAGCGGCGCCTATGCCGTTGCCGGGGGACTGCTGCCTATCCTGCCGGCGCAGAACACCGTGGTGCTGGCAAAGTCGGTCAGCACGACTTCGCTACCCGCACAAGGCGGCGTGGTGACCTACACGCTGACGGCAACCAACGGCGGCTCCTATGATCTCAACCTGGACAGTTTCATCGACATCCTGCCGGCAGGCGCGACCTATGTCGCCAATTCTAGTACATACAACGATGCCGCCCTGCCCGATCCGACCATTTCAGGCTCGACGCTGAGTTGGTCTTCGTACTTTGTCATCCCGGCCGGCTCATCGCGCTCGTTGATCTTCCAGGTCACGTTACCCGCTACCCCAGGTACCTATACCAACTCCGTAACGGCACGCATCGGCAACGCGATCATCGACACCACACTGTCCACCAGCGACAATGCGCCGGCCACCGCTACCACCGTGGTGCTTTCCGCGCCCACCATCGCCAAGATATTCACCCCGAATGCGCTGGCAGCAGGAAGCCCGTCGGTACTCAAGCTGACCCTTGCCAACCCGAACGCTTCGCAAACGCTGTATGGCATCGCGGTCAGCGATACGCTGCCCGCCGGGCTGGTGTTCGCTTCTCCGCCCAATGCCGCCACGACCTGTTCCGGTGCGACGCTGAACCTGACCGGCACGACATTCTCGATCACTGGCGGCACACTGACTACCGGCACGAGCTGCACTGTCACGGTCAATGTGACCTCGACCACCAGCACGGCCTACACCAACACCACCGGCATGGTGTCGTCCAGCAACGGCGGCACGGGCGGCACCGCCTCGGCGACGATCACCTTCGCACCCAAGCCGGCAATCAGCAAATCGTTCTCGGTCGCTACCATCCCGCGCAACGGGACTGCGACATTAAGCTTCACGATCACCAACAACACCCCGGCGGCGCTCACCGGCATCACCTTCGACGACCTGTTTCCCGCCGGGCTGGTCACGGCCAATCCTCCCACAGTGAACCCGGCCTCTCCCTGCGGTGGTTCGCTGAGCTCCTGGAATGGCACCGCCACAGGCGCATTGAGTGGCACTGGAAACGATCCCGGCATCCGTCTGACTGGCGGCAGCATCGCCACGGCGGGCGGCACCTGCACCTTCAGCATCAATGTCACTTCGGCGACAGCGGGAACCTACGTCAATACCGCCGGGGGCGTGAACTCCAACGAAGCCCCGCCTGCCGGAGCGGCGAGCAATCCGGCAACACTGATCGTGATGGGCAACCCGACCGTAGCCAAGGCATTTTCGCCCTCCAATATCGGCAAGGGCCAGACCTCCGTGCTGACCATCACGCTGACCAACCCCAATCCGGTCGCGATCACCGGCGCAGCCTTTACCGACACCTACCCTGCCAATGTCACGACCGCAGCAACGCCAAATGCCTCGACCACCTGCGCCTCCGGCACGGTCGGCAACACGACAGGGTCGGTCTCGCTGTCCGGCGCGACGATACCGGCGAACGGCAGCTGCACGGTCAGCATCACCGTTACCTCCAATGTGGTAAACATCACTCCGGGTTATACCAACACCATCGCCATCGGCGGAGTAACAACAAGCAATGCTGGCAGCAACACCTCCGCCGCCTCGGCCACGCTGCTCGTCAGCTCGCCGACGATAGACAAGAGCTTCACGTTCAACCCGGCGACCGGCATCGCAACGATGAGTTTCACAATCACCAACAACGACGTGGGCACGGCCTCCAACATCTCGTTCACCGACCTGTTTCCGGCCAATATGAGGACGGCCAACCCACCGTCGCTGACACCAGCTACCAACCCCTGCGGCACAGGCAGCAGCGTGCAATCGTGGAATGGTGCAACAGCCGGAACGTTGTCCGCGACCGGCGGCGATCCGGGTGTCAAACTCACCGCCGGCACGCTCACGGCAGGCGCGAGCTGCACGTTCAGCCTCAGCATGACGGTTGATGCGCTCGGAGTCTTTAACAACCAGACTTCTAACTCGACCGGCTCCTATGGCACCGGCAGCGCCAGCAATATCGCCACCTGGATCTCACCATCGGTGGACAAGGTCTTCACCCCGACCCAGGTTGGCCCAACCACGCTGGGCCCGAGCGACCCGTCGCGGATGATCATCACGATCACCAATCCAAGCCTGACGACGACGCTGACCGGACTGTCGATCAGCGACACCTATCCGACCACTGCAACCAAGCTGGCGGGGGGCACGCTGGCGGCAGCGATCACCTCTCCGACACCCAACGCCACCAACACCTGCGGCGGAACGTTGACCGCCATCTCCACTGGCTTCTCGCTGACCGGCGGTACGCTGGCGCCGGGAGCCAGTTGCCAAATCGCCGTCGACGTGGTGGCAACCAACACGACTCCGGCAATCTACCTGAACAGCACCGGTAAGGTCGCCTCGAACCAGGGTATCGGTATCTCCGGTAGCGCTAGCCTGCTGATCACCACCAGCCCGATCATCAAGAAATCCTTCCTGGCCAGTCCGGTGACGCTGGTTGCTGGAACCGCCACCGCGACGATGCGCATCATCGTGGAAAACAATGCCGGCGCCGATATCACCGCTGTCTCGTTCAGCGACATCTTCCCCACCACGCCGTCGCAGATGAAATGGGTCAGTACCGTATCCAATACTTGTGGCGGCACGTTGACCGATGCAGCCGGCGCTGCGCTGGTCAGCGGCACTTCGACCGGCATCAAGTTGACAGGCGGTGCGATCACCGCCGCGGCAGTCACCTGCACGATAGACCTGAGCGTATCGGTCACTGCTCCGGGTTCCTACAACAACACCACGACCGGCGCGACTTCCTCCTTTAACTCCACCGCCGGGCCGGTCAGTAATACCGCCACGTTGCTGGCAAGACTCTCCGCACCGACCGCTGTGAAATTTTTCACCAATGTCGGCTTCCAGGTCAACGGCACTAACCGGCTGACAATCACGCTGACCAACCCCAACACCAGCGCGATCACCGGTGCGGCCTTTACCGACACCTATCCAGCCAACATGTTCAATGCCTCGTCGCCCAACATCGCCAGCACCTGCGGCGGCACGACGACGGCAGCCCCAGTCGGGGGAACCATCAGCCTGTCCGGTGGCACGATACCGGCCTCCGGCTCCTGTACGATCGCCGTCGATGTGACCGCCACCTCGGTAGGCGCGTATACCAACACATTGGTGATCAATGCCGTCACATCGACCAATGCCATTGCCGGCCCCGCAACCGCTGCAACGGCCATCACCACCGCCTACTTGCCCCCCACCGTCACCAAGAGCTTCGGCGCGGTGACACTCGGCCTGGGCAGCAGCACGACGCTGACGCTAACGCTCAGCAATCCCGGTAGCAATCCGGCCACCCTGACCACTTTGCAGGTTGACGACGCCTTCCCGTCCAGCATGACCTTGCAAAATACGACCTTCAACTACACACCGGCGGCCTGCGGCACAATCACCAAAACCACCGGTGCGACCTCCGGTGCCGGAGACAGCAGCCTGCGCTTCTCTGTGGCTACGCTGGCGGCAGGCGCATCCTGCCAGGTTTCGGTAAACATTACTTCATCAGCCGTGGGTGCCGTCACCAATACGACCAATACTCCCTTGGCCTCCAGCCCTGCTACCCTCAGCGGCATTGCGGCACTCGCCAGCCTGACCGTTTTGAATGCACCTAGCATCACATTGCTAAAAACAGTAGCTGTTTATTCCGATCCGGTGAACCTGCTGGCGAACCCCAAACTCATCCCGGGTGGCGTCGCAGAATATACGATCACCGCCCTCAACTCAGGCGGACCTGCCGATGCCGATTCGATATTCATCATCGACCCGATCCCGGCTAATACCTTGCTTGGCAATAACGGATTGACAGGATTTTCGCCGGGAACCAGCACACTGACCTACAATGCAGCCACCGACCTAACCTACTCGAATGATGGCGGAACAACCTGGCTGGCCCCCGCGGCCATTCCTGCAACTTTTGACGCAAACGGGTGCGACACCACGGCACCGCCCATCACCCATATCCGCATCAACCCGAAAGGCACATTTGTCGGCGGCGGCACGAGTTTCAATTTAACTTTCCGTGTCTGCATCCAGTGACCATACAGCGAGATCATCCACCATGAACAAATCGATCCTTTTTATCTTGATTGCATTGAGCCTTGGGTTCCTCACGCTTGCACAAGCCGGTGAACAGGTGTTGCCCGAGCAACTGGCACAAATCGAGTCATTGCAGCGCCGCGCCGACAATCTGGCGTTTGGCGAACTGAAAGGCGCGGATGGCTACCATCTTGCCAAGGCGCGCGCATGGCTGGATTTGACAACCAGCGAATATTACGAGAAAGATACCAGCGGCACCTTGACTGCGGCCATCGGCCAGGCGGAAGCCTTGCTTGACGCGCTGGAAAATAATCAGGCCGACATCAGCATGGAAACGCCGGCGCAGATCCAGGGAAGTGAAAATTTGCGTACCGATTTGCTGGAACAGGTTGCTGTGCTGAAAAAACATGAAAAATTTACGTGCGGACAGCAGCCGCTGGCCACAGCGGAAGTCTATCTGGTATGGGCGGGACACGAATATGCAGAATCAGGGATGAGCCATGCTGAATCCTATGTACGTACAGTTGAAAATCTCATCTACGACGGCAAGGTAGCCATAGACAACTGCATTAATGCACCCGACCAACCACCACCACTGGAAACCATTACGCTTTCCGGCGATGCGCTGTTCGCCTTCAATAAGGCAACACTGAATGATTCCGCTCTATGGCGACTGAATGAACTCGCCGACAAGATCAAGACTGTCGCCCGGCTTGAGGAAGTCATTCTCGTTGGCCACACGGACCACCTGCGTAGCGATGGCCATCCGGAACGCAACCAGTTGCTTTCCGAACAGCGTGCCGAGAGCATAAAACAATACCTGATCGGCAAGGGCATACCTGAGAAAAAGATACACGCCAGCGGCGTTGGTTCCGATCAGCCCTTGGTCGAATGCCCGAGCAAGCAAAGCAAGGAAAAGCAGATCGACTGCCTGCAGCCGAACCGGCGCGTGGAAATCATGTTAAAGGGCTCCATGGACACGGCAGCTTCTACTGGTAGCCTGAGTAAAACCAGAAGCTCAAAAGGAAAGGAAGCCCCGGCCAAAAATGCCGGTAGTCTTCCCAAGTAATATTAATGCACCGAGATGCCGCAATGAAATCACTCATCACCTCAACACTGTTTGCCATTCTGTTGCCGGGCGCACCTGCCCATGCCGCAGAGCCAGCAGTGCCGGAAAAGTTGATACAGATCGAGGAATTTCAGCGTCGTGCAGATTTAATGGCTTTCGGCAGTGTCGGGCCGGACAACTACCATCTTGCCAAGGCGCGTACTTGGCTGGACATGGCGCTCAGCGAATACCACGAGAACGAGCATAGCGGTATCGTCGAGGCTGCCATTGCCGAAATCCGGCCTTTGCTGGATGCGCTGGAAAAAGAGCAAACAGACATCAGCATGGACACCCCGAGGCAAGTGACAGGCAGCGAGGCGGTGCGAGCCGACTTGTGGGACAGCATTGCATCAATGAAGAACAGTGCCAGCTTTTCATGCGGTCAACGTCCGATCGCCGAGGCCGAAGTTCATCTGGTGTGGGCCGGGCATGAGAAATATGAATCGAGCTGGGAGCATGCTAGCTCCTATGCGCGCAGTGCCGAGGAACTGATTCGCGATGCGAATGAAAGAATCGGGGCATGCGAAATGGAGAGAAATCCTCCCATCATCGAGAAACTCACCCTGTCGAGCGACGCCGTGTTTGAATTCGGCAATGCCAAGCTTGATCCTTCCGCACAGTGGCGACTGAACAGGCTGGCGGATCACATCAGGCAGGAAGGAGCCAGATTGCAGGAAGTCGTTCTGGTCGGGCATACAGACAGGCTGCGCAGCGACAGAAAACCAGAACGCAACCAGCTACTTTCCGAGCAGCGCGCCGAGAGCATCAAGCAATATCTGGTCAGCAAGGGCATTCCGGCTGAAAAAATCAGCGCGAGCGGGGCCGGATCATCGCAACCCCTGGTGGAATGTTCTACCCGTTTAAGCAAGGCAAAGCAGATCGCCTGCCTGCAGCCGAACCGGCGCGTAGAGGTCATCCTGCGCGGCGTAAAATAAATGCGGAATAAACCGTGAATAAACTCGCGGTTTGCTGCAGACGGATTGTGTTCCTATTGCTGTCAGCCATTGCAGTATGCACCCCTGTCGAGGGGAGTGACTGGAAAGCCTGCGCCGAGTTGCGGGATCAGGCTTCACTCACCAGCGAACTGGATTGCTACCGGCAAGCAGCCCGGGAACAACTGCTTGTCGAAAAACAGATTTCCATCATGACACCAAGACCGCGCGGACTGATCAAGGAGTGGCTGCCGGTCAATGCGCTGCTAAGTGCCCATAAACTGAACTACGTACTCGTATATTCAATATCCTCTGCAACCAACCATACCCCCGCCAGCCCGAACCCGCAGAACCAAGTGGCATTTCCTTCCACGCAGGACGAAAGGGACCTGAAATTCCAGTTCAGTATGAAGCATGACCTGACCGAGTTCGGTCGCTACGGTTCGCTGTGGTTCGGCTATACGCAATTATCGTTCTGGCAGCTATATGATGCCGCCAATTCACGCCCATTCAGGGAAAACAATTACGAGCCCGAACTGATCTACTCGCTACGCCCGGGCGAGCTGTTCCAGGGCTTCAAGCTGGCGCCCGGCATACTTAACTTCGGGCTGGTGCACCAATCCAATGGCCAATCCAATCCGAGATCGCGAAGCTGGAACCGTTTTTATATCCAGCCGGGCGTAGAACACACCTATGGCAGCGGCAGGAGGCTGGTATTACTGGTGCGGTTGTGGCAGAGAATTAGCGAGGATTTCGCAACTGATGATAATCCTGACATCACCGACTACCTGGGCAACGGTGACGTCGAGTTGCGCTACTCGCTGGACGGGAAATGGGAGGCTACCGCCATCGTCAGAAACCGATCATTTGAACTGAACCTCGCAGCACCTTGGGAATCGATTAGGTTGCTAACGCTGGCGGCTCCCGGCGAGCACAACACCAACATCCACTTTCAGTATTTCAGCGGCTATGGCGAAAGCCTGATCGACTACAACCACAAACACACCAGATGGGGAGTGGGAATGTCCTTCCCGTTTGACTAGAAACAGACCTACCCCATCTCCAAGGCTAATTCATATCTCTCCTTGAGCATTTGGTAGAGAACATCCCGAATATCTTCGGCATTCAAATCGACTGTGCCCATCAATTCAATCAGATGTTCATTATCCTCGCGGCCACCCCATAATTTAATATAGGTTCCCGACTTATAACCATGATCTTGGCGAAAAATATTGAGTACATTCTTCCCTATATATTGTTTAAAAAGTTCTATCCAATCCATTCCGCAGTCCAGCAACAGGGACTCAAACAATGCCAGATTGGTTCGCCTCGCAGCAGCGAGGCCGACAAGCAAATCGAGCTTGTCGAGCAGGTTCATTTGCGCCAGCCCATAATACTGGTTATCGAATTGGACTGATTTTTGATACAGGTTGAATTCTGCCATCATATCCATCTTAGCTAGAGGAATGTTGCCATGTTTGCTTTGAATGATGGCCGACAACATGAAGTGCCAGATATCAATCAATTCAATTTTCAGTTGGGCAATATCACAACTCTGCTTATTCCACCACTTCCAACCGTGATGTTCAATTGCCTCGACTCCCTCAACCTGAATGGCGCGATGCCAGTTGTTATTTGCAGAAATCCAGTTCGGATTAACCTTTTTGTTCATGCCATCCTGCAATTTCAGCATGAAATTAAGTTGAGTTTCAGTTAGAAGTGCCATTACATACTACCTACATTGTCAGGATGTACATTCTACCAGCATGCTTGCCTCATTCCTAAACATAAAATCTCTGTAGTACAGCATGTACCTTATCGAATAAACTATCATGCAAGTCGGATTGCCATCAAACCGCATTAGTATTTGCAAGCCCTTATGAGAAACCTGATAACTAGCAGTATTCTGTCATCCCTATAAAGTTCGTTCTCTGGGGAAAAGCATCTGCGTAACAATCCAGTGCTACCTTCATCGATACGATGTGATGCGTGCTCATAACCCCAATAGATAGGGTGGGTTTATGTAATGCGTGGTTGTTAAAATACGTCTGATGCCAACTAGAACAGGTTGGATATGCCTGACACGTTACGATTTAGAGCGGTGTGGTGTCGGCCAAGTCAACGGACAATAATCACTCATATAACCGGTAGCAGAGGATCTTACGGCGTCCTTCTTGGGTCAGCCACACATGGAATAGAAGGGGTTTTGTGGTTGGATCAGGCTGCCTACACTATCTGATTTATTCATCATGCCCGCTTGATTTCAAGCCAACAGAAGAATTGCCCCCACTATGCCGGACAATCCAACATTCACCAGAAATTTCACCTTGAGGCTGTCTGATACTTTCAATATTTTTTGGTATATCCTTGCGCCTCCATACATGATTGTATCTGCTTTAATCTAAGGTCAGCATTAAAATCAATTCTTATTGGCGTAGAAACACAAACCACCTGATTATCCTTGGTAGTACATTCATCAATTGTTTCGCTGGAAACTCCCATTCGTTGCGGGTATTTGGTTACTGCAATTCCCTTGCAAGTGTTGTATTGCTTGTCTCTTTCTATATCATTAGCATCTGTTTTCCAATACGATGACGATTCAGAAGCGCAACTGATAAGAGCAAAGCTGGATACGGATAACATCAATACGATGAGGTTTCTCATGTTGTCCTATTCACAAAAACCAAAGATGATATTCAGCGTTTGCATGCTATCATTTATAAAACAATAATCAAATCCCCCACCCAGAGGGCCTGTCACATAGGCAATCCATTTTACAAATCAGTTATTATTTCCTACCACCTGCATTGCAGTAGCAACTAGACCGGCAATATCAGCTGCATTACCAGGGATTATCATGGTGGTGCCCTGCTTAGCGATGTTTCCAAAAGCATCGACGAAGCGCTCTGCGACTTTAAGGTTAACGGCAGCCATACCGCCCTCGCTCTGTATCGCAGCGGCAACCAACCGAATCGATTCGGCAGTGGCATTTGCGACAAGTAACAACGCTTCTGCTTCACCCTGAGCATTGTTGATGGCAGCCTGCCGTGTGCCTTCAGATTCACGTATTGATGCAGTCATCAAACCTTCGGCCAAATTGATTTCCTCTTGTTTCTTGCCTTCCGACTGTGCAATCAGTGCGCGCTTCTCACGTTCGGCTGTAATCTGCTTTTGCATCGAGGCAAGCACCTGTTGAGGCGGAGTAATATCCTTGATCTCGTAACGCAGCACTTTCACACCCCAATTCGGGCTGGCTTCATCCAGCGCAAACACCACTGTACGGTTGATCGCCTCACGATCTTCCAGTAGCTTGTCCAGATCGCGCTTGCCACATTCTGAACGCAACGCAGTCTGGGCCAACATTGTAATGGCAGCAAGATAATTCGAAGTTCCATAACTTGCGCGTGCGGCATCGGTAACTTGGTAATACAGCACACCGTCGACCTGAACTTGGGTGTTATCGCGTGTAATGCAAACTTGTGGTTCAATGTCGATTGGAAACTCGGTAAGACGATGCCTGTATGCGACCCGATCCATAAACGGTATGATTATGCTCAATGTTGCTTCCAGCATTCTGTTGCATTTGCCGAAGCGCTCAATCACCCAGGCTTGTTGAGGCACGATCTTGATTGTTCTGATTGCCGAAAGATCACTAAAGTACCAACTGCAATGACCTCCGTATCCATATTCCTTTCCTGTGAATAATCGATTACCCGATGATTATATGGTTTCCGACGACTTGCTTGACACACCAACTCTGTCGAATTGAGTCCGTGGCCGTGACGAAGATAGTTCTGCCACCCACCCATCGCCGCTGATATTTAACCCTCATGTGATCCTTATCAAACCAGTTCACCATTTACACGAATTCTGCCACGTTTAAGATATTTTTTTCGGCACAAAAACCATTTGTCCACCTGACAAGTATAAACGTATGGAAAACTATAATAGATCAAACAATTGACAGCGCCTGTCAATAAAACTACATTGAATGCGATATTAGATTTTTCGCAATAGTTGGTTACACTCACATCATTGCTATCAACATAAGTATCGTCCGGAGATCATATGTCCAACATCGAATCAGTATTAAACGAAACACGCGTATTCAGCCCTTCACCTGAATTTGTCAAACAGGCGAACGTCTCAGGCATGGACGCTTACCAGAAACTGAGCACATTGGCAGCAAAGGATTATGCCGGCTATTGGGCCAATCTCGCACGGGAATATATCAGCTGGCACAAGCCCTTCACAAAATCTCTTAACGAAAGCAACGCTCCCTTCTACAAATGGTTTGAGGACGGAGAGTTAAATGTTTCTTATAATTGTCTGGATAAGCATCTCACTATCCAACCGGATAAAACCGCGATAATTTTCGAGTCCGACGATGGCAAGGTGACTCATGTCAGCTATCGCGAATTGCATGGCCGTGTGTGCCATATCGCCAATGGTCTTAAATCGCGCGGCATCAACAAAGGGGATCGTGTAATCATCTATATGCCGATGAGCGTGGAGGCAGTGGTCGCAATGCAGGCATGTGCCCGTATCGGCGCGATTCATTCGGTGGTATTCGGCGGCTTTTCTTCCAAAAGTTTGCATGAACGCATCACCGATGCCCAAGCTGTTGCAGTCATTACTGCCGATGGCCAATCTCGTGGTGGCAAGGAAATGGCACTCAAACCTGTCGTAGATGAAGCGCTGGGCATGGGCGGTTGCAAGGCAGTGCAGAGCGTAATCGTCTATCGCCGCACCGGAATGGACGTAGCTTGGAACGAGGACATCGATATCTGGTGGCACGACCTGTTCAATGCTCAGTCGTCACACTGTGAACCCGAGTGGGTAGACTCCGAACACCCGTTGTTCATCCTCTACACTTCGGGCTCTACCGGCAAACCCAAAGGAGTGCAACACTCCAGCGGCGGTTATTTGTTAGGTGCAATGCTAACAATGCAATGGGTATTCGATTACAAACCCACTGATATATTCTGGTGTACCGCAGATGTGGGCTGGATTACTGGTCACAGTTATGTGGCCTACGGCCCACTGGCAATGGGTGCAACGCAGGTAATTTTTGAAGGCATCCCGACCTATCCCGATGCGGGGCGTTTCTGGAAGATGATCCAGGATCACAAGGTCACTACCTTTTACACCGCGCCAACCGCGATACGTTCGCTGATCAAACTTGGAGAGGATATGCCGAAAAAATATGACCTGAGCAGCTTGCGACTGCTCGGTACAGTCGGTGAGCCGATCAATCCGGAAGCGTGGATGTGGTATTACACTGTAGTCGGTCAATCGCGCTGCCCAATCGTGGATACTTGGTGGCAGACCGAAACCGGCTGCCATATGCTCGCGCCACTGCCTGGGGCAGTACCGATCAAACCCGGCTCATGCACCCTCCCTATTCCAGGAATCCAGGCTGCCGTAGTTGACGAAACCGGAAATGAGGTTCCGCAACAACAAGGGGGACTGCTTGTAATCAAACGTCCCTTCCCATCTCAGATACGCACGATATGGGGCGACCCGGAGCGGTATAAAAAATCGTATTTTCCGGATGAAATGCGCGGCGCTTACTTGGCTGGTGACTCAGCAAATCGGGACAAGGATGGTTATTTCTGGATTATGGGCCGCGTCGACGATGTACTGAAAGTATCCGGCCACCGCCTCGGCACAATGGAAATCGAATCGGCATTAGTTGCCAATCCCTTGGTAGCAGAGGCAGCCGTAGTCGGCAGGCCGCATGATATCAAGGGAGAAGCAATCGTCGCATTCGTGGTACTGAAAACCGCTCGCCCAAGCAATGCAGCAAAAGCCAAGGAGCTCGCCGATACGCTACGCGCCTGGGTAGGAAAGACCATTGGCCCGATTGCTAAACCGGACGAAATTCGCTTCGGTGAAAACCTGCCTAAGACGCGATCCGGCAAGATCATGCGCCGCTTGCTTAGAGCGATTGCCCAAGGACAGGAAATCACTCAAGATGTTTCGACTTTGGAAAACCCCGCCATACTGGAGCAACTGAAAGAAGTTATCAAGTAATGACAGTTTGTTAGCAAGCGGTTTTCGATGCAGAAGGCAAGTTGCTCAACGGTGCGAAGCCGACAGCAGATGCAGCTTGTTCTTGGGATGAAGGGACTTCAAAAATACCAATGCGTCCATCGGCACCACCACATACGGCCGCATAGACATTACCGTCAGTACCGCAGGAAGATGAAAGTACTTGAATGCTTGCATTGGTAAGTTGAAGCGTCATTTCAGGCAACGTCAAACCACCCCCAGTACATTGAACAGATCCAGCATATTTATAGAGATTGATATTAGCG
>Ga0224495_10000332_pt1 | contig 38043 bp, 52 predicted proteins | sample SF_Jul11_sed_USG_FD_168128 | JGI IMG/M metagenome (GOLD analysis project Ga0224495, IMG submission 168128) | Sediment microbial communities from San Francisco Bay, California, United States - SF_Jul11_sed_USGS_4_1 | ecosystem: Environmental > Aquatic > Marine > Sediment | place: USA: California... | reverse complement strand
CACCGGATATATATACCGTATCCTTTTTCACGAGTATGGAATCTGGTGGTTGTTTGAATTGGAGCGCGTCAATTTCCATTGCAGACACACAGATCAAATCGTGGGGACATGTCCATCATTGGCCGAAGCCAAGAACGCAATTCGAAGCAGAATCCGCTCCACGGACAAGATCAGATTCGAGCCGGAATACAGAACCGTGCGCCGGAAGCGCGGGGAGGGCAAATGACCGAGCCGAAAGCCCATCCGAAGAATTTCTCCGGGCCGATGATCCCGCCCCTTCTGCGCGATGATAAGACGAATACGAGGCGGATCATTGCCAAAGCGAACAGCACCACCACCGGCAAGTGGGACGGGCTTTGGTTCGATGGAGCGCGGATTGATCCGGGGCCAGCCATTACGGGGTATCCGGGGCCGTTCCTCAAGGTGCCGCACCCGGAGGATGATACGGCCCATCGGGTCTTCCCGCGCATTCAGCCCGGAGACCTGATTTGGGTGAAGGAGAGGCACTTGCGCTGGCGGCACAAGCCGTCCATCGGCGGTGGGCTGTCGGAGGAAGAAGACAACATCATTTACGCCGATGATCCCGAGTGGGAACACCTGTTGGCGGAGCGGGCGCATTTCAAAAGGTACAACGCGGATCGGGCGAACCCTGCCGGGAATTGGGAGATGATCCCCTCGCTATACATGCCCCGCTGGGCGTCTCGAATCACACTGCTTGTGGAGTCCGTCAGGCCGGAGCGGGTGCAGGAAATTTCATGGGCAGATGCCATTGCCGAAGGGGTTGAATACACCGGCGAGCGCGAACCCGGCTTCGGCTGCTGGCGGGGGCATTCCGGGCTGCCCTGGCGGAACACGCCGCAAGAGGCTTTCCAGGACTTGTGGGAATCCCTCCACGGCCCCGGCGCATGGGAGCGGAACGATTGGGTATGGGCCTATCAATTTTCGAGGGTGAAGCCATGAGTGAGAAAAAATCGGTCAATCAAATCCTGAATGAGGCTAGAAGCGGCAGACGTTCCGCAAACCAAATAATCAGTGAGGGTAAATACGGGCGGCAAAACCGGAGCGACCATCCATTATCGCGGCCCATCGCGGCGGGTCAACGCAAATACGATGAACCCGGCGAGAAACAAACCATCCTCCAAAGTCTCAAGGAGTCGCTGGAAATCATTATTGAGAGCAACACCACGTCTGGCGGGTGCGGCGGCTTTCACGTAACAGAGACCGCGCAAAACGCACTGGATGAGATCAACAACTTCCCAGAGAGCGACCTTGAGTCCGAGAACGCGGCGCTCAAAGCACGGTTGAAGGCGCTTAACTGTGAGGGAAACGCTGCTGACATACAGTTAAATGTGCTTGACTGCGAGGAAAACGCTCCGCCGTGCGGCAAGTGCGAGACGTGTAGCCGAGTAAAGGCCGAGGCCGAACTGGCGCGGGTGCGGGCGGCGCTGCGGAGATATTGCATTGGAGAACAGGTTATCACACGAGGACGCTTAAAGGGAATCACGAACAACGCTGGAGCCGTGGACGCCGGAGTTTGTAATGAGTGTGGGGGTGTCTGGCTATTGGGAACCTTCTACCATCCAGAACTTCGAGAACCAGAGCAACACAACCCCGTCGACGGCCTCCCCTGCCCCGCAGAGATTCCGCCAAACGAGAAGGAGGGCTGATGATTCATTATCACGGAGGGCCGATAACACCGTTGGAAGCTGCTGTCGCGGCGTGGCGAGGTCGAAACGCCATGGTATCGTATGCACACCCGGCGCAAATAGAACTAGCGGCTGGCATCTGCAAATCGGTTGTATTGGACAACGGGGCATATAGCCTGTGGAAATCAAAAACTCCAACCGATTGGCCGTCATATTATGAGTGGGCCAGGAATTGGCTAACGCACCCCGTAGTGGATTGGGCGGTGATTCCCGACATCATCTGCGGGAGTGAGGCTGATAACGACTATTTACTGAGCGAATGGCCACACAGAAAAACCCACGGCGTTCCGGTTTGGCATCTGCATGAGAGTCTGGATCGACTAGAACGATTGGCTGCCGATTATCACCGAATCGCACTGGGCAGTTCTGGTGAGTACGCGGACACGCACTCCATGGGGTGGTGGGATCGTATGAATCGGGCGATGGGCGTTGTCTGCGATTCGGAGGGCAGACCTCTAGTGAAACTGCATGGTTTGCGGATGTTAGCCCGAACCATCGTGGAAAATTTCCCCTTATCAAGCGCTGACGCCACTACGATAGCGCAGTGTATCGGTAAGGACACGTTGTGGACCGGTTCACACAAACCACAGAGTAAAATTATCCGGGCGCTCCTGATGGCGGAGAACCAGGACACGATCCGCAGTGCCGTGGTGTGGAAACCCCGCCCACTGCAGGATTTGCTCCCGTTGCTGCATATGGAGGCATGATGCCCCACCCAAGAACGCGCCGCAACAGCGCCTCGCTGATCCTTGCCGCCGCGCTGCTGCTGGCCCCTGGGATTGTGGCCGCTCCGGGCGGGAATGGGCGGGTGCCATCGTTCCTGGAATTGTTGGCGGTGATGCAAGCCGCCGAGGCCAATCATGTGAGCGCGTTCCGAATCCTCCTGATTGGCTATACGGAGTCAAAACTGGAACTTCCACGGCGCGATCCAGGCCCAGCCGGTGAGCGTGGGCTATTCCAGGTCACGGAACGTACAGCGGCCCCCAAGAGCAAGGGTGGCGTTGGCTGCCTACCCGGCTGGGACAAGCGGAGCCGCGTGATTGAATTTCCCGCCGCCGATTGCGCGGCCAAGGTTCTGGCGGACGCAAAGCCCGAGTGCCAGCGGGATATTCGGAAAGCGGTTTACGCCTACAACATGGGCAACTGTGAGAACTACACGGAAAACACTCACGTTCAACGGGCGCTGTGGTGGGTGGATCAGATGTGGATACAGGGAATAAACGAGGTTCGGATCACGAGAAGGTGAACAAGGCCAAGGGCTGGCGGGCATGGATGAACAGCAGAATGGAGAGAGGGTGAATTAACAACGATAGCTGGGGCCCAATATGAAAACTCATAATATATCAGTGCGTTAGCAAACAACGAGTTTGCAATGACGGAGTGAGGCGATGCCAACGGATAAAGAAATGCTTGATTGGTTGAACGACAACCCACTGAGCGTGGAATACATCGAAACTATTCCACGAACGGTGACGTGGCGCACAAAGGAAGGCTATGGGTCGCACAACCTACGCGCCGCCATTATCAGGGCCATGGAGGAAGAAGCCAAGGCCGAACTGGACAAGGCATGGAAGTGGTTTCGAGCCTCGGGGAACTGTATCGCCAAGCGGGTTACAAATACAACCACGCCGTACAACAAGGTGTGTGATGTCCAGTCATACGTTCTAGAACCCGGCGACAAAGAAAAGATTGAATCCGCAATACTTTCCGCATGGCGCGAGGACACTGAAACCCAAGGCAAGGAGTGAGGCGATGGAATCAACCTGCTCGTTGTGCGGTGTTAAAGCCACGGGCGTTTATGACCGCTGCGAGAATTGCAGCAAGGATTTTTGCGGACTTTGCGTGACACCGCACGGCTTCTGCCCTGAATGTTGGGAAAAGGAAAAGTTGAGGAAATCACAAGAGGAACAATAAAAAGGAGTGAGGCGATGCCAACAGATAAAGAGATGCTGGACTGGCTAAACGACCACCCAATGGGTGTGGTCTGCACCAGATCAATTCCGGGAGGGGTGACGTGGCGCACAAGGGACGGCTACGGGCCGTTCATCCTCCTGCGCGATGCCATATCCGAAGCCATGGATACCGAAAATGCGGAACGCGACAAGGCTTATGAGTGGTTCAAGGCGGGCATTAACAACGCCGAGTCTCATTTGCCGCAACGGGAATTGTATTGGGCTGAAAACATACGGCGATGGGTGGTCCGCTGGAGTAACAATAACGCGCACAATGAAGAAGTCCACGGCCAAACACCACGGGAAGCGTTGCTGGCCGCTTGGCGCAAGGATACTGGAACCAGGGGCAAGGAGCACCGCGATCCTGGGGGATGGGAAGCGGCAGAGGCTGCCTTTATCGAAAGCGTTTTGAAGGAGGAGTGAGGCGATGAACTTCTGTCCAGGATGCAGTCAATGGTACAGCGGCGATCCATTACAGCATCCGTGCGCCGTGCGGAATACGGCAGGAACCTCCACTGAGCAAGCCATTCCAGAGACACGCGGCACCATCACATGGAAGCCCCGGAAAGGCACCTTGGGCTGGATCAAAATATCAGAGCGTGGATCAACCAGGCCGAAAATCACTACGCGCCGGATTATATTCTTCATTCCCGGCGAAGGCATCCTGGTCGGGGAATTGATCGAGGACGGCATTTTGTTTGCGCCGGAAGGAAGTTGCTATCGCGTAGAGGACGTCACGCATTGGATGGAAGTTGATCCGCCGGAGGATGTATGAACTGGTGCCAATACACCACGGAGCAATTGACCGAGGGCGTAGCCAACGCGCAGGGGAAAGCTGAAAAAGCGGCCAAGGCCGGGGACATCATCCACATGGCGATGTTTTGCACCATGCGCGACTGCATCCGGGAGGAAATCCAGCGGCGGGCCGGAGCGGAGGGGGAGAGATGAATGACAATCAAAATACAACAACGCATGGAGCGGAAAATGAGTGCTGAATCCAAAAAAATCATCTACACCAAGAAGGAGGCCGCCGCACAACTCGGCATCAGCCTCACAACGCTGAACAACCTGATTTGTGCAAGAAAAATCGGCTATATTAAGACCGGCGTGGCTAAATCGAACCGGGTTCTATTCCGGGAAGATCATCTAACTCAATACGTCAATAGTATGCCGGAGCGGCCCGCGATTTAGGCCGCTCGATCCCGGTGCCATGGAGTGCCATGAACATTGTAAGAAAATGTATAAAACTGGAAAAGAATGTGGAGGGCGCACTTAGAAACGGTAAAAGAATACAAATGATTGTATAAAACGGAACAAGAATTGCCTTATATTACAGCATTTTAGCAATCTGCCACTTTCGGCCTCTCAGTCACCTCTCCGAGTAATAAAATCAGGTACTTACGACTCGTTTTTCCTTCTGTCAGTATGCGTGGTGCCATGTAGTGCCATGAGTGGTTTCCGAATGCGCGGAAACCTTGCCAGCCGTGAGCCTATCATTTGGCGTGGCTGGCCGCAATGGTGCCGGGGGTGGCCGTGCCGCGCTTCATGGGCAGGATCAGGCCGGAGGCTGGATCGTATGCCTCCTGTGGAAGCTGGTCCATCATTTGTTCCGAGATGTTGGCGTATCGCGCCATGATTTTGGCGTCCGCGTGGTCGGATGAGTGCATGATTTCATGCGCGGGGACCCCGGCGTGAACCAGGGCGGTGATGGCCGCGTGTTTCAGGTCGTGGACATGGTAATCCATGCCGGTTGAGGCCAGGGCAACGCGCCAATCCGCCTCGAATTGTGAGCGGGTAATGCCGAACACGCTGGACTCCGGCGCGGGAAAAACGGGTGCCAGCGTGGAAAGCAATTCGTGAATCCTCGGATACCAAAGTGGGATGCGGCGCGGGCGGCCCGACTTGGTGCGTTGGGTTCCCTGGCCGGAAAAACGCAGAAAGCCCCGGCCTTCCAGGCTGACCTGATCCCAGGTGAGCCGGGCGGCCTCGCCGATGCGGAGCGGCAGGTGATACAGCAGCGCCAGGGCGGCGCGGGATCGTTCCGGGATGGCCTCGGCCAGCACATCGTACCGGGCGGGCGGCATGACCACCCAGCGCGAAGCGTTCTCGCGCAAGCGGCGGTGGCCGAGGATCGGATTCACGGGCAACAGGCGCGGCGTGGCCCAGGTGAGCATCACGTTCAGGTAGGTGACTTCCCGGTTGATCGGCGAGTTCGTGACCCCTTCTGCAGCCCGCATTTCCTGATATTGCTGGATGCGCCCCTGGCTGAGCCGGGTGGCGGGCAGGGTTTCGCCCAGGGCGCGGATAATGAGCGCAAGGCTATTCCGGCGCTGTTTCAGGTCGCGGTACTGTTGGGTATGGGGTGAGGCCAAATAAGCGTCCCTGAGCGCCCCCAGCGTGATTCCGGCGTGTCTCTCGCCCCAAGGTTCGCCGCGATTGCGGGCATAGGTGATTTCCGTGTCCACCCGTTCGGCGGCACTCTTCGCGCCATAGGTGTGCCGGTGGCGGTGGCCGTGACCATCCACGGCGTTCACGCGCCAGACCCCGGCGTTGCGGGGGAAGGGCGCACCGCAACGGTGGCATTCTTTCGCCACGGCGCGGCACCACGCATGACACTCCTTGCAACGCACGTTGATTGCCATTTTGCGGCTCCATTTTGTCTGGAAATTCCAGTTTCCAACTAAAACCAAAAATTCTGTTTCACCGAACCAAACCGAAAAGCGCCAAAAGCGGTGCGATTCAACCTCGTTTAACGAGGGGGGGCCGCCGCGCCGTCCGCCCCTGCCTCGATTTTCCGGGGCCGCCCTCGGGGCCGTTTCGGGCCGGGCAGTGGTTCAGGTTTCGGCGGTCGGTTCCGGCGCATGGCGGCCCGATACGGCGTCAGGCTCGGGAGTTTCCCGCGCCGTTTCAGGTAGGAGTCCATGATAAGCGCGGCATAATGCGGGATCGGAACCGCGCCGGAAGCCCATAGGCCCACGGCGGGATGAGTCACGCCAAGCAACTTGGCCCATTGGTACTGAGTCAGGCCAAGCCGCGCCAAACCTCGAATGAATTGTTCCTTCGTCATACTCTGGTTTCCTCCATGGATTGGCCGAATGTTTCCACCTGCCAGCGCGAAAACGCGCCGTCCAGGTCCTTCCTCAGATCACGCGCCCGGCGCAAGGATGAAATACTGCCCTCGAGGACTTCCGCCCGGTTTGAATTGGCGCGGAACGTGTCCGCCAGGTTCAACAGGTCCGTAGTCACTTCACACGCCTTGCAGGAGCAGCCGGAGCGGGCAACACCATCCCGCGCCATACCGTCCGCGCCCATATGGCAGCCCAGAACAGCACCGGCCCGGTGCGGGAACCTCTTGCCGTAAAGGTCCACCGTTGCCGGGCAGCGACAAAGGGGCTTTTTCGCCTTCCGGGGCCGCGAGGGCTTTGCCTTGCCCGCGCCGCCATTTTTACCGGTCAGCCGATCAGCTTTCCCGCGTCATTCGTCCATGGGCCGGGCATGGGGTCCACCAGCGCCGCAATCGCTTCCCGGATGGTCTGTTCGTGCCGCCTCGAGTAAATCCAGCCGCCGCGTTGCGGTTGCGTTGCCGCCTTGCCAATTTTCGCCCGGATGGCCTCGGCCTGTTCCGGCGTGATGCCTTTAACAACCAGCCCTTTTTCCGAGTAGCATTCAATTTGAATCATGGTATAATGCTCCTGTTAATCCCTCTCAGGGTTAGCAACAGGCCCGGAACGCCTTGCAGGGTGTCCGGGCCGTCCTTTTTCGTTGAGTGTGTTCCGGCGCCAGGTTATCCAGCGCCGGGGATGATGGTTTCAGGCGGCCTTTGCCATTTGACCGGCCTTTAGAATTGCATCGGCAGCGGTAAAAATGCGCCGGGCGTTCTTTTCAGGGATGGCATTGCCAGCACCCCACCAGCTTTGAATATAAGCGCGGCAAGACTCTTGCCCATTCAGGCCCAGGGATTCCAAGCACAAAAGCGCCACGGCTTCCGCTTCCATTTCCTTTTCGTTTTTCGGCAGTACTTCCGCATCTGACATAATGCCTTGCTCAGTGTGGCCTAAAACGATATGCGCCAGTTCGTGAAACGTGGTCTTTTCCGGTAGCGGGTTCAGCGGGGAAACGGCAATTTCCCGCTTCATGGTGGCATATCCAAGGCAATTGCCGTTGACATGCTCAAACGGCACTTCTTGCACTTTCAGGGCTTCCAGGGCTTGCGCTTTGTTCCATCCCGGCACTTGCACGGGCGGCACTTCTTCCCCTTCCGTTTGAGACAGTACGAACCAGCGATTTTTCAAAATGAAAACCGTTTTCATCAGGCTCGTTTCCCCGCCGTCCGTTTCGATAATAACGCTTTTATCCTTCACGGTGACAGGCATAACAAGGGCAATCGCTTTTTCACCCTTCTTCACGCTTCGCCCTTTGTCCTTCCACGCCGGAAAGGTGGCAATGGGGCCGGGCTGAATGCCACGGCCAAAGCATTGCAACATGGCGAGCATTTGATTCCCGGTGCTGTAATTGTGAAAAGCCCTGTAAGCGGTATTAAGCATTCCCGGCTTTGTCACGGCTTCCCGGAGCATTTCAGCCCAGCGGGGATTGGAAGCAACTTGGCTCATTTCTTTTCTCCTCTCAGGGTTTACTTCTCAGCGGTTGCAGCCGCTATCTATCCACATATTAAGATATACACTTACCCATGTCAAGCATTTTCTTTCCCTCTTATATCAATCACTTACTAACTATTTTTTCATCACGTCCTCATAACCCTATGGCATTTCCTCTTTCTATATACTAGAATTAAGGCAGGCGGGAGGGGCAGGGGGGAAAGATAGTACGCAGTACAAAGCAGTTCTCTGATCTATCAAGGCGCATCCTGATGACCTCGAAACCGAAACCTCTGCAACATACTGCAAAGACCAGTACAGGTAAAGACTCTTCCGAAATGCGCCAGGCTTGGATAGCCGAGTATATCGCCACTGGTGACAGGATCACAGCAGCCGCTCACGCAGGATACAAGCGCCCAGCCCGTGCAGCTCGCAAGCTAGAATACGAAATGCGCGACCAGGTGCGAGAAGCCATGGAAACAGCCTATGCAGCCTACGCGCCAGCAGCCCTAAATGTTATAGTCCAACTAATGCAGACAGCAGAATCCGAGCAAGTGCGCCTCAAAGCCGCTCAGGACGTGCTCTCCCGCCTCACACCCAATCAGACACCCACGCCAGAAGGCCCGATTGACATCAAGGCGATGGCCGCTCAACTCATCCAGCGAGTAGGGTATGAGATTGCCCACATGCTACTTCCTGATCTGCCAGTGATCGTAGGGAGTAGCAGCCCTGACAATGGTTCCGCCTCGCCCCACACGCCCGCGCCAGAACTTCCGCAGCCGCTTTCCTAACCACGCCCGAGCCGCCGCCAGCCCTTCCACCATGCCTCGCGCCTGGCGCATGGCACCTCATGGCACTATCTAGCATGTGCCGATTGCAAGTCATTGTCTTATCGCGTAATAATATACTCAGCGACAGACTGCCACTCTGTCACCGGTAATTCGTCCGCAGGTTTCGACCCGGCGAAAATCCAGGCAGAGGGGTGGCCCCAAAAAAACGCGGCGCGGGTTCGTCTCCGCCCTTCAACCCCTCCACCGGGGGGTAATTTTAACTTTGGAGAACCATGAAGAAAAAATTTTGGGGGCTGGGTTACAACGCGAGCCAACCGCAGGGGCCTGTGGAGGGGCGTGGTGGGAAGCATTATCAGGGGCCGTGTAGTGAGTGCAGATTTTTCGGGAAGGTTTCGGAGGGGATGGGGCGTGGTCCATGCCAGCGGTATCCGGAGGAAGTGATGAAGACGCCGGAGAACACTTGCGGAGAATTTTTGAGCCGGGTGGGTGGATGAGCAAGCAGCCCGCGATGCCGAAGCTGACGCCGGAGGGTGCGGCGGAAGTGATGCAGATGACTCGCAAGTTGCAGGATCATTTGCGGGTGAATCGTCTGTTGACCTACAAGCCTTATGCGTATCAGCGGGAGGTTCATCGGGCGCGGGATGCTGCGGGGGATTGGGCGTATGAGCGGTTGTTGATGGCGGGGAACCAGGTGGGCAAGACGTTGAGCGGTGCGGCGGAGTCGGCGTTTCACGCCACGGGTGAATATCCGGATTGGTGGGTGGGGTTCCGGTTTGAAAAGCCCACGATGATTTGGGTGGGGGGGCAGAACAACGACAAGGTGCGGGACATTGCTCAGAAGCAGTTGTTGGGGGACCCGCATGATGATGGCGCGGCGGGCACGGGTTGGATTCCACGGGACCGGATAGGCAAGAGGGTGCGGAAGCCAGGGATACCGGATGCGTTGGAATCTGTGTTGGTGCGGCACAAGTCGGGGCACAACGTCACGGTGAAGTTCAAGAGTTACGATGCGGGCAAGGCGGACTGGATGGGAGAGCCGGTGGATTTCACTTGGCTGGACGAGGAACCGCCGCCGGACATTTACTCACAGGCGTTGGCGCGTGGGATCAAGACGCGTGGGGCGATTCTGATGACGTTCACCCCGGAGAACGGGGCCACGGGGGTTGTGCTGTCCTTCATGAACAATCTGTTGCCTGGGCAGGCGTTGTACCGCGCCGGGTGGGACGATGCGCCGCACTTGGACGGGGCGGACAAGGATCGGTTGTGGGCGGCGATTCCGCCGCATGAGCGGGAAATGCGGAAGTACGGGCACCCCGTGCTGGGTTCCGGGCTGGTGTATCCCGTGCCGGATGATGTGTTCACGGTGGAGCCTTTCAAGGTTCCGGCGCATTGGTCGCGCCTTGCCGCGATGGATTTCGGATGGGATCACCCCACGGCCATTGTCTGGCTGGCGTATGACCGCGAGAACGACCTGGTTTATCTCTATGACGCGCACAAGGCCCGCAATCAGACGCCGCCCTATCATGCCGCCGCGATCAAGGGGCGGGGGGAGTGGATTCCCATGGCATGGCCGCGTGACGCGCTGCAAAGTCGCGACGGCAACAATCTCGCCATGCAGTACCGGAAATTGGGCGTGAACATGCTGGCCCAGCCGTTCGAGAACCAGGGCGGCGGCCACGCCGTGGAGCCTGGAATCATGGAGGTGTTGACGCGCCTTCAGACCGGGCGGCTCAAGGTGTTTTCGCACCTGCATGAATGGTTCGAGGAAAAGCGCACCTATCACCGCATCGAGGGCAAGTTGGCGAAGACCGGGGATGACTTGATGGACGCCACCCGGTACGCGGTGATGAGTCTGCGCCACGCAAATGTTTTGACCTTCGACCCGCGCCCCAGCACCTACGGGCGCGACTATGATCCGTTCACGCGTCAGGCGGGTCACGATCCATTATTCGCGGGAGGTTGAGCCATGGGCTATGCACAGGACGTATGGAATAAGACGAAAAAGGGGGCGAAGAAGGCGGAAAAGGCGGTGGCGAAGACCGCCAAAAAAACCGGCGTCACAAAGTCCGGGCTGACAAATGCCGCGAAGCGCACGAGTACCGATTTTGGGGACTTCGCGGAAGGCATGGCGGGGGACCTGCTGGGAAAGGGCATTGACGATCAGTTCAAGCGGTTGGTGGACAAATTGGGGATCAGCGGCCTGGACGACTGGTGGAAGAACCTGGACGACCAACTGAAGCAGCTGATTAACGAAGGCCCGGAGAATATCATTGATGATGCAATCGAGGACCTCCTGCCGGGTGCCGGCCAGCCGAGCGACCCGCCGAGCGGCCAGCCGAGCAGTACCACGGATTTGAAGTATCTCTCGGATTTCCTGCTCCGGCGCGGACGCCGCGCCCTAATGCTCACGGGCGGGGTCAATACCGGCAGCAACAAAACCACTCTCACCGGGGCATGAAATGGAAGAACGCGTGAATGCGCTGGTGAAGGAACTGGAACACCTCAAGGCCATCCGAAGTCCTTGGGAAAAGGATTGGCGGACCATCGGCGATCTGGTGTTGTCGCGCCGGTCGGGCGGGTTCAGCGATCCGTCCATCAACAATGGCCCACGGAACGGCACCACGCGGTACGACAGCACGGCCAACCGCGCCCTTGGGATTTTCTCGGCGGGACTTCACAGTTCCCTGACTTCGCCCGCGTTCTATTGGTTTGACCTGGAACCGCCCGAAGAACTCAAGTTGGATCACGATGTGGCGCTCTGGATTGATACCGCCGTCAACATCATGCACGCGGCCATGAACGACCCAGCCGCGCAGTTCCACAGCGCGGCCAACGAGTTTTACCACGACCTGGGGGCGTTTGGGACGGGCGTGATTACCGTGGAGGACCGGCAGACCAGCATCCTGTTCCGCTCGCACTACCTGTTCGAGTGCTATGTCGCCGAGAACGCGGATGGGCTGGTGGATACACTGTTTCGGGTGTTCAGGTGGACGGCCTATCAGATTGACCAGCAGTACGGCAGAAAGGCCGCATTGCCGAAAATCGTTGCCGAGGCGCTGCTTAACGAGCCACGGAAGCCGTTCACCGTCATCCATGTGATGCGCCCAGCGCGGGAGTTCACGCCCGGCAATCGCGGCAAGGCGTATGAGTCCATCGTGTTCATGGAGGAAGGCGGGCACGTCCTGGAAGAATCCGGCTTTGACGACCAGGCTTTTTTCGCAACGCGGTGGGATCGGGAATCCGGCGAGGTGTACGGATACGGCCCCGGCCATGTCGCCAAGCCCGACCTGCTGGCCGTGAACGCCGCCGCCAAGGACATGCTGACCGCCGTGCAAAAGGCGGTTGATCCGCCCGTGGAGGCCGAGCATGATGCCTTCGTGAACGCGGTCTCGCTCAACCCCGGATACATCACCTATCGCAAATCCGGCAGCACCGGCCCGGCCATCAGCGCCATTCACACCAACGCGGACATTCCGGCGGGAAACGACCTGATCGAACGCCGCCAAAAAGCAATCTGGCTGGCGTTTTTCGCGGACATTTTCCAAACCTTCGGCGCGGAAACGCCCGGTGGACAAAATCCATACATGACGGCCTATGAGACCCAGCAGCGCAAGGAAGAAAAGATGTTGCTGGTCGGACCCATGATTACCCGTCTGCAAACGGAATTTTTGAAGCCGGTTTTGAACCGGACGTTCAAAATCCTGCTTCGCAACGGGCGCATTCCGCCCCCGCCGGATGTGCTGACCCAGAACGGCAAACTGCGCGTCAATTTCACCGGCCCGCTCTCGCAAGCCTTGCGCGTCTCGCCCATGAACAATGTGCAACGCTGGATCGGCGGACTCATACCGCTGGCCGACCGCGAGCCCGGCGTCATGGATGTGCTGGATTCCGAAGCCTATGGACGCCAGACGGCGGAATGGCACAATGTCGCGGCGAGCGTGGTGCGTTCGCCGGAGAAGGTCGCAAAAATCCGCACCGATCGCACGGCGCTTCAGCAGCAGCAATTCGCGCTTCAAGCCGATGCGTCACTGGCCTCGTCCATGAAAGATGCCAGCGTGGCCGCTAAAAATCAGGGGATGGCCTGATGAACATTCTGAAACGAAACCGCCGCGCCCTCCGGCTGGTCAAAGCCTATGACCAAGTTTTCTCCACGCCGGACGGGCGCGAAGTGCTGGAAGACCTGGCGCACAAGTTCTGGCTGACGGCCACGGGGCACATCCCCGGCGACACACACACCACGGCGTTCAACGAGGGCCAGCGGAGCGTGGTGCTGCATATCCTGCAAGCCCTTCGCACCGACACGGCCCGGATCATCACCACCATTCAGGGAGCGGAAGCCAATGTCCGAAGCGAACTCACAGACTAGCACCACAACCGCCGCCGCGCCCGCCACTTCGGCCCAGAATGCCGCGGCCACTCAAACGCCTTCCTGGCTCGACTCGTTGCCGGAGGATTTGCGGAGCGAGGCGTCACTCGCCAATTTCGCCAAGGCGGAAAACCCCACGCGGGAACTGGCGCGATCCTTCGTCTCCACGAAGAAACTCCTGGGCCACCCGCCGGAACACATCATCAAGTTGCCTTCGGACTCCGACCTGAAGTCCGAGGCGTGGTCGGGCAAGGGCGGGATTTTCGACCGGCTGGGCCGCCCGGAATCGCCGGAAAAATACGCGCTGAGTTTGCCAGAGGGCGTGGATGAAACCGTGGTTCCGGCGGAGTTCCAGGAGACATTCAAGAAGACCGCGCACAGCGCCGGACTCAACGCCGCCCAGGCGCAGATGATTCTTGAAACCATCGCCGCCACCACCGCCGCGAGCCAAAAGGCGGAGTTGGAAAATGTCGGCAATGAAATCAAGCAGGGCCTTGAATCTCTCCGCAAGGAATGGGGCACGGCGTTCGAGCAACGCAAGGTTCTGGCGGATCGCGTTCTGCGGGAGCATGGCGACAACGATTTGGCCGCCCTGCTTTCCACCACCGGACTCGCCCAGCACCCCTCCATTCTGCGGCTTCTCGGCAACGTGGGGGCGCAATACCTGGCGGAAGGCCGCGTTCCGGCGGCGAGCGGCTCAAGTTCTGACGGCAGCCTGACCCCGAGCATGGCGAAGGCCGAGCATGGAAAACTCCTGACCGACCAGAACTTCATGAAGGCGTACATGGACTACACCCACCCCGGCCACGCCGAAGCCGTGACGCGCATGAACAACCTGTTCAAGCAAATGCACCCTGAAAGCAGGTAACAAAGTGCTTGCTTTTGCATTTTAGTGGTGTTAGTAATTAAATTGAATGGGCTACCGGTGCAGTTTATTGCCGATCCATTCGGACCCGCCGACCGGGGGCGCTAAACCCGCAGGAAGGAATCCGCGCTTTGCGGGCTACTCCAACCGAAACGTGAAAATCCGTTCGATTTTTCAACCGTTTCGCGGAGATAGCCCGCCATGTCCCAGCAAATTACCACCGCATTCGTCCAGCAATACGGCTCCAACGTCCAACATCTCGCGCAACAGATGGCCTCGCGCCTTCGGAATTGCGTGGAGGTGGAAACCGGACTCCGGGGCAAGGCCGCCTATTTTGACCAGATTGGCAAAAAGACGGCGCAGAAGATCACCAGCCGCCACGGCGATTCGCCGATCAATGACACCCCTCATGCCCGCCGCCGCGTGACGCCCGTGGGCTACGAGGACGGCGACATGATTGACGACTTCGACAAGCTGCAAACCCTGATTGACCCGTCCAGCGACTATGTGCGTTCCAGCGCCGCCGCCCATGGCCGCGCCATTGACGTGGAAATCAACCTGGCTGCGCTTGGCACCGCGTACACGGGCGAGGACGGCTCGACCACGGTGGCCCTGCCCGCCTCGCAAAAGGTCGCGGTCGGCACCACGAAGTTCGGCGGCGCGGCCACGGGGCTTTCCGTGGCGAAACTCATCGAGGCCCGTCACATCCTGGGCTACGGCGAGGGCGACAACTACGACACGGGCGGAGCCAAGCTTTACATCGCCTGTTCGCAAGGGGAAATCTCGGCCCTGCTCACCGACTCCAAGGTGCAATCGCGGGACTACAACACGGTTCAAGCCCTGGTCGCCGGTGAAGTGGATCAGTTCATGGGCTTCAAGTTTGTCCGGGTGGATCGGAACATTCTGCTCAAGGACGGCAGCAACGATTACCGGATTCCCGCCTGGGAAAAGGGTGGGATCAAGCTGGGCATCTGGGCGGATTTTGTCGCCGAGGTCGCCAAGCGGCCCGACAAGAAATTCAACTGGTACTACTACACCAAAATGGTCATCGGCGCGACGCGGATGCAGGAAGAAAAGGTGGTGGAAATCGCCTGCACCCCGGTCCCCTGATTCCAGGTGAACTGAACTGACCCCCCGTGGGCGCGTTGAACCGCCCACGGGTCCCACAACCGCCTTTGACGGAGCCGCACCATGGCAAACACATTTTCGACCCAGCGGGCCAAACTGAACACGCTCCCGCTCACCCTGACGGACGGAAACCGGGAGTTCGATTCCCGCGTGAAGGTGAACCTGGACGTCATTCCCTACGCCGCGCAAGCCGCTGCGGACACCATCACCTGCCAATCGCTGCCCAAGGGCGCGACACCGGTGGCGTTCATCCTGAACACTTCGGACACCACGGGCACCGCCACCCTGGCGATTGGCGATGGCACCACGCCGACCTATTTTTCCGGCGCGGGCGCGGTGCTGACAACTCCGGACACCCCGACCCACCGGCTGAAAACTTCTGTGGCGGGCACGAAACTCACGGCGGAAACCCCCGTGGTGATTACCGTGGGTGTTGCGCCCCTGCCCTCCGCTGGCGCGGGGAAACAACTGGTTGTCCACACGCTCTACACCCTGGACTAAACCCCAGGGCGGCACAGCGGCAAACACGCCGGGCCTAGGCAAGCCCGGCATTTTCTCCCCTGGCGTGGAACATGGCCGCGACAGAAACCGAACTCTGCAATGAAGCCCTGGCATTCCTGGGGGCGAACCTCATTGCCAGCCTCGCGGACGCAACGGACGAGGCGCGGCGGTGCAAACAGCTTTACCCCGGCGTGAGGGACGCGGTGTTGCGCCAGCATCCATGGCGCTGCGCCATTGTCCGCGTTTCCCTGGCCCTGGACGCCACCGCCCCGGTGTACGGCTGGGCCAACAAGTTCCGGCTTCCGGCGGATTACCTGCGCCTTCTCGAAGTGCAGGACGACACGGAGCATCAGGTCGAGGGGAATTTCGTTCTTTCCGATGCGGCCACGCTGAACGTCCGGTATATCCGCCGGATCACGAACACCACGGAATTTGACGCACTGCTTTCAAAGGCCATCGGCTACCGGCTCGCCGCCGACCTGGCCTCGAGCCTCACCGGACTGGATACGAAGCTGAAAGCGGCCTTGACGCTGTATTCCGATGCGATCACCGAGGCCCGCGCCGTGAACCTCATGGAAGGCTCGCCGCTCACGATGCCCGAGGGGTCGTGGGTTGAAAACGTGCGTAATGGATGACGAGGGGAAACGATGCGCCAGCGCGTCTTGCTGACCAATTTTTCGGGCGGAGAAATCAGCCCGGCGCTTGCGGGGCGGCTCGATCAGCCGCAAATCCGCAATGGTTGCATCGTCCTGGAAAACTTCCTTATCACGCCCACGGGCGGCGTGATCCGGCGTCCCGGCACCTACAATGCCTCCCCCAACATCGTTCAGGTGCAATCGCGGCTCGTGCCTTTCATTTACGGAGAGGATGACGCCCTGGTGCTGGCCTTCAGCGCGGGCGCGATCACCTTTTTCGGCGGCAACGGCCAGATCATCGGGGACGACGCCCAGCCGCTCACTGTGCGGACCTCCTACACATGGCAGCAGGTGACGGAACTCGGCTTCACGCAAATGGCCGATGCCTTGTTCATGTTTCATCCGGATATTCACCCCCTCGTGTTGCAGCGCGTGGAAGCCAAGGTCTGGCGGATCACCCCCTACGATTTTCAGGACGGCCCTTACGACACCGCCAACGTCAATCCGCTGCTGACCTACACGCCCTCGGCCCTGACGGGTCCGCCGCTGTCCTACACATGGGTGGAGCGCACGAACCCCAAGAATTTCCGGCTCAACGCCATTGAATGCACGGATTTCAAGGCGATGGCCGTTGGCGAAGCCGATGGTGTGGACGCCTATATCGTCCACACCTCGGATGGCGTCACGTTCAACGAAGTCACAAACCCCAAGAATTTCGCGCTCAAGGATATTGACCGCACGGATTCATACACGGACGATTCGTTTTTCGCCGTTGGCGAAGCCGATGGGGTGGATGCCTATATTGTCTCCGGGACATCGGCGAGCATGGGCACGGAATGGCCGAACCCGAAGAACATCACCCTGAACACCTGCGCCCTGGGCCTTCCGAAATACGGGAGCATCACCCGCGAAACCTGGCTCGCCGCTGGGGAATTGGACGGCTCGCGGGCCTATATCGTGGGCAAGGTGAACGGGATTCATGTCGGGAATTTTTATCAGGACCTCGGCACGGTCATTCCGGACCCGGTCACGGCGTTGATCTATGCCGGAGTAACCGGGATCGGCTTTGTGGCGCTCGCGGGCGGCAAGGTGTACGCCTCCACGGCCATCGCGGCAACGGCAACCACGTTCACGATCACCTGGGCCGAGAAGGCCACCATCAGCCTGAAGAAAATAAAATATGCGCGGGGCGAGTTCTACGCGCTGGGTACCGATAACAAAATGTATGTCAGCCATGACTTGGCGCATTGGCACGGCTACGCCCTTCCGGCGGATGTGAACAGCCTCAATTCCATCACCATGAGCCACGGCAACCGGTTCAAACTTGGATCGTACAGCTACAACCACGATCCAGCGGAGCCGAGCCTGTTCATCGGGGTTGGCAATTCGTGGATGTCCGGACAGACCATCATCGCCGGACTGTCCATCACAGCCGCGAAGCGGACATATGTGGAAACGCCGAAGCTGATTCATTTGTACGATGCGGCCTGTCTGGATAGGTCCATCATCGCCGTTGGCGCGGCGGACGGCATTGACGCCATGATTGTCAGCGCGACCAGCGATGTGCAAATCACCTTCTCCAAGGAATCGCTCAGAAATGGTTTGATCGCCGGGAACATCCTGCGGATGCGGATCACCGCCGATCCGGTGAACAAATGGGGCTGGGGCCGCATGGTGCGCCATGCCAATAACACATGGGGAATGCTCATGGGCCGGGCGCTCACGGGCACACTGGCGGCGATCACGGAATGGCGCATCGGCTCGTGGCGCGTGGGCGGTTCATGGTTCGTGAATCATGGCGTGAACCTGTTCCCGCGCCGGGGCGCGTTCTTCCAGCAGCGGCTTTCTCTCGGCGGCGTTCCCTCCGAACCTGATTCCATTTGGCTTTCGGAAACGGGAGATTATTTCAGCCACAAGCCAACCGAGGCGGACGGGATTCCCGTGGCCTCCAATGCGATTGACGTTGGCGCGGCGTTTGAACAAGTGCATTCCACGAACTGGTTTCACGCCATGCGGGAATCGCTGGTGTCCGGCACGTCTGGCGGCCTCGTGGCGCTTTCTGGCGGCCCGGACGCGGGCGTGACTCCCGCATCCATTTCCCTGCAATCCGTTGTCTCATACCGCGCGGCGGATGTGCCGCCCCAGCGGTTCGGGCGCGGGATCATCATGGTTCAACAGGCCCGGCGCATTTTGAGGGACGTGATCTTCTCGCAGGACGCGGACGCCATGAACGCCTCGAATCTGACCCTCCTGGCCGACCACATCACGGAATCCGGCGTGACGGCCCTGGCCGTGATGGAAACGCCCTACCCGATCATCTGGGCGCTGCGGGCGGATGGCATACTGCTTTCGCTCACGCTGGATCGCGGCACGGAAATCCGAGCGTGGTCGCGGCACATCCTGGGCGGCAATTACCTGGGCGGCGCTCCATTGGTGGAATCCATTTGCGTCATCCCAACCGCCACTCACGATCAACTCTGGATGCTGGTGAAGCGAACCAACGGTTCCGGCGCAACGGTCCGCACCGTGGAATTTCTCACGCCGTTCTTCGATTCGGACACCAGCACCGATGCCCTGTTCATGGATCAATCCCTGGAATATCTGGGAGCGCCCGCCACCGTCATCAGCGGCCTTGGATCGCTGGCGCTGCAAACCGCAAGCATCCTCGCCGATGGCGCTTGTGTCCCGGATCAGCAGGTCACTGCTGGCGGGCAGATCACCTTGCAGAAAGCCGCTTCCGTGGTGGCCGTGGGGCTGCATCGGGAATCCGTGTTGGAATCCACGCGCCTTGAAGCCCCCACGGGCGAGACCATCCAGGGATTGAAAGCCAGGCCGTTCAAGGCGTTCATCCGCCGTTACCGGAGCCTGGGAGGCAAGGCGGGTCCGCCCGGAAACGAAACGCGGCTCAACACGCAGCAGGAGGTTTATGGCTCGCCGCCGCCGCTGCATACCGGCGACATTCCGTTGCAATACCCCGGCGGGTTCACCAGTGCGCCGACCGTCAGAATCGTCCAGGATCAGCCCTTGCCCATGACCATCGCCGGGGTCGTGGTCGAGTTTGAACAGGGAGCGGGATAACGATGGCCTACACGGAAGGAGCCGGATATTCGCCAGGAACCGCGCAGAAAAGCGGCGTCGGCATGTTCGGGAAAAGCCTTCTTATCGGGGGCGGGCTTCTGAATGCCTACGCCAATTATCAGGCGGGGCTTGCGGAAAAGGACGCGCATTACTCCAACGCGGCGGCCTTGGAGCGCGAGGCGAAATACCGGGAAGAGCGGGGGAAATTTGACGAGGAACAGGCCCGCAAGGCCGGAGAGCAATATCTTGGCACCATGCTCGCTTCCAGCGGCGCCTTTGGCGTGGACGTGTCCCAGGGTTCTCCCCTGGAAATGCTGGTGGCGCAACACGCGCAAAACACCTTGGAGCAAGAGACCATCCGCCACAACGCGGAGGTCGAGGCGTCCATGATGCGGCAACAAGCCGCCGCCGAACGCGAAGCCGCAAAAGCCGCCGAAAAGGCGGGCAAGTATGGTGCGGTCGGTTCGCTTCTTCAAACCGCTGCAACCCTGGCGCTGCTATGACCGAAATCCAACTGGCGCAAACAGGCCCCAGCGTTCCAAGCGGGGCGCGAAAGGACCCCGGAGCCTTGGCGAAACCCTGGTCAGCCCTGGCAAACCTCGGCTCCACCGTGGGCGGGATCGGCTTGCGTGTGCTCGAGGCCCAGCGGCAATCGGCGCTAAACCAGGCCCGCATGGTCTATCGCAAGCAAACCCTGGACTACATGGAGAAGGCCAGCACCGAGCCGGACCATGCCGTGATCCGCGCCGGGTGGGATGAATTGGTGGGCAGATTGCTGAACGAAATCCCGAAGCAGTTTGCCGGAGGTGATGAAAACCTGAAGGAAAATTTCGCCAACGAACTTAACGGCATGGCGATTGAGGACGGCCACAAGGTGCGGATGCTGGCCTTCCGCAAGGAGGCGGAAACGGCCAACGCCGCGCTCATGGGGGCCTTGGACGGGGAAGCCCGCGCCGCGCATCTTGCGCCGACAGAAGCCGCCGTGGACGCCTACAAGGCGAGAATGATCGAAATGATTGACGGCAACGTAGCCAGCGGGTGGAGCACGCCGGAACAGGGCATGGCCGAAAAACTGCGCCGCTTCGCATCCCTGGACGAAGGGCGCGTGTTGGAGGCGATCAACCGCGATCCGTTCATTGCCGAAAAACTGCTGACGGAAGTGAAGGACGGCGCTTACACGCAATTCAAGCATTTGCAGCCGGATGACCGGGAACGGCAAATAGACCGCGCCCGCTCCGAGCAAAAGGGACTCGCGGCGGAGCAGGCCCGCCGAATCGGAGAAATCCGGCCATTGATCCATGACCTGCAACAGAATGACATGGAAAACATCGCCAATTTTGGCACTGGCATAAAACACGAAGGCCAGGATGTATCGGTGTTTTTCAAGAAAGTCATGAAGCCGGTGGAATACGAGGTTTGGGCGAAGGGGCGGAAATACATGCAGGACGGTTACGGCATTCTTCAGCAAATGAAGGCGCTGCCGCCCAGCCAATGGGGGGCGCTCCGCGACACGCTGACACCGCAAGAAGGCGACCCGGACGCCTTTCAGAAAAACCAGGTGCTTGATCGTGTGGACAAGATTGGAACGGCTTGGCTGAAACAATTGCAGGAGGACCCTGCTGGTTTCGTGGAATCCGTATCGCCCTCACCGCCGGGCATGAGCGCCGCGGACGCGCCTCCGGGCGTGTTGTATCAGCGCCGGATGGTGCAACAGCAATCCCGAGGCATTGAAAACCCAAGGCCGCTCACCGAGGCCGAGGCCGAAGGCGAAGTGCGGAACTTCGAGAAGAACAACTCGGAACAGCGCCAGGGCCGGGTACTGCAATGGATGGGCATGGTGGGCGGCGGCAAACCCTCCATGTTCGGGGCGTACAAGAAAGAGGCCATCGGCCAACTCCTGGCGGCGGGGCTGAAATATGACGCTCTGGCGACAACCTACGCCTCGGCGGAAGGGGCGAAACTGCTTGCCACGAATTACGACACGCCCACCGCCGACCTGAAAAAGAACGTGGACGATGCCACCGGAGTCGAGAAGGAAGCCATGCGGCAGTTTGAGACATTGAACCGGGCCTTGCCGCCGAATGTGCCCGCGCAAACCTCTGGACTGCGCGAAACCCTGACGCGGCTTGCGTTGATCTACAAGGGCCTCGGGAACAGCGACCCGGTCAAGGCCGCCTATACGGCATTGATCGGCCAGAATTACGACATCATCAGCGGCAAGGATCACGACATGCTGGTGCCCAAGGCGTACCGCGCCAACAACGCGGACATTGGCGATTACGCCGAGTGGAAGAAGGACAACCCGGAAACCCTGGGCGCGTACAAGGGGCAGGCGGCTTTCCCCGATGCGGGTTTTCACGCGCAAATCCGTGACACGGGGGAATGGATCGCCAATGAGAATTTGGATGGGGCGAATTTGTACTACCGCCCGGACGCGAGCGGTTCCATGATTCCCGTGGTGACGCCGGACGGCAAGCCCATCGGATTCAAGTACGCGGAAGCGGCCACCTGGAAAGAAGCCATGCGGAAGAAAGAGCGGCAAACGCCCATTCCCGCCTTCGCGGAGGTCACGCCATGACTTTTCTCATGCAGCCGGAAATTTCACGCCGGGAAATTGAAACCCAAGGGGAACGCTGGAAACCGGGATGGTGGGACACCGCCGCCACGGCGGCCAGGGAATCGCTGCATCGCATCGGTCCGGCATTGATCGGCGAGGCATGGATGGGGCGGCCCGAGATTGGGAACCGGCTTGCCGAGGACCCGCGTGACGCATTCCGGGACAAGGAGTGGACGGCGGAGAATGCCGGAGAAAACGGCACACTGACCGAAGCGGCATGGAAGGACACCCCGCATTACCGCCAGGGCATCCGGTATTTTCCCGGCATGACGGACGCTCACGCGGAAGCCCTGGCGGCCCGGTATGACCAGCGCCAGAACGCCGCCTTGTTTGCCGAGCGCGGGCCGGGCGGCGCAACCCTGGCCGGTGGCTTCCTCGGGAGCATCCCCGACCCGTTGAATTTCATCCCGTACCTTGGACCCGCCGCAAAGGCGGCGGCGGTGGCGCGGTTCGGTAAATTCGGCGGTGGCATGGCCTTGGCCGCCGCTGATGCAACGATTGGCGAGGCGGTGATTCAACCCCTGCTGGCGGCGGAGGCCACCCGCTTCGGCGACAGTTACGATTGGCGCATGGCCGTGCAATCCATGAGTTTCGCGGCGCTGACGGGTTTGGGCTTCGGGGCCATTGGCGGCTATGTGGCGCGGCTGGGTGAAAACCGGAAAGCACGGGCGCTTGTCAAGGCGGCTTCTGACATCGAGGCCGGGAAGCCGGTGGATGTGGGCGACACGCTGGGCCGCAAGAGCGCCGCGCCCACCCGGCTCGCGGAAATTCCCGCCGAAGTGACCGAGGCGCTCGCCACGCCAGTCCACCGGCGCACGGAAGGCCAGCGGGCGGCCCTGGACGGCTTGGACATCCGGCCCGAGACGGAACGGGCGGCGCGGATCGCCGCGAAACCCGCCGAGGCCAGGACGCCCGCCGATGCGGCGTTCCTCAAGGCGCATGAGGATGGCACCCTGCCCGAATATCTGCGGGGACTCGCCAAGCAGGGAGATCCAAAAAACGCGCCCTATCTGGAATCCCGCGCCGCAGAATGGGAACACGGCAAGGCCCCGGTTCACCTCGCGGCGGGCAGCGAACCGCCCCCGCACGTTACCAGCGAGCCGATCAAGCCGACCACGCCCGGAAACATCGGGGAAGTTCCCGAACCGGATATGACGATGGTGGAGGCCCGCGTGAAGGAAATGCGTGACTCCGAAGCGTTGTCCTCCGAGGATTTGCGGGCGCTGGATGATGTGAAGGCCGAACAGGCGGCGGCCCTTGACCGTGGCAACGGCTGGCTTGATGCCGCGAAATGTCTCTTGGGAGGCGTCCGATGAACGAGAATTGCGCGGCGAGAATCCGGGAACTCCACGGGCTGTCCGAGGCGGATGCCCGCGAAATCGTGACGGCGCTGGAAGGCCAGATCGAGGCCAACCGGGCGCGGGCGGGTCAAGTTCCCCTGAGCGAGGCGACTCTGCGGTTTGCCCAGGAAAAGGCCGAGTTGCACCAACGGGCCGCCGAGGCCGCCGCCCGCCGCGTGAAAATCGCGCTGGTGCGGGAAGCGGATGCGGCGAAACTCATTGACCAAACCGCCACGGCCTATGCCAAGGGCGGAGTTGAATCGAAAATAAAGGAGGCTTGGGATTTTATCGGCTTCCGCCGCCTGTACGGTTCGCCGGGAAAACGCTCGAATGCGTTCAAGGCGCTGGATGCGTTCCTGGTGGGACGCGAGGGCAAGGCCGCCAATCTCGGCTATTCGGTGGATGCGCGGATCAAGGAATACGCGGCGCGGGTGATGGGCGCGTTGACGGACGACCTGGAAAAAGTCAGCCCGAAAATCGGCAAGGTGGCGAACGACAAACGCTTCAATCTGAACCTGGCGCGGGAAATGGAGGCGATGGCTGACAGACCCGTGACCGGCGATGAACTGGCGCACGAAGTGGCGAAGGTGTTGGACGAACACAAGGAGTGGCTCCGGCTCGCGGCAAATAAGGAAGGGGCGGACATTTCCCGCGAGGCCGCGCATGTGATGATGCAGAACCACAATTCGGAGCGGATTTTGCTGGCGGGTCTGGACAAATGGCGGGCGGAAATCCTGCCGCTGCTGGATCACGCCAGGACGTTTCCCGAGGGGACGGACGCCGAGGGCATGTTGGAGCGCATTTACACGAATATCGTGGGCGGTGTGCGCGGCGACAAGGGCGGCAAGGTGACGCCGAAGGACGTGGCGGGCCGCATGAGCCATTCGCGGGTGCTGCATTTCAAATCCGCCGATGCCTGGTTCACCTACAATGAGCGGTTCGGATCGTCCGATGTGCTGCCAGGAATCGTGCGGCGGATGGAAGTGAACGCCCGGAACGTGGCGCTGATGCAAGCCTTGGGGCCGGACCCCGGCGCGGGCTTCAACCGCCTGTTGAAGCGGCAACAAAAACTTTCCGTGGGGGACGAGCAACCCATGGACGCGGAGGAAGTCAACGCACTGGTGAGCCGGTTCAAGGCCGTGAGCGGAGAAATGGATATTCCCGCCGTGCCGAAGCTGGCGCATTTCGCCCAAGGTCTGCGGAACCTGGCGGGGATGGCGAAACTCGGCATGGCGGTCATCAACAGTTTCAACGATGTGGTGACGAGCGCCGGGAACGCCCGGTACAACGGCAAGGGCTTCCTATCCTCCTACGCGGACACCTTCAAATACGCCATACAAGGGCGGACGGTCGAGGAACAACGGAAAATCGCGCGGCAATTGGGGCTATTCGCGGATTCCGTTCTGGGAGACGCGGCGCGGCGCTTCCACGCCGTGGACGGGGTTCCCGGCGCGTTGTCGCGCATGACGCGCACCTATTTCAAATGGAACGGGCTGGATTGGTGGACGGAGACGTTCAAGCGGGCGCACGGGCTTTTGTTGAGCAACCACCTCGCCGACCATGCCGGACTGGCGTTCAAGGAATTGCCCGAGGCGATGCGGAACAGCCTGGAACATTACGGCATTGGCTCCGGGGCCTGGGATCACATCCGGGGCGGGGTGGAAACGGTCGGGGACAACACCTTCATCAACCCGGAAGTGATTGCGAACGCGGACGCGGCGAACCGGCTGCGGATGTTTTTTGTCCAGGAAGTGGATTACGCCGTGATCCACCCCGGCGCTCGGGAAAAATCAATGCTGCTGGGCGGAACGCAGGTGGGGACCTGGAGCGGAGAAATTGCGCGAACCGTGGCGCAGTTCAAGAGTTTCCCGATGGCGATGATGACCAAGGCGGGCTGGCGTTCCGCGCAGGCGGGGCCGGGCGCGATGTTCCATCTCATCCTCGCCTCAACGGCCTTCGGCTACCTTTCGCAAACGGCGGGGGACTTCATAAAGGGCAGGACCCAGCGCGATCCGTTGGACTACCGCACATTCGTTTCCGCGTTCACGCGCGGCGGCGGGGCCGGATTCCTGGGGGATATGGTGTTCGGAAACTTCACACAAGGGCGCGGCTTGCTGGAATACGCCGCTGGCCCGGTGCTGGGCAACCTGAACGAATTGGCAACGGTTTACAGCGCGGCGATGCGCGGCGATGACGCCAAGGCCAAGGCGTTCCGGCTGGTCGTGGACAACCTGCCGTTTTCAAATATCTGGTGGGGGCGCACGGCGGCGAACTATCTGCTGATTCACCACCTGCAAGAAGCGATGAATCCGGGTTATCTGAGGCGCATGGAACAGACGATCCGGCGTGAAACCGGGCAGGAGTATTGGCTGCCCCCAACCAGCATCATTCGCCACGGAGGCGGATTCCGATGATCGGCACAACGACACCCAAGGCGCAGTACACGGGCAACGGAGCCGCCACGGGCTTTTCCACCGTGTTCACGTTTCCCACGAACGCCGAGGTCACGGTACGCACCTACGACCCCGCCACGGGCGCGGAAACGCTGTTGACCGAGGGCGTGAATTACACGCTCACGGGCGCGGGCACGGGCGCGGCGGGCACGGTCACATTCGGCACGGCTCCGGCCAGCGGCATTGAAATCACGATCCGGCGCGAAACCAAACTAAGCCAGGATTTGGACCTGGTGAACAGCGGGGCGTTCGATTCCGAGGCCCTGGAAAAAACCGGGCTGGATCGCGCCGTGATGCTGGCCCAGGACATTCAGGAACGGCTTGGACGTACCGTGCAATTGCGGAAGACCAGCAAGACCGCCGGGCCGGTGGAATTGCCCGAGCCGTCACCGGGGCTTTACCTGGGCTGGCCCGCGAGCGGCGCGAAACTTTCCAACCTGGCGAACATTCCCACCACCATCGCCGGAATGGGCGTTGGGTCTCCTGGTAAATTGCTCCAGGTGGACGCCACCGGCGCGGCGCTGGAAACGATAACCCATGTGCCACCCGCCAAGTTGCGTTCCATTGCGACGCAGCCTTACAAAAATCTAGTCATCAAAAACAATGTGGCTACACCCCTCAGCAAGGTGGATATCACCGCTGATGAAATTGATGTGGAAGGGTGGATATTTACGGCGGTGAGCAAAACAGCGGACATCACCGCCTCGGGCGCGAACGGGCTGGACACCGGCGTTGAGGCCAACGTGTGGTACCACATCTGGGCCATCGCCAATGTGGGTGATCCCGCAGCGCCGGTGATTGCGTCTTTACTGTCTGCACACGCCACGGCTCCCACCATGCCGAGTGGATACTCCCTGAAGCGCTATCTGGGGGCGATTTACAACAACGCCTCCAATAACTTTATCTCCATTGTGCAGAGAAATAGGAATGTCTCTCGCGCAATAGTTGTTGTGCGTAGTGCGTCCGCGACCCCTGCCACACCAGAATTGCTGTCATTAGCATCCGCGATACCCGTAACTGCCACCGGTGTGGTGGGAGTTACTGAAATCATTTCCAGCAGCATCGCGTATGGGCAGATACATGCGACATCATCAGGATCGCTAGGTTTGAATTCGGTTGTGTGCGTGGCCGGAGGAGACGCACAGTCTACTTTCGTGCTGACATTGGCTGAGAACCAGTCTCTGTACTGGGCAGTGACGGCATCAGCATCGACGTACAATATCAACATTTCTGGTTGGAGTTACTAATGATTGCCTACGAAAAAGTTAAAGGCCGCGCTGGAAATCTCCGGTTCGTTTTCGAGGACTACCAGCCGACGCCGGATGAAATCATCATGCAGGGTGATGTGCTGCCGCCCATCGAATCGCTGCATGATGCGGCTGTCATTTTCGCCGATCTGAAGGCGGAAAAGGTGCGGGAACTGTCCGAAGCCTGCAAGGCGGCGATTGTCGGCGGGTTCACCAGCACGGCCTTGGGCGCACCGCACCGCTATGACAGCGACCTTGAAGCGCAAGTCAACTTGATCGGCGCGGCGGCGTTGCCTGGGCCTGTGGAGTACACCTGCACGGACGGCGCGGGGGTGAAGGCGGTGCGGGCGCACACGGTAGCGCAAATCAAGCAAGTGCTGACCGATGGGGCCGCTCTGAAAATAGACTATCTGGCGCACTTCCGGGCGCTGAAAAACGCAACGCTGGCCGCCACGGACGCGGCGGAACTGGCGTTGATCGAGTGGTGATAGCCGTCTAAGCATGGAGGCGTATGACAACCGGATTTGAACAGGCCCTGGAGCGCACATTGGGGCATGAGGGCGGCTACGCCAACGACCCCAAGGACCGGGGCGGGGAGACCATGTGGGGCATCACGGAGGCCGTTGCGCGGCGGCATGGCTGGACCGGAGCCATGAAGGACCTGCCGTTTGGCCTGATGAAGGAGGTCTATTACAAGGACTACTGGTCCGTGAACCGCCTGGACGATGTTCACGCCTTCGACCCGGCCCTAGCCCTGGAACTGTTCGACACGGGTGTAAATTGCGGGGTGGAGAGCGCGGCGAAATTCCTCCAGCGGGCCATCAACCTGGTGGACCGTGGCGCTCCGAACGTGGTGGCGGTGGATGGGAAGATCGGCGACCAGACCATCGCGGCGCTGCGGCGATTCGGGGACGGCATGACGCGCCGCACCCTGCTGCTGCTGCTGAATTGCCTTCAGGGCAACCGGTACATCGAAATCATGGAGCGCAATCCCTCGCAGGAGGCTTTTGCGCGGAACTGGTTCACGCGGGTCTCATTGGGAGGGGGGTGATGAACGGACACGCGAACAAAACGCTGTACCTGCTGGCCGGACTGGTGGCGGTGTTCGCCACTTATGCGGGCTTTGATGCGTGGATAACCGCCAAGGTCAGCGCCGCCACGGAACCAATGAAGGTCACGCTGGCCGCCGTGCAATCCGACACCCAATATCTCAGGAGCCGCCTGGACGGGGCGCTGGATGAACTCAGGAGGAAGTGATGTTTGAATCCATCGGCAGGATCATAGAACTGGCGGGGCAATACAAGTTGATGGGCATGGCCCTTGGCACCTACCTGGGGCCTCTGCTGATGGTCAGCAGCGTGTACACGATGCACAAGGTGCTGCAACAGGTCGGCACCCTGACGCAATGGCACCGGGACCCTGTCAAGGAATTTGTTTGGGCAAGTCTTCCGGGGATCATCGCGGCCATGGTGGTGCTGGGCGTGTTCCTGTTTTCGCTATTCCTGTTCGGCGTGGGGCTGTTCATCCTGTTGCGATAGCGCCAGGGCGGCGCGGGGAGGCGGGCATGTACCTGGAACTGCTTTATCTCTTGGCCGTGGCGGTTGTGGCGGGCATCGTGCTCACCCTGGTCTGTGAGTGGGTGCGGGGGTGGATCACATTCATCCGCTGGACAAAGGACAACGGCTCCCTGGATTGGGAGCCGCCGGACAACGAACCATGGAGGAAGCCATGAAAACGCGCTGGCAATACAAATTGACGCTTTGGGCGCTGTGGGCGTGGGTCGTGTTTTTTTTCTCCGGTGGCTGCTCCACCTTGCGGAGTCTGGTTTCCGAGCCTTACTCCAACTGGCACGGCGATGAGTACCGGATTGATTTTCTGGACTCACAGTCCGTTTGGACCATGGCGATTGATGCCGCGAATATCACCGGCGTCTACATGCAGCCCATTGCGCCGCCCGAGCCATTCACGGTGAACCGTGCGCGGCGATTTTGTGAGACCTACCTGGAGATGGACTTCGTGAGCCTGGAACCCAATGGCTGGGTGGTGGTGTGCCGGAGGGTGTGATTCATTGAAGAACCGGCGCGGATTGTCAGGTTATGCGGTGTTGATTGTCAAGTTATGTGTGCTATTTGTCAAGTTATCCGCACATCAGCGTGACAGGGGAGTGCTTACCGCCGTCAAGATTTACGGACATCAGCATGAAATCCAGAACGCGGATTTGATTTACCGGGCAACTCACGCCCAATACAAAACGGTCCATTCGTGGGCTTGCACATTCCAGAATGCGATCAACCACGGCAATATCGTTCTTCCACGACCGTGAAGGCTTGTGAATCCAGCATTTCCAAGCGCTACTGGTGATAAAAGAAAACTCATCCGTAACTGTTTCGGTCTTTATCCCGGCCAAGTCGAAATATGTAATGGTTAATGTGGAAGATTTGCTCGTGGGTTCTTCCGCGAAGGCCGTTACCGCGACAAACAACAGCAGCAGGATGATCCAGTGTTTCACGACAAACCCCTCACCCGCACCAGCCCGCGCGTTTGCCTCCCGAGTATGGCCGCGCAAGGCCAGCGTTAATCAGTTCGGCGGCAACGTCCCTGCCGTCCGCCAGGACCACTCCAAGCCAGCGCCCATACTTCTCCTTCGGTTTTGCGGTATTGATCCTGACCGTAATAAGGACCGCTGATTTAAGCAAGCCCTCCAATTTTTGTTGCGCCTTGGCCGCCGAATCCCGTTCGGATTTGCAATCTCCGTCCATTTCCGGCGTGTCCAGCCCGTCCAAGCGCACCCGCTGCGCCCGGATGACAAACGTCCCGAGAAGAACATGGTAGCTTTCAAGGTCAAAATCGCAGGTGTCGCCATCGTGGCAGGAAATGAGATAGGCGCGAACCTCAACGGTATCCGCCAGGACGGGCGCGGCGGCCAGCAGCATCGCGGCCAGCAGGGCGCACTTCACAATAGAGACACTATTTTTCCGAATCACGTCCATTTTCCCCTTACTTTTACCGGTTAAAATTTGAGCATGGATCGCGACACCTGGGCCGCGCTGTTGGCGGAAGTTGAGAATGAATCAGAGCCGGGGACCTTGGAGCCGTTTGCCCTGCGCTTGCCGGAAACAGATTTGAGCATTCTTGAGCAAATGGCGTTGGCCCGTGGTTTGCTCCCCTCCGTCTTCGCCGCCCGGCTGCTCCGCGCTGCCATTAAACTCCACGCGGCCAGCGCCAAATGATTCCAGTCTCAAACCGTATACATTTTATTTTCAATCGCCGGAACAAAGTGGAAATATTTGACAATGCCCATTTCCGGCATTATTGTTCCGCTACCGAATCCATTTTGATTGTTTCTGGAAAATCATTTTCCGAGGTAAGGGGAACATGGACAACAGACTCATTCGTGCGGCGACACACCTGGTTTTTATGTCGGGCGCTTCTCTCGAGCGGATTTGTGCTGCGTGCGTTGTGCTTCATGCCGCTCCGCCAATGCCTTCGCGCTGTCGAGGATGTGCCGTCGGGACACATCTTCCAACATCCGGAACGATTCAATCAACGATTGTTCCTGATGCGATAAATTAGCCGGGGGCGCTGCCTTGATCTCGGCCACCTGCGCCCGCGTCCAATTCACGGTCTGGCGGGCATCGGCCACCTGCGCATCCATGCGGGTAATCTGTTCTTCCAGCGCCTTGATGGTGCGCTCCCGCTCCTCGGCTTTCGCGACCGCCACCTGGGCTTCGGTCTTCCACCGTTCCACCTGAACCGTCAGTTCCTCCCGCAAGCCTTCCAGCGCCGCATCTCCCGGCAAGGGGACGCCGGGAGTGGTGTGGCCGGAAACGTCTGTAAAACCGGAGAGGTCTGTATAAATAGGCTTCGCCACTATCAAATTGGTTACGCCATCATCAGTCCTGACTAATCGGACGTTGCGCATTATGCCTTCGCCCGTCAGTAACCAAAATGGATTGATGTCCGTTTTATCCGCAACTGCAAGAATCAAATCCTCCCCGACTCTGGTTCCACGGTTCTTTGCGGAATAGTAAGAACCCTGCGGATAGCCTATTTTTGCGCAAAATTGGCTGACATTCAGGCCGATTTTTTCACGATATTCCTCTATCCGCTTAAGGATTTGCGAAATATCTTCTTGCGCTTTCTCTTTTTTTTCTTGCATTCGCGTTTTGTTCTTGCGAAAGTATTACCGGAATGAATGAATCATTAACCATAACGACAGGGACCTTATCAGAATGAACGCCCGTAAGAAAGAAATTGCTGCATCGGCTTTGACGGGTATGCGGATCGAGGATCGGCGCACGTCCAGGCCATACACATGGCCGAACGCGCTGCACGAGGAAATCGAGCGCCGGGCCAACGCCAAGGGCACCAGCAAATCCCGCATGGCAGAAACCTTGATCCGTCAGGGCATGACGGATGTTACCGGGCACAGTTAAGGGCTAGCGCCCGCCTTGGATGGGCGGGAAGTCAGGGGCTGGGATGCCCCGCCCGCCGGAGTGCGGCGTCCTCAAGACCACCGTACTCCGCGCCGGGTTCAGTTGTGAACATGCAAAACGGAGAATTCTGCATGAGCGCGAAAATGGAGATAGGCCGCGAGTGGCGCGAGGCCCTGCAAGCGGCTTGCATGGGCGGCCCACGGCGCGGCGAAAGCAAGTCCATCGGAGATTACATCAACAAAGCGCCGGGAACGTGGCGCAACGAGTTGAACCCGGATTATGAAAACGCCCAGCCCGCGTTGTGGGACATGGCCGTTTACATGAAGCACACGGGAAATCTTGAGCCGTTGAAGCTGCTGTGCCGGATGTTCCGTGGATATTTCATCGCGGAAATCAACGGCGACAACCGCCCGGAACTGCTGGCAGTGGACACGCTGACCCTGTGCGACTACGTGGGCAATGTCGCCGGGGCCATGGGCAAGGCGCTCGACCCCAATGGGGCGGAGGGCCGGGCCATCACGCTCGAAGAATCGCGGGAAATTCTCAAACCCCTGGAACTGTCCATCGCCCAGGCGCACACGGTGCGGGTAAGCACCCTGGCGTCTGTGCAACAGACGCGCAAACGGGCATAGGAACAGGCCGCCCGCTGACCGCAACAGGTACGGCGCTTGGTTCTGGAAGTCCCAGGCGATAGGGCCAAACGCGGAGGCGGGCCGCCTCAACACATGGGAGGGGCCATGATTCAGAAATTGATCACATGGTGGGAAGGGTGGGTGCGAATGCGGAACCTTCGCCACATGCAAAGCCTTTCGCACCGCGCCAACGTGCAAAAGGCGGAACTCCGGGCGGAACTCAACCGGGATTTGATGCGGATGCAGCGGCGGGCGGCGCGGCGCATGAACCATTGACGGCCCTCCTGGCGCCGGGGTCCACTCCCGTCCGGTATTCCCCCGAACCCCGGAACGGACCCCGGTTCTTTTTTCGGAGTGAGGCATGAAAGACGTGAACACAAACATCGGCGGTCTTTTCGGGATTCTTTTAGCCGTGCTGTTCATCGGCCTGAAATTGACCGGGCAAATTTCCTGGTCGTGGTGGCTGGTTCTAGCGCCGATTTACGGCCCGCTGGTGGTGGCGGTGGTCGTGCTGGTTGTGATCGGGCTGATTAAGATTTTCAGGGATTGAGGAACACACGAACTGGGCCGAACCCATCCACCCACGCCGGTTTTTTCTCCTTTTTTCCCGGCGCGGGTTCGGCCCACCCCTTTCAGGAGTGGTGTGATGGGACTGGATTTGGAGATTCGCAAGGGCAAGGTGATGGCCTCCGATCTGGCGGGCTACATGGAGTTCAACCCACACGCGGGGCCGCTGGAAACCTGGGCGCGGAACCTGGGGCATTCCGCGTTCGAGGGCAACGCGCTCACCGAAATCGGGCTGGCGGTGGAATCCGGCATTTTGACGCTGGCGGCGAAACATCTGAAGCAGGACAACAAAAAATTTTACAAGGAACTCGGCAAGAAAATCGGCAATGCAAAATATGTCAGCGAGTGGTTTCCGGGCACGGTGTTTCACCCGGTGAAATCCTGGGCGGGATGCACCCCGGACATTTATTTCCCGGCCATTGGCGAGGGCGTCCAGGCGAAGAACCACGGGCTGAACGCGGCGCAGCATTTCGCCGGGCTGCCCGGAGAATTGGGCGAGTGGGACAACAATCTGCTGCCGGAATGGCACCTGGTGCAATGCCAGTGGGAAATGTTCGTGGTGGGCGCAAAGACGTGGTGGCTGGCGGCACTGATCGGCGGCAACGACTTCCGCATGTATCACCTGCGCCGGGACGATGACCTGCTGAACATGCTGGCGAGCCGCGCCGAGGCGTTCTGGAAAAAGCACCTGGACCCCACCGGGAACCAGGAGCCGCCCGATGCGGACGGTTCCGATAGCAGCGCGGAATATCTGCGCCGCGCATTTCCCCGCGTGGAGCGCCCGGAACTGCTGCCGACGACCGAGGAAGCGCGGGAAACCGGAGAACGCTACGCACAGGCCAGCGCCAAACTGAAGGAATGGGAGAGCGCAAAGGCCGAGGCGAAACACCGCCTGATGCAGTTGATTGGCGCGGCGGAGGGAATCGCCGGGGTCTGCACCTTCCGCGAAAGCAAGGGGACGCCGAAAACCGATTGGGAAGCCCTGGCGAAGACGCTGCCGGGCTGGGAGCAAGCCATTGACGCGCACACCAAGGCCACGGGCGGGCACAGGACGTTCCGCCTGACGATGAAACCCGAATGATGGAGCAAGACGATGGGAACCGAACTGCAAACCGCAACGGCGGCAGGGCCACTCAGTGGCGCAAGTTTTCTCCGACCGCAAAGCATCGAGGAGGCGTGGCGAGTGGCGAAGTACATCGCCGAATCCGACCTTGCCCCCAAGGATTATCAAGGCAAGCCGCAGAACGCCATTATCGCCGTGATGATGGGCGCGGAAGTTGGCCTTGCCCCCATGCAAGCGATCCAGAATATCGCGGTAATCAACGGGCGGCCCAGCCTTTGGGGGGACGCCATGCTGGCGCTGGTAAGGAATCACCCGGAGTTCGAGAGCATTTCCGAGACGTTTGACGATGCCTCCATGACGGCCAAGTGCGTTATCAAGCGGCGCGGGAACGAGGCGCATACGGTCAAATTTTCCAAGGAAGACGCGACGAAGGCCGGACTGTGGGGCAAGCAGGGGCCGTGGACGCATTATGCAAAGCGGATGCTGCAATTGCGGGCGCGGGGGTTCTGCTGCCGCGACACCTTCCCGGACGCATTGCGCGGGCTTTCCAGCGCGGAAGAAAGCCGGGACTTGCCCGTAGATATTACCGCGCAGACCACGCGCACCGACCCCAAGCCCACCCGCACCGAAAGAATGAAGTCGCACCTTTCGGACGCCAAGGAACAGAACGGAGCCGATCCCGAGCCGGTGGCAGAGCCAGCCGCAACGCCGGAGGCCACGGTTTTGCCGGGAAAGTCTGACCCCGTGGAAATCGCACGGGGAATCCTGAAAGAAGCGGCGGCGAAAACCCCGGCGCTGGAATCCTTGGAAAATGCTTGGTTTAGCAGGGAAGTTCAAGACCTACGCAAATCGGCGGATGCCGGTCAGCGCAAGCACATGGTGAACATCAAAGACCAATTGAAGCGCGAATTGACGGGGGAGGAAAAACCGGCACCGAAGAAGGGCGCGGCCAAGGCACCGGCCCATCCGGGCGGGCAGCTTCCCGCGAATCACGCGGACCGGCTGGCCGCTGGCGGAACCTACGCCAATGCGTTCCTGGAACTGAGCAAGGCGCTGGCGGCCACGAACGCGGCCAAGCCCCAGGAATTGAGCAAGGCTTGGGAGGCGAACGAGGCGGATTGGAGCGATGAAATCAAGTCCGAGGACGACTTCAACGCGCTGCTGGAAATGCGGGACGCGCTGTACGCCCAGGCGGCGGCGAAGGGGTTTCCGCAACAAGGGAAGTAGCCGAATGGGCGCGGCTTCCGGCGGAGTGGACACCCCCTAGTCCACACCGCCACCGCCGGAGCCGCGCCTTCCACTCAGGGATGAGTAATGAGCCGGGACTATTCAAAATTAACCAGCGGGTTATGGACGGGGCGCACGGGCCGGGCCATGCGCGGCAACCGGGACGCCCAGGTGATCGCCTGTTACGTCACGACCTGTTCAAACGCCAATATGATCGGGCTTTATTACCTCCCGCTCCCGACACTTTGCCATGAAATCGGGATCACCTTGCAAGGGGCTTCGAAGGGGCTTCGAAGGCTCTCCGAAGCCGGTTTTTGCCACTATGACGCCGAGACCGAACACATTTGGGTTCCCAACATGGCGCGGTTTCAGATCGGGGAGAAAATGGAGACCGGCGACAACCGTGTGAAGGGCATTCAGAAACTTTACGAGTCGCTCCCAAACATCCTGTTCACAAAGGAATTTTACGAAATGCACGGGACACGGTTTCACTTGACGGCGCGACCGGATCACCTAAGCCCCTTCGAAGGGGCTTCAAAGGCCCTTCAAAGCCAGGAGCAGGAACAGGAACAGGAGAAAGAACAAGAACAGAAACTAACTACTACCCCCCTTTATCCCCCCAAGGGGGGAAAACCAAAAAGGGCGAAACTCCCGAAGTCACCTTTCCCTGAAATTTTTGAAATCAACGATGACGACCGGCAATGGTTCCGGAAAAACTTCGGGGATGTTCCCTCGAACGAGGTGATGGGTCAGATCGAACTGTTCCGGGATCATCACATTTCCAACGGCAACATGTTCAACGATTGGAAAGCGGCATGGCGCAAGTGGATGCGGAAATGGATGACGGAAATCCGGCCCAGGACGGGCCAGGGGCTGGGCATTGCGGAAATCAACCGCCACCCGAAGCGGTTGAGTCCAGCGGAGGAACGTGAACGGGCCATGGAGGCCCCGGATGATCCGGAGGGCAAGGCATGAGCGGCGAGCAAGCGCGGGCATTGCCCGCACCAGAGCGGGAAGATTCCTGGAAGGTTCCGGCGGAACTGGAATGGCTGCGGGCTGAAATCCTGGAAGGGTTCCGGCTGATGAACCGGCACATGCTGCATTTTCCGCCCGCGCCGGGCATGACCGACAAGGTGATTGCCGCGTGGACGGCAACGCTTTCCGATGGGCCGCACGGCGAAGGCTGGATGCCAGAGATTGACCGGGAGCGGATTCGGATGTGCTTCAAAAAGTTATGCCGCGAGCGCACGGATTGGCCGCTGGTGGCGAACTTCCTGAATGCCATGCCGCCCCGTGCGCTGGTGATGGCTCCGGATGCGTTCGATGAAAGCGCGGCGTTGAAGCGCCTGGAAGCCGAGGCGGCGGAAAAACAAGCCGAGCGCGAAAACATGGCGCGGGCCAAGGCGCTGTTGACGGGTCCGCTGCTGGAAGGTCCCGTGAAGGAACACGTTGCGCGGAACCTGGCCGAGGCGCGGAACCTGGCCGAGGCGCGGGCGCGGATGAACCGCGAGGGCGCGCGGAAGGTGCGGCGCTTGCTGGCGGACCCCGCCAAGGACGGAATGAGTCCGGCGCTGGCGCGGCGGCTGGAAGACTTCGAGCGGTTGTTTGCACGGCCTGGGGCGTCACGGAAGCCCTGGGAAGATCAACCTGGGTTCATGCGGTTCCTGGCGCGGAACAAGCGCAACTGGCCGGACGGAATGACGCCGGAGGAATGGGATGAACTGGAACGACTCAGCAAGGAGCAACCATGAACGCACGGACGCGGAAGGCGGTGAAACACAAGATTGGAGAGCCGGTGAAAACCATGAACGCGCTGGCGCAAAGCATGGCGCGTGGGGAACACCTGCATCTGAAATTCGAAGCCATTGGGAAGGGCAAAGTCTACGCCTCGGGGTGGTGGCAAAACTTACAGTTCAGAATCATGGGGAAGTTGCTCCGGGACGGGCGCATCCGCCGCGTGGAGAAGGCCAAGGGGAGCGGAAAATGAGACGCAACCCGAAGCAGCCGTGCCCGGACTGCACCAAGACGCGGCTGTGCGAGCGTTGCCGGGACCAAATGCGCCGGGAGGACATGCGGGCCGATGCGGCGGGGGATGGCCCCGTGGCGGAGGCGGAGGAATGGAGCCTTCCACTTGTGTATCACCAAAGGCCGTTCCGCTTAACACAAACGATTTTGTGTTCAACCGGATTAACACAAACACGCGAGGAGCAATGACATGCTCAACATGCGGCAAGCCCGCCGCGTTGTGGAAATGGGCGGTGTTGTTGGACGCGGACGAAATTGACTACGAGTGGGCGCGGGTTCACGAGGGCGGCGAGACGTTCGCGGACCGGCGTTGCGGCCAGGTGGCGATTCTGCCGCCGGATGCGCGGCCAGAGCGGGGAACATTCAGGGCGGGGCGATAAAATGAACCGGTCAATGCTCAGATTGAGCGAGCGCATCGCGGAACTGGAAGCAGAGTTGGTTCGCGTGAACGAGGACAGGGCCAGGAAACTCAAGGCGCTGCGCATCAGGGCGATCATGATTTATTCCGGTTTTAATGATCCCGCCGTCAGCATCCTGCCACATTCGCGCTGTGAAGAATGTAACGCGAGATGGGCCTTAGTGGAGGATGAACGGCACAACGAGGTTAATGGCAAACCGTGCCCAGCGGCGCTGGAGGTAGAAAAATGAACATACTCGGCATTGACCCAGGGCAGACGGGGGGATGGGCTGTCATTGGCGCGACAGGGAAACTTATTCGTTCTGGTGATGCGCCATTCATCGCGGGGAAATGGGACATATGCGAGGTTGATTCGATCCTGGATTCGCTGGATGGGACAACAACAAAAGCCATTATTGAAG